>Ga0007813_1000371_pt1 | contig 16230 bp, 19 predicted proteins | sample CryBogCBE29Jun09_FD_71194 | JGI IMG/M metagenome (GOLD analysis project Ga0007813, IMG submission 71194) | Freshwater microbial communities from Crystal Bog, Wisconsin, USA - CBE29Jun09 | ecosystem: Environmental > Aquatic > Freshwater > Lake | place: Crystal Bog, Wisconsin, USA | collected... | reverse complement strand
CTGGTATTTCAAACGGTTCCCGCAAGTGCCTCCTCATTCTCGAATATCTTCACATATAGCAGTCCTTCGGTATCCAACTGGTCGGTACCGGCAGGAGTTACATCGATAAACATTTCAATGTGGGGTGCCGGTGGCGGAGCTGGTGGCGGCGGAACAAACGGTGGTGCAGGTGCCTATCTTACCGGGGTTATCACTGTACCAGCCGGTGTTTCTACGTTGATTCTCATGGTTGGTCAGGGGGGAGTTGCGAGTTCGGTGGGTACGAACACGTCGTCAACGTTCGGAGGAGGAGGTGCAGGTGGAGGAGTTGGCAACGGAGGTACAAGTTCGGGAGGTGGTCGATCAGCTATCCAATATACATGCCCGGTCACAATTTCGTCTGCGTCCGCAAGTGGAAGTTCTATCACGTTTTCATGTTCTGGTACTCATAATTTGGTGTCAGGTCAACCAGTTACAATTAGCGGCTTGTCTCCGTCCGGCTTCAATGGAAGTTATGTTATCTCCACGTCTCTTACGACATCATTTATAGTACCGAGTAGCCAGGCCGCAGGTTCATCTACGGGTACAGGTACAATCATAGCAGAACTTGTTTGCGTTGGAGGCGGTGGAGGTGAAGGTGGAAACTTTCAGTCTGCAAGGCCAGCCTATGGAGGAAATGCCACGTATTCAGGAACTGCCGGTTCTGGATTGGGGTCTACCACGGGAGCATCGGGTGCTTCGCAAACTGCAGGCGGTTCAGGAGGTACGACAGGAACACCCCTACAAGGTGGAGCAGGAGCTGCCAGCGGTAACTGTGGTGGTGGTGGTGGTGGTGGATACTACGGAGGAGGTGGTGGCGCCTCAGCTGGAAACGGTGGCGGAGGATCGTCGTATGGTTCGCTCGTAATAGGATTGTCTGGCTCCAATACGACAAACGGGTCAGGTGCTGCTCCTGGAACCGGAGTGAGCGGATATGTCACCGGTGTCGCAGTAGGTGCATCTTCGGGTAGCGGAGGAAACGGTTTAATTATTTTGAGTTCAGTTCCGGGCGGCAGTATGGTTGAGGCCATGCGTATCCATTCCAACGGATACCTTGGTGTTGGAACAGCGGCCCCCGCGTATACACTCGATGTCACTGGCACATCTCGCGTCACGTCCAATTTGGGTGTAGGTGTGGCCCCGATTTCAACTGCGGGATCTGTGAACGTGGCCGGTGGCTATTACGTCAACGGTGTCCAGTTGTCGGGTGGATCCGCGATTTCCACGTACTCCAACGCAGGAGCCGTTATCTTTGCCACCGGCACCTCCACAGGTCTCCAGGGCAGCTCGAACTTGTTCTTCAGCAACAGCTCCAACTTGGGTATTCAGACCACGACACCGGCCACAGCTCTCGATGTGAACGGCGGTGTCACCATTCGCAACGGCTATCGTCCATTGTACTCTAACGTTGTGACCACGCCCCTGACGGTGGCCGCCAACTCATACGGAACTCATTTCAATATCACGACCTCTACGTTGAACGCAATCACGATTCCCACAATCACGTGGGCCACCGATTCCAACGCGTACTGGGTCTTCCGCAACAACACCGGCACCTATCTGAGTATCACCTTCACCTACACGAGTGCGGGAACAACCGCCCCGACCAATCCTGTGACAATTCCTCCGGCAAACTCGATTACAATGATGATGACGTACCCGGGCGGCACGACCTCCAACTATGTTTTGTTTTAAGAGTACAATGCTAGGAGCGTCCAAAAGCATCTGGGGTTTCGATCCTCGGTCTATACCGGGATGTTCCATCTGGTTCGATGCTGCGGATACAAGCACGATAACTACAAGTGGCACAAACGTCACAAGTTGGACGAACAAGGGATCTATCCCTCTAATCGCATACCCCCTTACGGGTGGATTGGGTACCCCGGTCGGAGGAGGCACGAACTCAAACGCGTACGGAGGGTACATGACCTCGGGAACGTCAACTGTGAACGGACTTAACGCCGTGAGTTGTCCCATCCAAACGACATATGGGATGAATTCAACAGTGACATTTCCAGCACAGGCCCGTGCAGTCTTCGCAGTGTACAAGGCTACGGTGCTAGGGTCTTCTTCTCAGTATCTTACATTCTTTGGATGTGCCACTGTCACACCTAACAATCAGAACGGTATGGATAATTATATCTACTATGACGGTCAGAGTGCAACACTCTTTGCCGAGGTCGGTGCCGGAAACGGAAGTGTATTGGGTGCCTCAACTGCGGCCGGAACGATTCCCTTGAATACAACGGGCATGGTGTGCTGGGTTCAGTCAGCGGTATCAACTGGCAGCAATTTTATCACACTAAACGGAGTGTCTCAGTCAGTCACAACCAACGCAATTGCGTCGACGTACGTAACAACGCCCCAGTACTATTTCATTGGGTGTTCGTATCCTCAGTCGTGCCTTTTATGCGAATACATCATGATCAATGCGGAAATGACCATCCCCCAGCGTCAGTCGATGGAAGGGTATCTGGCCAGGAAATGGGGCATTACACTGCCAACCACGCACCCTTTCTACGGAACACTTCCTTTCAATCGATACTTTAACCCCACCGACCTTCCCGGTTGTTCGCTATGGTTGGACGCAGCAGACAACTCTACGATGAACTCCACGACAACAGTGACATCATGGTCCGATAAATCCGGACTGAACAACACCATGACGGGAACTGCAACCTGGACGGGCAGCAACATGACCTTCAACGGTAGCACCAATGCATTTTCCAACACGACGTATGTGTTTCCGTCGAACGCATATTCCATGTTTGGTGTGTACTCGAATACGACGGCTCCGGCTGCATCTGCGTACATGAACGCAGTCTACGGAAGTAACGGATTTCCGATGTTGGGAATTTACGGCTCAAATAAGTACGTGTCTGCTCGGTCGGTGGTTGCGAATACTGGGGCGTTGAGTACAACGGTTGGGTGGGCGGCACGGATTGGAGGTACGGGAACCGATTCGGGGAGGGCAGTCGCCACGGATTCAAGTGGTAATGTGCTCGTGACCGGAAATTTTACAAGTGGTTCGTTGAATTTCTACAATTCAAGTGGAGTAAGTAACGCGTCACTCGCCAGTGCAGGTACAGGAAGTAACAGCTGTTTCATCGGCAAGTACACGTCAGCCGGCGCGGTGTCGTGGGCGGCAAAAATTGGGGGTACACTCGACGACTATGGATACGGAATCGCCACCGATTTAAACGGAAATGTGTTTGTGACTGGTTTCTATAATAGCAGTCCGGTGACAGTCTACGATTCAAGTGGAGTAAGCAATGCATCACTCGCAAATGCAGGAAGCTCTGACATTTTCCTCGTCAAATACACGTCGTCCGGTTCATTCTCATGGGCGGCACGAATGGCGGGTGCGAGCATCGATTCGGGGAGGGCAGTCGCCACGGATTCAAGTGGTAATGTGTTCGTGGCCGGACATACTTCTTCGTTGATACTCTACGATTCAAGCGGAGTAAGCAATGCATCAATTGTCTCGTACTCCGCCTTCGTTGCTAAATACACCTCAACTGGTTCAGTCTCATGGGTAGTAGGAATGGGGGGTACGGGCGGTATAAACGTCACCATAGATTCAAGTGGTAATGTGCTCGTGACCGGAAATTTTACAATCGCTTCGTTGAAATTCTATAATTCAAGTGGAGTAAGCAACGCATCGATTTCAAATTCTGGAAGCAGTGATATTTTCATCGCCAAGTACACTTCATCCGGTTCATTCTCATGGGCGGTACATATTGGGGGGACGGGCGCCGACTACGAATACGGAGTCGCCACGGATTCAAGTGGTAATGTGTTCGTGACCGGATCTTATGCTAGTACTACATTGACTTTCTACGATTCAAGTGGCGTAAGCAACGCATCACTTTCAAATTCAGGAGTCAACGACTGTTTCATCGCCAAGTACACGTCAGTCGGCGCGGTGTCGTGGGTGGCAAAAATTGGAGGCACTGGCGACGACGATGGATACGGAATCGCCACCGATTTAAACGGAAATGTGTTTGTGACAGGATTATACTCTGCGGCACTGACGATGTACAATACTAGCGGAACAGCAGGTGCGACACTTGGAAACGTGGGAGGCACCTACGACGGTTTCGTCGCTAAATATACTTCAGCTGGTGCGGTCTCATGGGCGGTACAAATTGCAGGTGCGGGGGCCGATCGACCATACGGAATCACTACCGATTCAAGTGGTAATGTGCTCGTGACCGGATCTTATGCTAGTACTACATTGACTTTCTACGATTCAAGTGGCGTAAGCAACGCATCGCTTTCAACTACAGGTCAAAATGTGTTCATCGCCAAATATTCGCCTGATGGATACATTACTGCTCCAGTCCCTGCCTCCTCCAACGTCTTAGTGTCCGCCACCTATGCATCCTCCACCTTCTCGCCATTTGTCAATGGATCTAACACTTCAACCCTGGCAGGAGCCACAACAGCCACCACCGGCATCTACGTTGGCGGGCCGTCCAACTACTTCAACGGCTCTATTTCGGAATTGTTGATTTACTCCTCGACCTTATCGGCCGCCCAGCGGCAGCAAGTTGAAGGGTATCTAATCCAAAAATGGGGCCTGAGCACACAGACGGTGACTGGACATCAATATAAACTCATTCCGCCCGCGACGTCTCAGCCCGCGCAATTTGCCGAAGTGACACCAGGAAACTGGGCTCGTGATTGGAACCCGTATTTGCAGTCGTTGATTGCGACGAACAATCCAACGAATGCCACGGTTATTCCGACGGTGAGCTATGGAACTAACTCACTCAGCCCGGCATTGTCAACACAGCAATATTATGGCGGTGTGTTAGCTCCAAATGGAAACATATACTGTGTACCATATGGTGCTTCAAATATACTGATTATCAATACAACGACCAACGCTGTGAGCTATGGAACAGGTGGTTCTTCACTCAGCCCAACATTATCGCTGCAGGCTTATGGAGGAGGTGTTTTAGCTCCAAACGGGAACATTTATTGTGTACCAGGTATAAACGGCAATACTTCAAACATTCTGATTATCAATACAACGACCAACGCTGTGAGTTATGGAACTGGAGGTCCTTCACTTAGTCCGGCATTATCAACACAATATTACGTTGGAGGTGTGTTAGCTCCAAACGGGAACATTTACTGTATGCCGGGCAATACTTCAAACATTCTGATTATTAATACCACGACAAACGCCGTGAGCTATGGAACTAACGGCCCTTCACTCAGCCCAGCATTATCAACACAGGTTTACTACGGAGGCGTGTTAGCTCCAAACGGGAATATTTATTGTATCCCACGCAGTGCTTCAAATGTACTGATTATCAATACAACGACCAACGCTGTGAGTTATGGAACTGGCGGCAACTCGCTCAGCCCAGCATTGTCAGCACAGAGGTACATTGGCGGTGTACTGGCTCCAAACGGGAACATTTACTGTATGCCGGGCAATACTTCAAACATTCTGATTATTAATACCACGACAAACGCCGTGAGTTATGCAACCGGAACTAACTCACTCAGTCCAGCATTATCAACACAGGGTTACTACGGAGGCGTGCTGGCTCCAAACGGGAATATATACTGTGTACCGAACGGTGCTTCAAACATTCTGATCATCAACACCACGACAAACGCTGTGAGTTATGGAAGCAACTCGCTCAGTCCGGCATTGTCGGGACAGACTTACCAGGGTGGTGTACTGGCTCCAAACGGGAATATTTATTGTGTACCAACCGGTGCCTTAAACATTTTGATTATCAGCAACGCATATACCCAGAATCCTTCGTCCAACTACTGTCTGTCTGCTTTTGTGAACAAACTCTAAGCACGTCACTCCCGCGTCACTCCTTTCAGTCGTTACGCTTTACTCACGTGAATCCTCAGCACATTCCCCTGGAACGAATAGGACACCACAATCCCCGTCAGCATGGACTGGATGGTGGCCAGAACAGTCCCAATGTCGACGCCAAGCAGATACCATGCATATCCCGGGACATCACGGGTCACACCGTCTGAGCAAACGCTCGGCGGTGTGAAAGGAAAGGACTGGACGACGTAGATACCTGGAAACCCAGCCGCAGCCCAGGCAAAGAGCTGTGGGCGGTAGGCTTCACGTGTGGGGTTCAGAAGGGGATTCAGTGTCGCACGGTCAGCCGTCTCCTGGGCTACGACGACTGCGTGACTGGCCATGAGTTCGTCAAGTGTAGCAATGTGAGGCGGAGGGACCACGCTTACGTCCGGAGTGGGGAAGGTGGGTCCAGTGGCATCGATTATCGGCAGATTCACCTCATCGGGTCCTGTGGGTCCAGTGGCATCGATTATCGGCAGATTCACCTCATCGGGTCCTGTGGGTCCAGTGGCGTCCATTTATTACTCTGCTCCGCCAAACTTCTTGTAGTACTCCGCATAGGACATGGCCGGAGCTGCGACATTCGAATTCACAGCTGCCGGGGCGAATTTCTGGAACAGACGCTGACCCATGACGACCGACGCCTGCTCATCGGTCATCTCCCCCTTCTCGATCTTCCGCTTCAAGGCCAGCATCTCAAAAAAGGTTGCATCAAGCCGGTCCTCCGAGTGCATCTGCCACAGCGAAGGAAAATTGTAATACAGCTTATCGTTCTCGACCTTCAGCTTCTCCAGGAACTCCTCACGACGAAGATGACGCCACTTCTTCTTCGAGTGGTCCATATTCCGCACCAGTGCCTGAATCTGGGTGGCGGTCAGTTCCTCGGTGGTGATGTGACGCTCTCCATCTGCGACTTCCTGCGGGGTTAACTCACGTGCGGCCATTGTTCACATTCCGCACAGAATCTATAAGTGGGTGTAACGCAGTCACCAGCCGACCACACTCCTCTGATGTGGTCATGCCTGTCAGAATGATATTGCCCGTGCGGAACACCTTGGCAATCCACTTCACATCCGGGAAGTAAATCTTCACAGCCGGATAAACTGCGGGTTCATACTCGGTGCGAATTCCATCTCGGCGAAGAGCCGCATACAAGGTCTCGCGTGAGAGACTGACGGTGCTGGTCAATCGAGTCTTGTAGTTCATCAGAACCACACGCCTGACCTCAGATGTCCACACATTGTTCGGAGCCGTATCGTCAGGAACCGACACCGACTGTGGGCATGTAGACAAGATGTGCTTTCGCAGTCTCGCCATAACCGACCGGTCATACCGCTCGTCCAGCACGCCCGTGATGTGAAACACGCCATTCTGAAATATCTTCACCGTAATCTCCTTCTTCTTCAGTGTCCCATCACCGTCGTCCAGACTGACGAGTGTGATGGAATTGTGCCCGAATCCAGTTGTTCGCTTTGAAGGTGCCTTCTTGGCTCGTCGCTTAATCAGGTCTCGCTTGGAAGACCCACGGGCGGGAACACCCTGCTTCTCAACCTTGATGATTGAGTCCGTCAATGGGAGGGACTCCAGAAGGAGGTTCGTGTTGAGGCGGACGTTCACCGTGTACAGCACCACCATCGTTGTCAGAATTGGAGGCTCCATTGACATCCTTAAAGTGGACGACGCTGATTTCGTTTTTCCACGCCTGTGAAAAGGAGAGAGGTTCACGTGTTACGACGTGGCACTCAAAGGTCCGAATGACAGCACGCAGCCGAGTCTCGTCCTCGGGGCTGAGCATCCACCCCTCAAGATAGCCGAACCAGAGTACGGCTGTCTTGTGGTGGGTCAAGATACTGAGTGCCGTGTCCGTGAACCCGTTTAAGAGTTCATAGGACAAATCGAAGCACCCGGCTGGTTTATTCGCAGGATAGACATAGACAATCAGCATTACGTTACTGTGCGGGGATATATGTAAGTGTTCTTCCATACAGGACCGCCTGTCGTAGCATTCGTCAGCCCCGGACTGAGACCCGCACACGCACACGACGGGGCAAAGTTGACCTTGCCACACGCTGTGCAGCAATTGTTGATGGACTGACGAGCCTTGGCAATGATGTCCTCCTTGCGATAGTTGGGGTCCGTAGAGGGAATGAGAGTCGAGAGCAGAATCGTGTCATTGATTTCGCGGATGGTGTTCACGCCATATCCATCGATACCATAGCAGAGGTCCTTGATTTGCGACGGCTTGACGTTCGCCGGCTTGAGGGCCTGGGCCGTTGCACCCGCCGACGCATAGGACACATATGCCGACGCATCCTTGACCTGATGACCCCGAGCGATGGTCGCACGCGTACCACCTCCACGCGAAATGGGGGCATTGAGAGTGGCCACGCACGCAGTCGCAGGCAAAAATTGTTCATAGACCGCAGAACCCGCCTGCTGACGCTTAATCTCAGTGGCCTGTCCGCACGTCATGTGGGGACGCGTGTCAATGTACTTCTGAGTTCGCAGCTGCTGCCGGACAAGGTACTCGCTGCACGAGGACATACTTGTATTGTGGAGAGAGTTAAACTCCCGGGTGCGTCAGCAAATGACGGCGGCAACACTCACGTGTCAACCCAAGGTCATTGAGTGCCCGACCCTCCGCCGTAACCTTGGTCTCGGTCGTGAGGTACATGAGCTCAGAGTCGGGAGCACGGCCATCCTGACGGCGATACTCCTTGATGAGACGGTTAAATTCCTTCCACTTGCCGGCGAGAGGGAGGTTGCACGTATAGCACTTCACAACGATTGGAAAGTCCATGATGCCGTTCTTCTTGTTTGTGAGGGACAGTTCGTTTTTCGCAGACTAGAACAATGAAGGTCAAGGTAAAGACAGTTTACGTTATCGCCGCCGTTGCCGTGGTTCTGGCACTGTACCTCCTGCTCAACCCGCCCGCTCCCGACTTTACGGCCACCTACTCGAAGGACGTGAGTCGCTTCGGACCTGACTCAGTGGATGTTCAGATGGCCATGGGTACTCTCCACTCTGACCCGCCTCACACAATGGTCCCGAGTCCGCCTCTGAAGCCTACCCTGTTGTTCCCACCGTCAGAGACGGACCTTGCGAAACTTTCAGGCCCGGCGGGTAGTGTTTGATAATGCCGAATTGGGCATTGGTGGCCTCGAGCCATTTCTTTCTGATTCCGTCCTTCTCAGCCATCTCGGTAGGTGGATACATACCGGGAGGACTTGTGTTTGGAACCTATCTCGTCTCCGTCGCGTATCACTCGACAAAGCCGCGGTTTTCATGGTTGTTGCCACTTGATATCGCATTTGCTCATATTGCCCATGGCGTCATGGTGTGGACCACGGCTCAGTGGATGCCGTATTCGCTACCAGTCTACGCTGCTTTCTTGACGTGTGCGACAACTGTCTATTATTACGGGCAAAAATACAAGTGTCTTGCCTGGGATGCTAACCCAACCGTGTCAACACGATGGCATGCGTTCATGCATGCGTTTCTGGGGACGAGTTCCGCCTTTTCCGTGCTAATGGCTGCGAAGTCGGGGCGGAATGTTTTGGGGTTCTTTCACCAATTAAGTTCGAGCTCCTGAGCCGACCAGAACTCCGAGGTTCCATTGGGCATCAGACGCTGGAAGACGAAAGGCAACTTCCGCTGCTCAATCTCACGCTTGACAACATGATCAATAAACTGCGGGTCGCTTGTACGGAGTCCTTCCAGACTCACCAGGGGTTTCGCACCCTCGGCCAACTGCTGCTGACGCGATGCCATGAGGACAACATACTCATACCTCGTGAAGTACGGCCGCGTGATGCGAGGGGTCTCCATCGCCTTGGTCACCTGCGAACGAAAGACGGGCTTCGCTTCAGGGTGGTCGGTCATTGTACTCTCTCTTGTCTAGGAACATACTCTTTCGTTTTCAATAAATGCCGATCATCCGCGGTGCCGCTTCTGATTACACGAACTACGTAAAAGGTGCCGCCCAAATCAGTGGGTCGTCCAAACTCTCCGGTAAGTCAAGCGTGGCGGTTGTGATTCCGGCGGCTGCGTCTTCTGTTGCGGTGGCATCCAAAGTGTCCCTGACAGTGGCCGCAAAGACGACGATTACGGCTGTTGTGGCACCCAAAGGAAACTCAACGGTCTCGGTTGCTGCCGCACGGAAAGTCTTCTCCGACTAAAACAATGCCTACTCGTTCTGCGTCTGAGTACACTGCCTTCGTCAAACTTCAGGCCCAGGCTCAGTTGAAGCCGACGCTGACTCGCACGACCCCGTACAACCAGGGTGGACAGGTTGCGAACAACGCCCTTCTCCAGTTCTCGGACATGGCATACCTCACAACTGGTGCTGCAGCTCCGGCCCGTGTAGCTCCTCGCCAAAAGGTCTTCTCTCGGTCCAACCCAAAAGCTCTTTCGCAGGTTGCGACGCTTAGTGGTGGTGGTGTTCTGGGTGGTGTGGTGAGCAGCCCTCAGGCTCGCTCGTCCGGCACAACGGGTCTTGTTGTGCCGCAGACCAATCTCATCCAGTTCCCTGGGTCGGCACGGTAGAGGGCTTTTCAAGCCCTCGCACGCTACGCACGGTCCACAAGTGTCCCTCAGGCACGAGCATTCTGCTTCCACATTGCATCACACACCGCACACTGGTACATCCAGACCACGTTTACGGGGTCCAGCTTTACACCTACAATGTCTGACTCCTTGCCTCGCGTTGTGCAGGCGGGATTGAGACATGTCATGTTCTTGAATCGAGGAAGCGTAGGGTCATGCTTCAGGTAAGGGTTGATGGAATACTGAACCGACGTATCCTGCTGAAGGTCGTGCTCGTATACGACGGACCCAGACTCCTCTTCGTACGGGCAGGCGCGGCACTTCAGGTAGGCCTTGCCGTCATGCTCCACGATGTCGCACAGGAAATTCGAACACTTGGCACAGAACTTCATTTTGCTTACCTCTTGGTCACGAAATCTTGTTTCGTTTTGAACCCTCGAATCCAATTCCATGCGTTCAAAAGGAATTAGCCGCCGGCAACTAATCGGGGTATTAATCAACGATGCAGCCTGGACACCTTCAAAAGTTTCTGGACGCTCACCGTGCTGAGACCAAGAGTGGTCTCGAGACTCACCAGCTCTTCGGCCATTGCATTCTCTACACCATTCCCGACGAGAAGATGGACGAGTTCTATCGCCTCTACTGCAACCACGTCAACAACAATGGTCCACTGACCATCACGGAGAAGATGACTCGTATTGGTCCTCTCCGTGTGGATCTCGACTTCCTGTACGATGGACAGGTTGAGGACCACAAGCATACGCAAGCCATGACTGTCGCCTTCGTCAAGGCGTACATGGCCGAGGCGGCTCGGTACATCGACATCAAGGACGTGACGGACGTCTATGTGATGGAGAAGCCGGAGCCGACCTTCTACCCAGGGAAGAAGGAGTCCAAGTCCGGTATTCACTTGGTGGTGCCGGATGTGCGTTCGAACAAGAATGTCGAGCTGGCAATTCGCAACGCACTGCTGCCGAAGATGGACGAGTTCTTCCCGGGCTTGGAGATGAAGAAGGATTGGCGTGAGACGTACGACAAGTCTCCGCTGAACCACACGAGTTGGTGGGCGCTGCTCGGTTCCAAGAAGCCGGCGGGTGAGGGTGCGACGCCACAGCCGTATCAGCTCAAGTACTCGATTGAGTGGGATCCGAATGACACGGCGGTGGCCATTGACGAGGAGGTGAACCGCGAAATCAAGCCCGAGAATATCCGCAAGTTCTCGATTCGGTCGCCACCAACATCCGAGTCTCCGGCGACGGAGCTGGGTAAGGCGTATGCTCTGCGAGAGGAGGAGATTCGCATCTCAGGTGGGGCAGCGGTTGTGCCCCAGCGTGGACGCCCGGCTCAGCGTGCAGGGGATCCGGGTTCGCGTGGTTCGTCGCCGGCTCGGGCCATCTACCTTCAGCCGCTGTCCAAGGAGATGAAGGACTATTACAGCGGTCACGTGCTGAACCTGAGTCCGGCTCGCTACAATAGCCACGATGAGCGGACGAATGTCGGACACTGTCTGAAGAACATTCACCCTGACCTCGAGGATACGTGGTATGAGTTCTGTTCCCAGCGTCAGGATGGCAAGTATGACCCGCGTGAGGTGACGGGCAAGTGGATGGGCTTCAATTTCAGGAACGACGGAGCGAAGTTGGGTGTTGGCAGCCTTCGTCACTGGTCTCGCACGGACAATCCGGACGGATACCTGAAGATTGAGAAGATGAACATCGAGAGTCTGCTCGAGGCGGCGACCGATACGCAGACGGAGCACGACATGGCTCAGGTGGTCCATGCCAAGTTCCGCGACGAGTTCAAGTGTGCCCGGTTCAGTGCGTCGGCCTGGTATTGGTTCGCTGGTCACACGTGGCGTGAGACAGACAAGGGTGTTTCGCTTCAGTGCCGCCTGTCCTCGGATGTGTTCCGCGACTTCTTCCGCAAGGAGTCGGAGATGACCACGCAAATGCAGGCCATCAACCCGTGTCCCGATGGCAAGCACGACCCGAGTGGGTGCGACTGGTGCAAGATGGACAAGAAGCGCCAGGCCTATGCTCACATGCGAAAGCAGCTGCGTATGACTCGGTTCAAGGAGAACGTCATGAAGGAGTGCCGCGAGCTGTTCCTCGACGAGGAGTTTGCCAACAAGGTGGATGAGAACAAGAACCTTATCGCCTTCAGCAATGGCGTGTTTGACACGCTGACCTTCGAGTTCCGCGATGGCAAGCCGGAGGATTACATTTCCTTCTGCACGAACCTCGAGTTTCACCCCGACCGCCCCCACGACTCCTATCCGTGCTGGCAGGAGTTGAACAAGTTCATCTGTGATGTGTTGCCCGACGAAGATGTCCGCGAGTACTTTCTCGCATACCTGGCAACGTCTCTGTCTGGATGTAACGAGGCTCAGAAGTTCCACATTCTGACCGGTACGGGTTCCAACGGCAAGTCCATGTTGATGAATCTCATGTCGACGGCGATGGGTGATTACGCGTGTAAGGCACCTATCTCTCTGCTGACCCAGGCTCGTAACAAGTCTGCGGCAGCCGCACCGGAGTTGGTGCGTATGAAGGGTCGTCGGTTCGTGACCATGCAGGAGCCCGATGAGCAGGTTCCGCTTAACACGGGTCTGATGAAGGAGTTGGCGTCGTCTGAGAAGATTACGGCTCGCGATTTGTATGCAGGTTCGAAGCAGATGCTGGACTTTGACCTCCAGGCTCGCTTCAATCTGGCGTGTAACGAGAAGCCGAAGATTAACACGCAGGACGGAGGTACGTGGCGTCGTCTGGTCGTTATCAACTTCGTGAGCAAGTTCGTGGCCGACCCTCGGTTGGCCCACGAGAAGCCCATTGATGAGTCGATTGTTCAGAAGTCGCAGAGCAAGGATTGGGCGGAGGCGTTTCTCGCATACCTGGTTCACCTGTACAAGAAGGGCAAGGGTTATCGCAAGCTGGTTCCGCCGGAGAAGGTTATGGAGTACACGAGCGAGTACAAGGAGGACAGTGACGTGATCGCCAAGTTCATCCGTGAGAAGATTCACCCGCAGCTGCCGCCGTTGGAGGACGAGCCGTCCCCGGCACCGACGAAGTGGGGTGAGATTTCAGCCGAGTTTGTGAATTGGAAGCGGACCAATGAGCCGACGAGCAAGGCGGTTACGGCCGACCTGAAGAAGCAGCTCGAGGCTACCTACGGGAAGGCCGTGGGGAACCGCTGGACCGCCTTCCGGTGCGGTGATGCGTAGACTTGCGGTGACGGGTCCCGAGGACCCTTGTGGTACGTGTCTTGTGACGGCGACGGCGAGCACCGACAGTCATGGGAGCCGCGGGAGCAGGAGCCGGGCCGCCTAACCACGAAGGACGCCTCGACCAATAGTCAGACGCGGTTCCCGTCGCGCTTGTCCACGCACCTGTTACGGAATCGGGCAGCCAAGACATTGTTAGTAGTTTAGTTTTTTAGTAGGTACCCTCGCCACCACGCTTGGCACCGATGCGAGTCAGCACATACGTGCGGAGCAGGCCGATGGTGAAGACGACCAGGGCGAAGGAGACGATGAGGTTCACCAGCTCGCCGATGACCGCGCCGACCTTGAGGTCCGCCGAGCCGACCTTGATGGAGAAGGCCGACACACCCTTGCCCGCCGCGGCGGCCGGGGCCAGGAGCGGCACGAGGATACCGTCATTCAGCGACTTGAAGAAGGCAGCCACCACACTTCCGAGGTAAAACGACGCCGTCAGAATGATGATGTCCTTCGTGTCGAGCATTTATTGAGTTATCCAGAATGTTTTTCAGCTGACGTCATAATGAAGATACGCAATGCAGGATTGGACAAACTAGCTGGGAAGGCGACCTCCATCCTCGCGTTTGACTGCGAGTTCTGGCACCTCGGCGAGCAGTTTTTGCCTCGTGAAATCGGCGGATACCACTTGAAGAAGACAGGCGATGCGTGGACACGGTCTACCCCCTTCTTCGCAGTGTTGCCTCCGCCGGCCGGTCAGCTGAACCGTGTCTCGTCCAAGTTCTCCACCGTGACGCCTCCGACGTCCGTGGTGCTGGATATTCTTGAGGAGACTGAGCGGACAGCACCGGAGTTTCTTGGTCATAATGACATTGTGACTGCATACTTTGCCGACAAACTGGTGAAGCCGCACTTGAAGCCTGCGTCGTGGCTGACGGGGTTCATGAAGATGGTGTCGGAATCCGTGGTCATTGTGAAGGGCGATATGGACTTGAAGGCGTTAAAGTCCGCATGCTCTCGACAGAAGATTGCCTACCATCCACCGATTGGTATTGTCGACATTGCGAAATACAATCCGGAGTTCAACAAGCGATGTGGCACGGCAAAGCTGGAAGGCACGTACTCATGCATCGCGAAGGAACTGGATTCCGGACTGAAGACGGCCTTTCCGGTGGGCAAGGCACATAACCCGGTGTCGGATGCGGCCATGACTCTGCAAATCGCCGTGTGGCTGACCAAGAAAGATGTACGTTGAATACAATATGGATACTAGATACTGGGGCAGTAGTGCCTGGCAGCTGTTCCACCTTATTGCTGAAGGTTCGCCTTCCGCGTCGCTCACACTTTCTCAAATAAGCCGCGTTCTTCCTTGTAAGTTCTGCCGTGAAAGCACGGCCAACTTTGTGTCTGAACACCCGTTGACTCCGACGGCGGATGCTGGACGTTGGCTCTACGAGATTCACCGCAAGGTGAACGAAAAGTTAACCACACAGGCCAAGACGGATCCCGCGGTGATTCTGCCCGACCCTGACCCGACCTACGAAGAGGTTCATGAAAAGTATGCGATGCTTCTCAACAAGAAACCGCACGCAGTTCCGGGTCGTGACTTTCTCTTTTCGATTGCCTACAATTACCCCGAAAAGCCCGACTATGACCAGACCAATGTCCAGCAGCTGTTTCTCCGGTCACTGCGAAAGACATATCCCTTTCCCGAACTGCGAAAGGTTGTCGTCAAGTACATGGATTCGCATCCAATGGCACTGTCGTCTCGGTCGGGGTACCTTCACTGGATGTATGGGTTGCTCCGACGTCTCGCAGTGAAAACGAACTCGAGTATTCGCACCTTCAAAGGGTACACGCATCATGTCGCATACTACAAGAGTGGATGTGCCAAGTCAACCTACCATGGAAAGACATGCCGACGACTGGACAATGGAGGATTTACGAAACAGCGTGACCCTAAGCGAACTCGACGGATCGCTGGTGGAGGTCTACTTACCTAAACAGATGGCTGTGGAAACCACTCTGTGCATGAAAGTGTACATGCTGTGTTTCTTGTTCTTGGCGTTTCTAGTTATGCGGTCTGCGTTTGTTTAGAAGATGGACATGCGGCTCTTGCGGTGACGGCGGGTGTGGTGAGCCTTCTTGCCCATCGCCTTCGAAGACTTCTTGTACGTCTTCTTCGCCTCCAGGATGACCTTCTTCAGACCATCGCCCTTCTTGTAGGTGCCGCGGTGCTTCATCTCCGACATTGTCTTCTTTACGTGAGTGAGCCAAGCGTTCGCCATTTTTGTTTAACCGCGAGGAATAAAACCCACACCCGACCCAGGACAGAGATTCCATTGGCATCCATACGCATGAACGTCGTCCATGACCTTGAACTTCGAAAAGGCTTGGTCAGGTGCGACAAGAACGATGTTTGACTTTGTGAAGGCACGCAGCTCCTCCGGCTCGCGAGGATGGGCAGCCTGTTGGTAGGTGAGACGACGCAGGCGACTCTCGTTCCAGGAGAGATTGATGAGCGACTCAAGTTCTGTGCCGCGAACTTCATTACCCGAGACCAGAATGAGCTTGTTGGCCAGCGAATCTAACGACTTCTCC
>Ga0007813_1000362_pt1 | contig 16397 bp, 15 predicted proteins | sample CryBogCBE29Jun09_FD_71194 | JGI IMG/M metagenome (GOLD analysis project Ga0007813, IMG submission 71194) | Freshwater microbial communities from Crystal Bog, Wisconsin, USA - CBE29Jun09 | ecosystem: Environmental > Aquatic > Freshwater > Lake | place: Crystal Bog, Wisconsin, USA | collected... | reverse complement strand
GTACAGCGGAGCAGAGAACGACGAACCGCCAACGGCGAGGGTCGCACCAGCTGGGACTGCAAGGTCGATGTCGCCCTTGGCGCCGGAACCCTGGGTTGCAGCGGCACCGGCCACTGAACCAAGAAGCACCGACACTGCGGCGGCACCGGCAGCTGCACGTGCAGCCACGCTACGGATGTTCTTCATTACAGGTTGCCTCCTCGGCAGGTTGGGGTTGATGTACTCCGGCCCATGCACCGTTCCCGCCGGATCGGTGGGAGTGGGTTCCTGAGCACATCGTCACGGTACGGGGGGTAGGTAAACGGACCCTGTCGCGCGAGTGGCCCCAAGGTGAACTTCCGCCAAAGTCTTGCGACCCCTAGGTGAACGGCAGCGGACGCTTGAAACCGAGGTGACTCCCGAGGAATCCTTCCCGGACGTAGAAACGGTGGGCATCGGTGCGCTGCAGATTGGAGGTCAACTGCAGCCGGTATGCACCGCGCTCCGCTGCGATGATCGTGGCCCAAGTGAGGAGTTCCCTGCCAATTCCCTTCCCGCGGAGCGCCGAGGCGACGTGCAGTGATTCGAGCTCCGCGCAGAGACCACCACGGTGCTGGAGGTGACGGAAGAAGATCAGCTGCACCATGCCGACCACGGCGCCGTCGAGTTCGGCAACCAGAATCATCGATTGCTCGTCTTCCTCAATTGCAGCGAGTGCAGCGCGGTAGGGCGCGAGATGCTCGGGGTCTTCGTGCTCAGGGCTGAGCGTCCCTCCGACGAGTAGCGCGACGAGTGCCTCGACGTCGTCGATCACCGCCTCTCTGATGAGGACTGAAGGCGACTCAGTCATCAGCAGGTGCAGACCGCATCAATTCGTCGATCATGGCGACGACCGCAGGATCAACCAGCGTTGTCGTATCTCCAAGTGTTCGCTGCTCGGCCACGTCACGGAGGAGGCGCCGCATGATCTTCCCGCTGCGGGTCTTCGGCAGTTCGGGAGTGATGAGCACCTGTCGAGGCTTGGCAATTGGTCCGATCATCTGGCCGACGTGGAGACGGAGGGACTCGACGAGATCGTCGTCAACAACAGCGTCGAGGCGAAGGGTGACGAACGCCACGATGGCCTGACCAGTGGTGGTATCACTCGCTCCGACGACGGCCGCTTCGGCGACGGCAGGGTGGGCGACGAGCGCGTGTTCGACCTCGGCTGTTGAGAGCCGGTGACCCGAGACGTTCATCACGTCGTCGATCCGTCCGAGGACCCACAGATCACCGTCGTCGTCTCGCTTGGCTCCATCACCAGCGAAGTAGACCCCGGGGAGTTGGGAGAAGTACGTCTCGACGAATCTGGCGGGATCACCCCAGATGCCCCGGGTCATCCCAGGCCAGGGCTCGCGCACGACGAGGAATCCTCCTTCCCCGTTCGCCACCGAGCGACCATCGTCATCGACGACGTCGATACTGATGCCGGGAAGTGCTCGCATCGCCGCTCCTGGCTTGGTCGCCGTGACCCCAGGGAGTGGCGACGCCATAATCCCACCGGTCTCGGTCTGCCACCACGTATCGACGATTGGGCACCGGTCACCGCCGATCACTCGCCGGTACCACATCCACGCTTCAGGGTTGATGGGTTCACCAACCGAACCGAGCAACCGAAGCGAGCTGAGATCGTGGCGCATTGGGTGCTCGTCGCCCCACTTCATGAGGGTTCGAATCGTGGTCGGTGCGGTGTAGAGGATGGTGACGCCGTACTCCTCCACGATGCGCCACCACCGGTCACGCCCACCAGCGTCCGGCACGCCCTCGTAGAGCACTGAGGTTGCCCCGTTGCAGAGCGGGCCGTAGACGATGTAGCTGTGGCCCGTCACCCAGCCAATGTCGGCTGCCGTCCACACGACATCGGTTGCAGGCTTCAGATTGAACACCATGGAGTGGGTCGTTGCCACGTGGGTGAGGTAGCCACCGGTGGTGTGCAAGATGCCCTTGGGCTTCGCCGTCGTTCCACTCGTGTACATCACGTAGAGCGGATGCTCGGCAGGGAAGAGTTGGGCTGCGTGGGTGCTCGACTGACGATCCACCAGATCGTGCCACCAGTGATCGCGTCCGGCGGTGAACGACACCTCTTGCCCGGTCCGTCGCACGACGAGCACGCTCGTGACCAGCGGACACTGCTCGAGCGCTGCGTCCACGTTCACCTTGAGGCCCGATGCTGCTCCGCGCCGGTAGCCGCCATCGGCGGTGATCACCACCCGACAGTCGGCGTCGAGGATGCGGCTGGCGAGGGCATCAGCCGAGAAACCACCGAAGACCACCGAGTGAGGTGCCCCGATGCGAGCACACGCCAGCATGGCCACCACCGCTTCGGGGATCATCGGCATGTAGATCGCCACCCGATCTCCAGCCGAGACCCCGAGCTCGGTCAACGCATTCGCTGCCTTGGCGACCTCACGCGCGAGGTCGGCGTAGGTGATCGTCCGCGTGTCTCCATCGGGTTCGCCGACGAAGTAGTAGGCAACCTTGTCCCCATTGCCAGCGGCAACGTGGCGATCGACACAGTTGACCGCAGCGTTCAGCTGGCCATCTCCGAACCACGTGGCAACCGGTGGGTTCCACTCAAGGGTCGAGGTGAAGGGAACACCCCAGGTCAGCCGCTCTGCCTGCTCCGCCCAGTAGGCAACGGGATCAGCTGCTGCGGTGTCGTAGATCGAGGCATCGACGTTGGCCTGCGCGACGAAGGCTGGAGACGGTGCGAACGTCCGATCCTCGTGGAGCAACGCTTCAATTTCATCTCGGTGGTCAGTCATGTCCCCTCCTCCTGCCCACGCTACGCGAGAAGAGGTGGCGGATTCTCAGTAATCCTCGGGAAGGAGCACCGTCGTGACGCTCCGGTCCGCTTCGGTGATGATCCAGACTCGTGTGCCGTGGCAGACGTACGCCGACAGGAGTCGCCCACCGTCAACGGCTGCTCGGTCGTTGGAGGCAACATCGTCCGGATCGAGGTCGCCCCAGTCGCCGCGTCGGTGCTGCTCGAGGAGCGCAGCGATTCGCCGGAGGGTGGTCGCATCGTCAGCAGCACTCGCCAACGTGCACCACAACGATTTCGTGACCACGACCTGCCCGAGCGAGAGCGGGAACGTGGGGTTCGGTAGCTGATCTGCAGTGATGTCCATTCCGGCACCGTGCCGGTCCGGTTGGCATGGCGCCTCGCTCGATTGCTACCCCTTGGCCATCGCTGGGGCACTGAGGCGCACGCGCTGGTGGTGCAGCGCCACGAACGCCGTCCCGAGGTAGACCACCCAGCCGAGCGCCTGCAGTGGCGTCGGGGCAGCGGAGTATCCGAGGAAGGAGTGGAGGAGATCCCCAACGGTCGATGAATCGGCAATCGCTCCACTCGAATTCCACATGGGTTGGTCGAGGAACGAGATCCACCCGAGCTGTTGGAACCCGCTGATGGCATCGGCGAACAGTCCTGCTCCGAACACGATCAGGATCTGCCCAACCACAGAGAAGAACAGCTTGATGTTGATGGCCTTGCCCATCTTGAAGATCGCAAAGGCGACGATCGCTGCGACCAAGAGTCCAACTGCAGCGCCCACGAGCGCACCCTTTCCGGCTGGACCGAAGACGATGGCCAGCGTGAAGACGGCAGCCTCAACGCCCTCCCTGAGCGTCGCCTGGAAAGCAATCAGGAAGAAACCACGACGCTCCCCCGTGCTCAACGCGCCATCGGCTTGGCTGCGCAGTTCACTGCTCAGGCTGCGGGCGTGGCGTCCCATCCACAGGGCCATGTAGATGAGGAGACCGGCAGCGAGGAGGTAGGTGAAGGACTCGAAGATTGTCTGGGCCCTCGTATTGGCCCAGTTGTGGACCGCTGCGTAGATGCCGGCACCGAGGATCCCAGCGAGGATGACGGCACTCCCCATTCCGGCGAGAACGTACCGAATGGCGCCACGCTGCCCGATCTTGGTCAGGTAGGCCGACAAGATGGCCGCGATCATCGATGCCTCGATGCCCTCTCGCATGAAGATGATGAAGGTGGCGATCACACATGCTCCTCACATCGACGGGGCTGCCGCCGTGATCAGAGTTTAGGGTGCCCTAACTATTTCGTGCAACGTGCAGCGGTCGTGCCAGCATCCACGCAGCGTTCACGTAGGGGACCTGCACGTAGGCGACGCCCCGGATCTCGACATCTCGGGGCACCGAGAACTCCAGCGAGCTCGCAGTGCACGTGTGCGCGGCAACCGAGAGCAGGGGTGACGCCTGTTCGGGGAGGAGGGCTTCGTGGTGCTTGAGAATCAGGGCAAAGCCGGCAACGCCATTGGGCGACCACGTGCCCTTCGGGCACACCGAAAGGCGCACCGTGGCAGTGGTGCGGGAGAGGGTGATGGCCGTGACGGTGGCTGATGCGATCGAGGGATCCAGCGGATTCTCGAGCACAAGGCGATGGCCGAGGGAGACCGAGGTGACGGGCAATGTCGACACGTCGAGCATTTTCGGCGTCTTCTGGAGCAGCGGATGCACGACGGCGGCGAGAACGACGACTGCGACGATGGCCGCCATTGATCGCCGGACGATCGCGGCGCGACGGAGGTAGTCCGGCGTCCGTTCGGCTGCAGAGGACGTCGAGGTGGTCACTCCGCCACCGTACAAGATGCGCCATGCGAGCGGTGAGGCGCTCGGGACCGTTGATCTCCGAGACACGGTCACCTGATCGGTACGCTTTCGTCGTGACCACCGTCAGCCTCCCGACCTCTCTCGGCGCAGCGGTGCGGGCAGAATTCGCCCGAGCGTTCCATGCTCCCTACGAAGCGCCGATCTGCGTGGGTGCGAACGCCGTCTTGGTCCTCCTCGGCTGGTGGCTGCTACCTGCGTCGATCACCTCGTGGCTCTTCGGCTACCACGGCGCCCACGCGCTTCCCCTCACGCTGCTCAGTTGGATGGTGGCTGACGTTCCCGCCACCAACGTCGTTGGCGGCGACGCCAGGCGCATGGCGGTGGCCCTCAACAGTCGGGCACAGCTCCTGCAGCTGCTCCTCGCCAAGGGCATCGTGCTGTGGCTCTTGACCGCACCGTTCTGCGCCATCGTCGATGTCGCCATCGCAGCCGATCGAACCGATGTCGTCACCGTATCGCTGACGACGGGGATCATCTTGACGGTGCCGGTTGCCACCTTGGGGATGGCGACGTGGGTTGGGCTCATCCTCCCCTACAAGCCACTCCCCCTCCGCGAGCGCCAGCGCCAAGTGCGTGAGGCGCCGATGCGGATGCTCCGTTGGACCCTGGCCATCACTGCGCCCTACGTCGTGGTGCCAGCGCTCGGCATGTTCTGCCTCTACCCGCTCCACACCTGGGGGCTCCCCGGCGACAGCCACCGGGTGCTCGGGCACCGCATTGCCTACTTCTGGCTCGTGATGGTTGGCTCGATCGTCATGGCCGGTGCAATGTTGTTCGTCGGCTACCGCGGTGCACTTCGCCTCGCGGATCGACGCAAGGGAGGCCTCCAGACCTTCCTCGCCAACCCCCATCAGGGCTGAGGGTCGTGACCGGGGCGCAACGCCCTGCCTAGGCTGCTGCGGTGCCTGCGCTGCGAACCGACGACCGCCCGACCATCACCTTGACCGGTGGACCGCTTCCCGCCGATGACCTCATCGCCGTTGCTCGTTTCGGAACTCGAGTCGAGCTGTCCCCAACCGTGTTGGCTGCACTCGAGGCGACGCGAGCATCCATTGACGGCTTCGTCACGAGCGGCCGGCCGGTCTACGGCGTCTCCACCGGATTCGGCGCCTTGGCGACCACCTTCATCGCTCCCGACGATCGCACCCAGCTCCAGCGTTCGCTCATCCGCAGCCACGCTGCAGGTTCAGGGCCACTCGTCGAAGATGAGGTCGTTCGGGCGATGATGGTGTGCCGCCTCGCCACGATGGCGAAGGGAGTGACGGGGGTCCGTTCGAGCACTGCCCTCGCCTACGCAGCACTGTTGAACGCCGGCATCACCCCGGTGGTCCATGAGTTCGGCTCCTTGGGCTGCTCCGGCGACCTCGCACCGCTCAGCCATGTGGCCCTCGCCCTCATGGGTGAAGGGAGCGTGCGGACACCAACCGGCGCGGTGATCGATGCGGCAACGGCACTCTACGATGCTGGCCTCGAGCCCGTGGTCCTCGCCGAGAAAGAGGGCCTCGCGCTCATCAACGGCACCGACGGCATGCTCGGCATGTTGGTCATGGCGCTCGCCGACCTCGGTGAACTCGTCGCGCTCGCCGACCTCACCGCTGCATGTTCCATCCAGGCCTTACGCGGCACGGACCGGGTCTTTTTGCCTGAGCTCCATGCCCTGCGGCCACATGCGGGGCAGGCGGTGAGCGCTGCCAACCTCTTGGCGCTGCTCGCGAACTCCCCCATCGTCACCAGTCACGCTGAGGATACCACTCAGGTCCAAGATGCCTACTCGCTGCGCTGTGCTCCCCAGGTCCACGGTGGGCTGCGCGACACCATGACCCATGCGGCCCACGTCGCAGGCGTGGAATTGGCCTCAGCCATCGACAACCCGTCGGTGCTCCCCGATGGTCGGCTCTCCTCCAACGGCAACTTCCACGGCGCCCCGATCGCCTACGTCCTCGACTTCCTCGCCATCCCCATTGCCGACGTCGCCTCCATGGCCGAACGGCGGACCGACCGCCTCCTCGATCCTGCGCGAAGCCACGGCTTACCAGCGTTCTTGGCCCACCAGCCAGGTGTCGATTCGGGTCTCATGATCGCCCAGTACACCCAGGCCGCAATTGTGGCCGAGCTCCAACGCAACGCCACTCCGGCATCGGTGCAGTCCATTCCCTCATCAGCCATGCAAGAAGACCACGTCTCGATGGGCTGGCACGCAGCCCGCAAGCTCCGTCGCAGCATCGATGGCCTCACCCGTGTGCTCGCCATTGAGCTCCTCACGGCCGTTCGGGGGCTCGAACTTCGAGCACCACTCGCCCCCTCACGAGCAACCGAAGCCGTGCTCAACCACTTCGTCGGGCTCGGCATCACCGCTGGCCACGACCGATTCATGGCGCCAGAAATTGCGCTCGCTGAATCGTTCTGCACGGGCAGCGGGTGGCGGACGCTCGACGATCCACTCCTCGCCGGTCTTCGCTAGGGCGTCACCGTCGCTCGAGCAGCGCATCGAGGTGCGCACGCACGCGTGGCCACTCCGCCGCGAGAATCGAGAACATCGCTGAATCTCGGAGCATCGTCTCCTCTCCGGGAACGAACGACGGCTGCCATGCCCGAAGGACTCCTTCGAACTGGGCGCCAATGCGCAGAATGGCTGCATGCGACCTGGCATTTCGCGCGTCGGTGCGGAGCTCGACGCGCTGAGCACCGAGGGTGTCGAAGGCGTGCCCGAGCAGCAGGCGCTTCGCGGCCGTGTTGACACCTGTCCGCTGCGCTGGTGCTGCCAACCACGTGCCGCCAATCTCCAGTGCCGTTGGGGAAGGGTGCCCTGGGAAGGACCGAAACGTGAAGAGCATCGTCTGGCCGAGCAGTGCACCCGATGCTGCATCGGCAATCGCGAACGGGAGGTTCTCGCCAGCGGCGTGCCCGTCGAGGAGGCGACCAACGTGGGCAGCCATCGCTGCTCGAGTGTCGGGGACCGGAGTGAAGCCGTAGGTCGACCGGTCGATCGACGCCGCAGCGAACAGGTCATCGACGTGGTGGAGCTCCAAGGGAACAAGCGTCACCGTTGCAGAGGCGAGGGTGACCCTCGCGAGCGATTCAGCCACCGTGACCTTCGCCAGCACGTCGGCGCAGGTCTCGCCGGGTCCAGCTCGTCATCGAGTGACGCCGTCTGCTTCAAAGAGGGCCGGGGACACCGCGTCGAGGGCGTCCAAGATCGCCACGGCCAACGCCCGGGCAGATTCAGGACTGAGCTCGAGGCCAACGCGAGCCGATGGACCCTCCGAAGGATTCGCGAGATCCACCATGAGGGCGTGTCCTCGGGCGAAGTGCACCGGGTGGTCGAAGTACACGGTGGCCTGGTTAGCGGAGAACCAACCAATCTTGCCCTTGGCGCTCCCGTCGATGGTGAGCACGGTGGTGGCGTAGGTGCACACGTCAGGCCTCGGCGAGGTGGGTCGTGAAGAAGTCGAGCACGATGCCCCACGCTTTCGTGGCCACCTCGGGACGGTAGCTCGGCCGATCGGTGGCGAAGAAGGCGTGGCCGGCACCCTCGAAGGTGTGGGAGGTGAAGGACTTGCCGTGCCCCTCGAGCAAGATCGCCATCTCGACGTTCTGCTCTGGTGATGGGAATTGATCCTCGGCGCCGAAGAGGCCGAGGAGTGGGCAGGAGAGGTTCTCGAGAAGCGGCCGGAGCGAGGTGAACGCGAACGGGAATCCGTCGGGGACATCGGCGACCACGAAGGCGCCATAGCAGTCGACGGCCGCTTGAAGGTCGAGGCTGCAGGCGGCCAACACGCTCTGGCGACCCCCTGAGCAGTACCCAATTACCCCAACTGCCCCGTTCGATGCAGGTTGGGCACGGAGGAATGCCGCTGCACCAGCGACGTCGCCGACAAGGCGTTCATCGGGAACACCCCCAAGGGCACGAGCGGTTGCCGCCGCATCATCAGGATCAGCACCCGGAGCCTCTCTGGAGTACAGATTGGGGCAGATTGCCGCGAACCCTTCAGCCGCGAATCGCCGGGTGATCTCCTTGGTCGCTGCGTCATACCCGGGAAGGTGGTGCAGGACCACCACGCTTCCTCGAGGTCCGCCGTCACTGGGGGCCGCGTAGTAGGCCTCAATCTCGTCCCCATTTGCGCCGGGAATGGTGATGGTCGTCGCCGTCAAGTCGCCCCGCATGTCCCCTCCTCGTCCGCCACACACTACCGAGGTCATCGCCTCCAGCCGGGAGCGGCGATCGACGGCCGTTCCTGTGCACAGTCAGACCATTGATCCGTTCTAACCTTGAGGAGGAGCATCGCGACGAGGCAGCCATCTCGGTTGCAGGGGGATCGAGAAGGTCATGAGCCGCAGCATCGACACCGTGCTCGCGCCCCGATCGGTTGCGACGTGAACGACAGAGCGCAACGACGCGCCGCTCAGGTCGATGCACTCGTCGATGAGTTGGCCAAGGCCGACTTCGACCTCGCCCACCCCGGTGCCACCCTTCCTGAGGTAGCCATCGTGATCGCTGCCTACAAAGAGCGCGACAACATCGCCTCGGTGATCACTGCGCTCCCAGAAGTCCTCTGCGGTCGATCCGCCCAAGCCCTCGTCGTCGTCGACGGCGATGACGACGGGACTGCCGCCCTTGCTCGAGCTGCCGGAGCCCTCGTGGCCGTGGCCCCCGTCAACCGCGGCCAAGGGGCTGCCCTCCGCCTCGGCTACGCCATCGCTCGAGAGCGAGGGGCCACGTTCATCGTGACCGCGGATGCTGACGGACAAGTGCTCCCGAGCGACCTCGGCGTCGTCCTGCAACCCGTCGTCGACGGCGTGGCGGATTTCTCTACTGGATCGCGACGCTTGGGTAAGACCGAAGTGCACTCGGCTGCCCGCAACACCGGCATCTTCGTGTTCGCACACCTGATTTCGCTGTTCACGAGGACGAAGGTGACCGACACCGCCAATCCCATCCGGGCGTTCCGAGCCGACTTCGCCGCCACGCTGCAACTCGACGAGCCACAGTTCCAAGCCTCAGAACTGCTGATCTCGGCCATCATGTCCGGCGTTCGCTACACCGAATGCCCCGTCACGATGAAGGCCAGAGTCGTCGGGCACTCGAAGAAGGGCGGCAACTTCTCCTACGGCCGCAACTACAGCCGAGTCGTCATCCGAACCTGGCTGCGTGAACGCCGCCGCTAGGCAGTAAAGCTCGCCCAGGTGTCGAGTAGGCCCTGCTCCAAGGTCCGACTCGGGGCGTAGCCCAAGGTGGCGCCCTTCGTGATGTCGACGATCACCGCTGGCATCTCGCCGGGCTTCGGGGCGACGTGGCTCGACGGGATGTCGATACCCGTTGCGACACAGGTCATCTGGTGGAGTTCGGTGATGGAGACCGATCGACCCGCACCCACGATGAAGGTCTCGGGGTGCTCGAGGGAGAGGCCGAGGAGCAGCGACGCAACGGCATCGTCGACGTAGACGTAGTCGCGCACTTGGGTGCCGTCGCCGTAGATCTCGATGCCCGTGCCTGCGAGTGCTGCCTTCATCATGCGGGCGATGATGGAGTCCTTCAGCTGCATCTCGGCGCCGTAGATGTTGGTGAATCGATTCGACACCGTGCAGATGCCGTACGACGCACCGTAGGCAGACAGCAGCATCTCCGCTGCTGCCTTCGTGGCGCCGTAGGGCGTGAGGGGTCGAACGGGAAGGTTCTCGGTAATGGTCTCGAAACCAATATCGCCAACGACCGCATTGGTCGAGGCGAAGACGAAGCGAGCAACGTCGTGCTTCCGGCATGCTTCGAGCAGGTTGTGCGTCATCACCACGTTGGACTGGAAGACCCCTTCGGGATCGTTGATGCTCTTGAGTACCGAGGTGATCGCTGCGAGGTGCACCACCGCATCGACGCCGGTCGCGAAACAGGCGTCGATCGTCGATTGATCTCGGAGATCTCCCGTCACCTGCTCGACGTCATGAGGCTCGAAGGGGAACGGAAGCAAATCTGCGACGAGTGGCGTGTCGCCTCGTTCGAGGAGGTGGCGAACGACGTGGTGACCGAGAAACCCTGATCCCCCTGTAACGAGCACCCGCATGGGCTTCCTCCGAATCTCCTGGCCACGGAGCGATCGCTCGGGCACCTCAGCAGCGTAGTTCGGGTGCTCTGGTGCACAGGGTGCGACGTGCTGACTCTAGGAACGAACGACCGGACCGTCAGTCATCGCTCAGAATCAAACAGAAGCGATGACCTGCGGGATCGAGGAACACCAGGAAGGTCTCGCCAGGCTGGACCGCTGCCTTGGTTGCTCCGACGTCCAGTGCGTGGCGTTCACCCTCGTCGAGGTCCTCCACGACGCAATCGAGATGCATCTGCTTCGGGACCGTGCCGTCTGGCCACACCGGTGGCACGTAGTGCTCCACGCGTTGGAAGCTGATCGCTGGGAGTGAGGAGTGCACCAGGTCAATGCCGTGCATCTCACGAGGATCAACCCCTGGCCACGTCTCCACGGGAATTCTGCTGAGGGCTGCGGAGGACTGTGCGAGGGCGAACGGGTCAGGGCAGTCGAGGGCGACGAGATGGGTTTCGCAAGTGCCTTGCCCAGCGCGGTATCGGTCCCCGAGCTGGGCGTTAGCGCTGCGCCGTCACTTCGCGCTGCCGTCGTCCTGCGAGTGCCCCCGGCAGGATTCGAACCTGCGCACACGGTTTAGGAAACCGATGCTCTATCCCCTGAGCTACGGGAGCATTACCTCTTTGGTGCCACTTTGGTGCCAATTGCTATACTAATACTTGTGACGAGGCGCCGTGGACAGGGTAGCGGAGGTCTGGTCGAGCGACCGGTTGGATCGGGCACGTGGCGTCTGCAGTACTCGCTTGGAATTGACCCAGCCACCGGACGGCGCCGTCGGGGTTCACTCACATTTGAGGCACAAGGGCGAAGAGAAGCCGAAAAGAAGGCGGCCTCGATCATTGGCGCCATTGAAGGAGATGCCCCAGGGACAAGTGTCACCTTGTCAAAGCTCCTCGAAGAATGGATGCGCTTCCAATCTGGACGCGGCAGATCCCCAACCACCCTGCATGGCTATCAGTCACTCATTGATCAGCGAATCAACCCGGCACTCGGCGCAATACCGATCGAACGCCTTAGCGTGCATAACCTTGACTCGTTCTATGTCGGCCTTGATCGAAATGACGGCAAGGCCCCTCTCAGTCCACTCACGGTTCGCAATATTCACCGGGTTATTTCCGCTGCGCTCAACCAAGCTGTGAAGTGGGGATGGATTGAGCGAAATCCCGCCGTTCGCTCAACACTTCCGAGTTCAGAACCAAAGGAAATTGCGATACCAACACCCGAACAAGCCCAGTTGCTCATTGAGGCGTGCCAAGCAAAAAATCCAAATCTCGGTGCCTTTGTGTTCATGGCAACAGTTACTGGATGCCGGCGAGGTGAACTGGCGGCGATCAAGTGGAGCGATGTCGACGACGGTTGCCTCCGCATTGAGCGATCTGCCTATGCAGTCGGCAAAGAGGTGGGGGTCAAGTCGACCAAGAACGGTCGAATCCGACGGATTCAACTCACTTCAGGCGTCATTGCTTGGCTTGAGCGATGGCACATGCGCTGTCTCGCACAAGCAGCCGAAGCCGGAATCACCCTCCATGAGGACGCTTTTGTGTTCTCGTCATGGCCAGATGGGTCTCGCCCCATGGATGTCCGCTCGATTGGTGCTCGCGTCCGAAATGTTGCTGATTCCATTGGTCTAAAAGAAATCCACCTGCATTCACTTCGCCACTTTGCTGCTACTGAACTACTCGCGGCCGGAATCAGTGCTCGAGATACCGCAGACATGCTTGGTCACGCAGATCCTTCGCTCACGCTCCGCGTCTACAGCCACGCAACCCTTGACCGCCAGCGCGCCGCTGCCGTAGCTCTCGCCGCCGTTGTCGAACCACCCAATTAGTCCTCTCGGCCGTTGTTGGGCTGCACATATGCCACGAGGTCGATCACTCGAATCAGCCAGCGAGCCCCATGCTTTCGACCAGGGATAGCTCCAGAGTTCAGACGGGATCGAACGGTGTAAGGACTAACACCAAGATACGCAGCTGCCTCATCTGGCGTCACCAGCTGTGGCAGGACATTCGTCAAGCTACTTCCGAGGCTTCTTTGAGATGACGATCTCATGAGTCCACCTCTTGCAGGAGCAAGCAGCCAAAGCGGGTCTCCAAGGCCGGAACCGAATGCACCACTCGATCCCCTTGGTTAAGCCCGAGAATGACGCTTGTTGCTATCCATGCTTGGCCCAACGCTGAACATTCAGTACGCAAATACATCACGCCCTCGCCTTTCGCAAAAAACAGCCCTCATATGAGAGCCGCAGAACGGGAGCTTTTTGGACAAGTGGCTCAACTGGACTGAAAACCTCAAATTTCAGAGGATTATCTTTCTGGATCCATGTTCAACGCTTGTCCGTGGTCTCAGTGGCGCTGGCGCGCCATCAGCCACGGCGAGGCCTGGCGGCCTCAGGGGTTAGACAGGACGTTGTGTGAAACTCTTCTATACGACAATCAAGATTGATCTCGTCGCCGTCTCTCTAACTCCAGTTACCGAAGCAGCGGCTAATTGGCAACATTCAGACCCAACTCCTGAGCAAGCAGGTCAAATGCCATATAGGCTGAGCCTCCTCCAAAGAGAAATTTAGAGTCCGTAGCATTCCGTCTGATTGGACAGATAGTGACTGAATCTCCGTTCTTCACGAGTGTTGCCACTTCGGCTGGTCTCATGCCTAAGGGCTCCCATTTCAGATCAACACATTCTTGTCTCAATAGAATTTCCTTTCTAAAAGTCCAGCGAACCAAAATGAGATCTTCAGATATATATACACCTCGCCTCAAAAGCGCAATTGACAGAATATACAAGGATAGTAGTTGAGGAATAACGATTATTAGACCGGCAGTTCCGAACAACGAACGTGACTGCGTTCCTAAGTAAATTATGGGCATCCCGCTCATGACAATCAAACCAACTGTCGATGCGATATTAAAAGCATAGTCTCGGATTAATACATTCGATAATAGTTCGATCCGACCCTTAAAGCCCCAAAATAAAGGTCGAGCGCTCAGCCAAGGTACCCTAGCAAACATCTAAACTCCTTTCATGAGAGCAATTTGAAAAATAAATACCAAATATCGGGATGAAAAATTCATGAATATAGGTGGCAGATCTCATCTACTTATGAATGTCTTTGAGATGTGTGGCCCCAGTCCGAAGCGCGCCCTTTTCACCACCTACGATGTCAAGTGGGTTTGCGTGGTTCAGTCCATCCCACAACCAACGGGCCGGATTGGCAACCAAAGGGCTGTTGAATTTTGTGAGAACAGTGAATGATGTACCAACCGCTGCGCCATAAGTTCCACCCCCTGGCTCAACGGCAAGTGAGAAAGCCACGCCATAGATGAGTTTCTTTCCTGGAGGTGCGAGGTTTGAAAAGACGACCATTTGGAAAGAACCGAAAGCATACATCGCAAACCAAAAAAATCCCTTAAGGTCCGTTAGGTAATGTGCGTTACTGACCTCAATACCAACTGAAACGCCTGGAGGTCCTAATCCAACAATTGGACCTCCAGCAAGGTTCAATGTCCAAGTGAGACCAATATCATCCCGTGGGTCCGGAGCATCTCTTGTCCGATTTAGACACGCTCCTCCACCAAAGCTCACTCCGACAAGTGCCATTTGGATAGACAAACAGTATCCCAAGGTATTCAGGCCCAATGGGTCTACACCACCAACCGGATTCCCTCCCGCGTACCCATACGGACTTGCCGTTTGGTCAACGAGTGGATCTTGGCTCACGAACTGCCCCGTTGTTGGGTCGTAGTAGCGGTGGACCAGATAGACCAGTCCACTTGGGTCGGTGTAGCCAGATCCATAGCCAAAGGGAGTGGAGTCGACGTAGTTGGTGTTGAGTGCAGTTTCTTGGGTGGTGACCCCACCTGGTTCTGCTGCTTGGCCTTGGGCCCTGATGGCATTGCCGTAGGCGTCGTAGTCGGTCGTGTTGGTGAGCACGCCAACGAGTGTTGATCCAGAGATCCGAACGAGACCTCTCGTGTTGCCAATCTGATCGGAAATCAAAAGATCTGCAACGGCTCCCGTTCCAGAACCGGTGATCTGTTCAATTGGTGCTGACCCAGATGGTCCGTAGAGGAAGAGGGAAGTGCCATCGGACAGCAGCGTTGTTTGTGCTTGGTCCCAGGTGAAGGTGCCAGTCCATGAGCCAACCGTTTCACTCGTTCTGCGACCGCTCGTGTCGTAGGAATAGGTGGAGGCGCCAGTTGGTGGAGCAGCACAGGTTCCCGAACCCGACGTAACGGAGTAACACAGCTGCGAAGACTCTTGATGCCAACCGAGTGTGTTGGTCGCTCCTCCTGAGAGCCGGTCGCCACTTGGGTCGTAGCCATACGCCGTTGCCCCTGATGGAGGTGTTCCGCAAGGACTGGATGATGAGGTCGCATTCGTCCAACACAGCTGCCCAGAAGCTGAGTACTTCGCCGCTCCAAAGCCCGGTGCCTGGGTGATCCCATGGTCTTGCGTGTACGCGTAGGGCGTTGGTGACGAGCCGGTCGTGCTCGGGCCACTTGCAACTTGGGTCTGTTGGTCGTAGTTGAACGAGTCAACTGGCTGGGTCGTCGTGCCAACCGTTGGCGTTGAGCTTGCGAGATTACCATTGGCGTCTCTCGTGTAGGTGAGGTCAAACAGCTGGGTTGTGCCATTGACGGTTGTCGCACCAGCCAGTTGCCCGGCTTGGTCGAAGCGCTGAAGGGTTGCAACGCCACTTGGCGAAGCCGTGCACGACGCCATTGACGAGGTGGACGTCCCACACAGCGAACCCGTGGCGTCATAGGTGAAGTAGAGGGTGTTGCCCAACCAGTCAGACATGTTGTCCATCTGGCCGAGGTTGTTGTAGTGACGGACGAGGAGTCCCGTTTGCCCCAAGTCACTTGCGGTGTTCGACACACAGGTCGCCGTGGCGATTGGGTAAGAGAGGCACACCAACTGGCCAACCCCGTCATAGGCATAACTCGTGACCGCGCCGGAACCGGCCGTCACGGAAAGCAATCGCCCAACCGGGTCATAGGAGTAGGAAGAAGTGTTGGCAGAGCCACCAGTTCCTTGAACAACGCTGGCCTTGGTGCCATCGGCGTTGTAACTGGTTGCAACCTGTGGTGTGCCATCGGTGTAGGCCGTAAGCGTCACCCGGTTGGAACCATCGACCGTTGAATACACCGTCCCGGCGCAACCGCCGGTCGTGAGTGGATTGCACGTCCCGGGGTTGCCCGATGGTCCGGTGACCGCCACCACATTGCCACTTCCGTCGTAATAATTGGTCGTCGTTGGACTTGCCCCTGAAGGGTCGGCCGGTCGAATGGTCGAGACCAGCCGGTCGGCTTGGTCGTAGGAGTAGTAGGTCGTGTCCGCACAGGTGGACGTCACGAGAGGGTTGCACCCAGTTGGTGAACCGGTTGCCTGATAAGGGGTTCCCGAAGGACCAGTCACGGCCACCTTGTTGCCGTCGGCGTCGTAGTAGGTGGTGGTCGTAGCTGATGACGTTCCCGTTGGCGGCGTCGCACAGGAAAGCGTTCCTGAAACTGGCAGCGTTGAACTCCAACATTGCGCACCACTTGGCGTCACGGTTGAAGCCGTCCCCGGCTTGAGCGTCCCACCGGCGTTGGCGGCGGAACTGCCTGTGGTCACCACATTGCCACCTGCGTCATAGGTGCTGGCATCAAC
>Ga0007813_1000359_pt1 | contig 16471 bp, 15 predicted proteins | sample CryBogCBE29Jun09_FD_71194 | JGI IMG/M metagenome (GOLD analysis project Ga0007813, IMG submission 71194) | Freshwater microbial communities from Crystal Bog, Wisconsin, USA - CBE29Jun09 | ecosystem: Environmental > Aquatic > Freshwater > Lake | place: Crystal Bog, Wisconsin, USA | collected... | reverse complement strand
CCGGTCACGAGGACGTTCTGCGTCTGGTTGACGAGACCGGTGATCGCCGACTCGAGGAGGGGCACCTCGGCGTGGAACCTGTCGCCTCGCCTCCCTGTCGCCTGCAGCCCAGCGAGTGCCGCCACCGCTGCGTAGAGGCCGGCGAGCACGTCGGCGATGGGCGCGCCAACCTTGGTTGGTGGTCCACCCACGCTGCCCGTGACCGCCATGATGCCCGACCTCGCCTGGGCCAAGAGGTCGAAGGCTGGTTGGCTGGCGAGGGGTCCACCGGTCCGAGCAGGTCGCACGGAGATCCACACGAGGCCCGGCAGCGCGTCACGCAACTCGTCGAACCCGAACGCTGCGGCTTGGTGGGGCAGGAAGTTCTCAATGAGGACATCGGCTTCGGCCGCGAGTTCGGCGATCACCGACCGATCTGCGTCGCTCGTGAAGTCAGCGACCATGGACCGTCGATTGCGGTTGGTGGCCAAGAAGTAGGCGGCGGAATCGCCGACGAAGGGGGGGCCGAGTTGGCGGACCGGATCTCCGGTCTCGCGTTGCTCCACCTTGATCACGTCAGCACCGAGGTCACCGAGGATCTGACTGGCGAAGGGGCCAGCGAGGACCCGAGAGCAATCGAGCACCTTGATCCCCGCGAGGGGAAGGTGCTCGTTGGAGGCATGATCAGCGGGCCACGGCACCCCTAGAGCACCTTCGACAAGAAGTCCTGCAGGCGCGGGTGGGTGGGTTGGACGAGCACCTGGCGTGGATCACCCGATTCGAGGATGACGCCACCATCCATGAAGTACGCGGTGTCGCCGACTTCACGGGCGAATCCAATCTCATGGGTGACCACCACCATCGTCATCCCATCAGCGGCGAGTTGCCGCATGACGTCTAAGACCTCACCGACGAGCTCGGGATCGAGCGCCGAGGTGGGCTCGTCGAAGAGCATGAGCTTCGGCTCCATGCAGAGCGCTCGAGCGATCGCCACTCGTTGCTGTTGGCCACCAGAGAGTTGCCCCGGATAGACCGATTCCTTGGCCGCCAAACCCACCCGATCGAGCAGGGCTCGGGCGCGATCGACGGTTGCCGCTGACCGATCCTTCTTCACCGTTCTCGGACCGATGAGCACGTTGTCGAGCACGGTCAAGTGCGGGAAGAGGTTGAACCGCTGGAAGACCATGCCGATCTCGGCACGCTTGGCGCAGACTCGGTGCTCGGTCAACTCATACAGCCGCCGACGTCGCTCCTCGTAGCCCACGAGCTCGCCGTCGACCGAGAGGCGTCCAGCGGTGATCTTCTCTAGGTGGTTGATGCACCGCAGGAAGGTCGACTTTCCCGAACCCGATGGTCCGAGCAGGCAGGCGACCTCGCCCGCTCGCACCTCCAAGTCGATGCCCTTCAGCACCTCCAAGTGCCCGAAAGACTTGTGGACGTTCTCCGCTCTCACCATGGGTTCACTCATGACGGCGCTCCCGGCATCGGCGGACGCTGCGTGCGGCGGAGGCTCCGACGAATGGTCTGGGACAAGGTGAGCGGGGCAGGTCCAACGCCGATGCCTCGGCCGTAGTAGCGCTCGATGTAGAACTGCCCAATCGAGAGCACCGACGTCATCGCCAGGTACCAGAGGCACCCAACGATGAGCAGCGGCGGAATGAGGTAGTTGAGGTCGTAGATGTTCTGCACGGCACGGTAGAGCTCTCCCCCGCCACCGAGCGCCGCACCAACGAGCGAGGTGGTCTTGAGCATGGAGATGGTCTCATTCCCCGTCGGCGGCACGATGACCCGCATGGCTTGTGGCAACACGATGCGCACGAGCGTCTGCACCCGTCGCATCCCGAGGGCCTGGGCTGCTTCGCTCTGGCCGTGGTCAACGGCGATGATCCCAGCTCGAACGATCTCGGCCATGTAGGCCGCTTCGTTGAGCGAGAGACCGATCACAGCAACGAGGAACAAGTTCGTGATGAGCGAGTTCGTGTCCATCGACCAGAACGACGGCCCGAAGGGAACGCCCACCGAGAGTCGGGGGTAGATCCAGGCCAAGTTCGACCAGAAGATGAGCTGGACGTAGACCGGCGTCCCCCGGAAGAACCAGAGGTAGGACCAGCTCACCCAGCGCAACTGTCGATTGGCCGACAAGCGCATCGACGCCAGCACGATGCCGAGGAGGACACCTGCTGCCATGGAGATCGCGGTGATCTCCAGGGTGACGATCGCTCCGTGGACGATGGACCACTGGAAGAGGTAGTGCCCCACGACGTTCCACTCGAATCGAGAATCGTGTGGGTTGCCGTTTCGAGGAATGTGGGAGAACAGCGTGTGGAGGAACATCGCCACGACGATGAGGAGGACACCGCTCGCGATCCATCGACCGACGTGGCGGACGGGAACGACGTCGAGGGCCGGCGGCGCGGTACGAGCCTCGCCGGAATGCGAAACGGGCGGAGTCGGAGCATCCACGAGATGCACCGTACTCCGCCCGCCGGACTACCGAGAACGACTAGAAGATCGCCTTGTTCTCCGTGATGGTCTTCACAGCACCCGAGCTCTGACCCCAGTACTTGAGGATCGAGGAGTAGTACCCCTTGGTGACGAGGTACTTCATGGCGTCGAGGACTGCCTTGTCGAGGCCGCTGTAGGTCTTGCCCGCCGCAATGCCGTAGGGCGCAGCGGCGAAGGGCTTGCCCGAGTTCACGAACACGCCCTTCGAGGTGGCGACGATGTAGCCAGAGATGGGCTGGTCGGCGAAGCCAACATCAGCCTGACCCGACGAGACGGCCAGATTGGCCGTGGCCTGGTCGTTGAAGGACCGAACGGTCGGGCCCGTCTTGTGGATCTTGGCGCAGGCGGCAATTGCCGAGTTGGCATCGGACTCTTCCGTGGTTCCTGCCTCCACCGAGACGGTGAGGCCGCACAGCTGGGTCAGGCCGCTCCCCGAGAGCGCCTTGTGACCCTTCTTGATGTAGAAGGACTCCCCAGCAGAGAAGTAGTCCACGAAGTTGACCGAGTGCTCACGAGCATTGGTGTCGGTGAAGGATGAGAAGCCCAAGTCGTAGGTGTTCGACTGCAGCTTCGGAATGATGCTGTCGAAGGTCACGTTGTCGATCTGTACGGGGAGACCGAGTACCTTGCCAACCGCCTTGGCCAGGTCGGCGTCGACGCCGATCACGGTCGTGTTATCGGGGGCGAGGTACTCCATGGGGGCGTAGGTGGCGTCAGAAGCGACGCGCAGCTTGCCAGCAGTCTTGATGGCGCTCGGCACTTCGTTGGCAATCGCATTCTGCTTGTTAATGGCACCAAGGCCGCCATACCCACCGTTACCGGCCGCTCCGGCCACGGCCGTGACGGCAGACAATGGAAGGGCAACTGCAGCGAGACCCGCAGCGATCTTCACGAATGGACGGGACATGGCAATCCTCCTAGTCGGTGTTCCATCATTCTCGCACATCGCGCCACCTCGACCTACTGCAGGACGTTCTGGTGCGATGCCGTCCCTCGGAGCAGCGTCACCGCAACGAGTGCGCCAACCACGGCGACCCCTGCTGCGCTGAAGCAGGCCCAGTGCAGTCCAATGAGGAACGCGTGCTCCACTCCAGCGATCGCCACTGGTGCCTGCGGTGCGTGCGAGGCCACCGCCAACGAGGCGGCGACCGATCGCGAGGCGACGTGCGCGGCGACATCAGGAATTCCCGACCCCGCGAGCGCAGCAATGGCCCGAGTGGCGAATCCCGACGCGAAGACGGATCCGAGGACGGCGACGCCGAGCGTTCCGCCGAGTTCACGAGTGGTGTTCGACACCGCAGCCCCAGCGCCCACTTGGTCAGGCCGCAGGCTCCCCATCACCGCTTCAGTCGACGGTGCGGTCACGAAACCGAGACCCGCTGCCATGAGCACCATCGACGGGATGATCACCGAGAAGTAGGACGCGTCAACCGGCATCACTGCACAGATGAGAAGTCCGGCTGCGAACAGCGTGAGGCCGCCACTGATGACGAAACGGGCTCCGAACTTGATGGCGAGCAAGGCGCCAATGGGGGTCGCAATACCGGTGGCGATGGCGAAGGGCAGGGTGTGCACACCCGCCGACAAGGTCGAGTAGCCCCGCACGAGTTGGAAGTACTCCGTGATCAAGAAGATGAACCCAAAGAGGCAGAAGAATCCAACGGCAACCGACGCGGCCCCGGCAGTGAATCTCGGCACGCCGAAGACCCGGACGTCGAGGAGCGGTGCCAACCGTCGGAGCTCAATCGAGCAGAAGATGCCGAGGACCACAGCCGAGAGCACGAACCCCCCAATCGTGCGTGGCGACCCCCATCCCCAGGTCGGGCCTTCGATGATGGTCAGCACCAAGAGCGTGAGGCCAGTGGCCGAGACCACGAGGCCCGGCCAGTCGAAGCGCTGGCCGGTGTGCGCCTTGGAGTTCGGGACGAGGAAGATGCCGAGGAGAAGCGTTACCGCAGCGATGGGCACGGTGACGAGGAACACCGATCCGTACCAGAAGTGCTCGAGGAGCGCGCCGCCGACGATGGGACCAACGGCAACCGATGCGCCAGAGGTCGCACCCCAGATCCCAATGGCCTTGGCTCGCTCAGTCGGGTCGGTGAACACCGTCGTCAAGATGGCCAAGGTGGCCGGGAAGATGAAGGCGGCGGCCACACCCATCGCCGCTCGAGCGGCAATCAGGGAAGCCGTTGACGTCGCCAGCGCCGCCCACAGCGACGTGGCCATGAACCCCACGAGGCCAATCTGCATCACCGGCTTTCGCCCGAGGCGGTCCGCCACTGCTCCTCCAGCGAGCAACAGCGCCGCGAACGGGAGGCTGTAGCCATCGACGATCCACTGCAGTCCGGCATTCGAACTGTGGAGGTCACGAGCGAAGGATGGGAGTGCGACATTGACGATGGTGTTGTCGACGACCACGAGGAAGACCGAGAGGCAGAGCACCCCGAGGGTCGTCCACCGGCGGTCGTGGTCATGGGTCGTCGTCATGGCATCTCCTTCGTAGAACGCTGTTCCATATACTAGAACACCGTTCTACTACACTGTGCCTATGGATGCTGCCCGATCCCACCGCACGCCGAGTGGCGACGTAGCCAACGAGATTCTCCGAGCTGCGGCAGCACTGCTCGGCGAGCACGGACCAGAGGCCCTCACCATTCGTCGGATCGCCAGCGTCGCTGGCGTGGCACCCATGAGCGTCTACAACCACTTCGGTGACAAGGGCGGCGTGGTCGAAGCGCTGTTCCGTTCGGGGTTCACTGCATTGCACGACGCCATGGAAGCGGCCAACGCCATCGCTGATCCCCTAGTGGCACTGCGCGCCAGCGGGCGCGCGTACCGGCAGTTCGCCCTCGACCGTCCTGCGGTCTACCAGGTGATGTTCAGCCACGTCATTCCAGAGTTCACGCCATCGTCTGACGCCCTCATGGACACCGTGAGCTCCTTCTCCACCCTGGTCACGATCCTCGAGCGATGCCAAGAGGCGTCCATCATCGTGGGCGGGGATGCCAACGTGCTGGCGCAGCACCTGTGGTCCATGATCCACGGCTACGTCGCACTCGGCCACGCCGGCATCTCGAAGATCGAGGCTGCCGAGGATGACTTCGAGCAGTTCCTCGATCGGACGCTCCTCGGCTTCGCCGTTCGCCCTACGAGCTGAAGAGGTCCCGGGGCCACCGACCCTGACGTTCTGCGCCGAGGAGGAAGCCGGTGTAGTCGCCACCGAGGTGGGTGGATCGCCACGTCAGCATCTCCTGGGCCAGTGGGAGGATCACTGCGGGGTCGTTGGTCGTGGTCGCCCAGGACGGATCAGCGGCGAGATCGAAGCATCGGAAGTCCCCATCGCCGAAGTGGGCGTAGGCATGGGTTTCGGTGCGCAGGACTGCCACGTTGTAGGTCTCGAGTGCGGCGTTGATGGGTCCGCCTTCTCGGTGCTCGCCGACGAGGAGGTAGCGCCAGTCCCACTCCCAGTGCGCAGCAGTTCGCCACGTCCGCGGCTCCCCTGCGGTCAAGAAGGGGACGAGTGACTGGCCATCGGCTTGGGTGGATGGCTCAAGGTCGAGGAGTTCGAGGAGGGTCGGGAAGACATCGACGTTCTCGGTGAAGTGCTCGACCACGGTGCCGTGTGCCTCGCGATGCCTCGGGTCCGAAATGATGCACGGAATGGCGTAGCTCGACTCAAAGAATCCGAGCTTCTCCAAGAGGCCTTGATCACCGAGCTGCTCGCCGTGATCAGAGCTCACGATCACGATCGTGTCGTCGAGATCGCCACGCTCGTCGAGGGCGTCGAGCACCCGTCCGAACTGCGCGTCGACTTCGGTGATCATGCCGAAGTACTGGGCTTGCAACGCTGCCATGGCCTCGGGGTCGGTCGGAGCGGCGATTCCAGGAAGGGTGAGCGCGATCTCATGGAGCGGGTGCAGTCCCTCGCCAACCGGATGGGGCGCTGGAGAGAACGCTGGGTCGTACATCGAGGCGTAGTCGCCTGCAGCGGCGTAGGGCGGGTGTGGACGGAGGTAGCTCAAGTGGACGAACCACTCACCGCTGTGGTGCTCCAGCCACTCGAGCGCCTTCGTCGTCATGAAACTCGCGAGCGACAAGTCTGCTGGGCGCGACGATTCGCTGGCGAGCGCCTCGAGTCCGGAGGCGACCTCGTAGCCGAGTGCTCGGAGGTGCTCCACCCACGCCGATTGCCGTTCGTCGAGGTGGATACCGACCGTGAACCCGGGGAGCACACCCTCATAGGTATCGAGCCAGGGATCCTCTGGACCACTCGCCACCTTGGGGTCGATGCCTTGATCGGTGTAGCCGAACAGGACGGGCGCATACCCAGCTCGCTGACCAGCCCGAGCGATGTTGTCGAAGCCATCGCTCAATGCACTGCCGTTCCCGACGACCCGGTGGTTCATCTGGTACGTGCCGGTGTAGAGCGATGCCCGACCCGGAGCACATGGCGCTGCTTGGCTGAAGTGCCGTGCGAATCGCACGCCGCGAGCGGCGAGTGCGTCGAGATTGGGGGTCTTCACAACGAGATGGCCAGCTGCGCTCAAGCAGTCAGCCCGAAATTGGTCCAGCGTGACGAACAGGACGTTCATGGGTGCATCATGGCAGATTCATACGTGACGACTTCGCGACGGTGTCGCCAAGTGGCACGATGGTTGCCATGTTGACCTTCGACGAGGTAGAGATCCACGCACGGCGCGACCAGGGAGCTGGTTCCCTCGATGACGAGGCATTGGCGGAGTTCACTCGCCACACGGTTGCCCCGTCGCTCTTGATCGCCACCGACGACGACGGTCACCGCTTCACGACCACCATCCGCAACGTCGGCACCGAGGCCATCATCCTCGACGCCGTCGAGATGACCTTCCACGCCCCAGCGGCCAAGGTCCTCGAGCATGGGTGGCAGTCATGGTCCACGGTTCGTCGAGCCAAGTTCGCCGACGTTCGCCCCGAACGGGGGGAAGCGCCCCGGTGGTTGCTCGCCGAGATGGCGGCTGACCCTTCAGCGCCCGGCAACCACCTCGTCGTTGACACCTTCGTCTTGACCGACGCCTACGTCCTCGGCGCCCTCACCGCGGCGCGCAACCTCACCACCTTCATCGTCGATGGCGACCTCCTCGTCGTTCGCTGCCTACTCGACGGCCTCATGCTCAGCCCAGAGGAAGAATTCGTCCTCGACGACCTGTGGGGACGAGATGGTGCGGCCGGAGAGAACTACTCCAAGTACTGCGCCGCCTCTGGCGCAGCTTCAGCGGCTCGAGTCGACCGAGGTGCCCCAACCGGATGGTGCAGTTGGTACCACTACTTCGGCGACGTGACCGCTGCCGACGTGGTCCTCAATGCCGAACTCGCCGCCGCCCACGGCCTCGGCCTCATCCAGATTGACGATGGCTGGCAGCCGTCCATCGGCGTGTGGTCGGGAACCGCTCCTCGGTTCGGTGCTCCCGTTGAGGAGCTCGCAACGTCCATCGTCAACGACGGCGGCGTGGCTGGCATCTGGACGGCGCCGTTCCTCGCGGTCGAGGGGGGAACCCTCGCCACCGAGCACCCCGAATGGCTCGTGACCCACGACGACGGTCGACCGGTGACCGCGCTCACCCATCCGGTGTGGGGCGGCAAGGTCTACGCGCTCGACACCACCCGCGACGACGTCTGTGCGCACCTCACCGCCACCTACGCGGCGCTCCTCGCCCAAGGCTTCGAATACCACAAGATCGATTTCTGCTTCGCTGCAGGAATCCCAGGACGACGCTCCGGCGATGGCACCATGACCCGTGGTCAAGCGCTGCGTCGAGGCCTCGAAGCCGTTCGGGCCGGCATTGGCGACGATGCCTACCTCCTCGGTTGCGGTGCTCCGCTCCTCTCCGCCGTTGGCATCGTCGACGCGATGCGGGTCTCCGAAGACGTCGCACCGTTTTGGGAGCCCACCACGTTCGTCCCCGGGTGGCAGGAGTGCTCCGTCGCTGCACGCAACGCCATCGAGCAGAGCGTGCTCCGAGCCCCCATGCACCGGCGGTGGTTCCTCAACGATCCCGACTGCCTGCTGCTGCGACCAACCGCCACCGAACTCACGAGTGCTGAGCGAATCACGCTCGCGACCTCGATCCTCGGTACCGGGGCGTACCTCATCGTCTCCGATGACCTCTCCACCTACACCGAGCAGGAGTGGTCGCTCCTCAACCGCCTCATCGAGCTCCAGCCAGAAGCGGACACGGTGCTCGACCTCGTCGATCCCTTCGCATCTGAGGTCACCGTTGCTGGCGAGCACCTGCGACTCACGGTGTCGTGGGACCGCCGAACGGCAACGCTCGAGACCACCTCAGGCAAGCGCGTCATCCTCTAGGGCGCGTCGCTCACTCCACCGTTCGGCACCTCGCAGAGATTCGTGCACGCCGAGCAGCTCTGCCCGCAGGCCCCAAGGTCAGCATCAGGCTGGACGGCTCGCCCGAGCTTCAGTGCCTCCATTGATTCACGGACGGAGTAGATGACGATGAGGTAGGCGCACGCTGGATCCGCCCACCACCAACCAAGGCCGGCATTGGCCACGAGGCCAAGGACGACGAAGGTGGCGAGCAAGCCGTCGACGAAGGTCACCCGACTCTCGGTCATGAGGAGTTGACTGCCCATGGCGTGGCCCACGCGGAACTTGGCCGTTGCGAGCGAAAACATGACGACCGCCGTTAGTGCCGTCCAGATAATTCCGAGGGGCGAGTGGTGCGGATGGATCCCGAGGACGAGGAGCGCCGTGCTCTGCAGGGCGAGGTAGATCGCGAGAACGATGAACGCCCAGCCGATGAGTCGGAGTGTCCGCCGCTGTCGGTGTTCGTCGCTCCCGCCGAGCTCCGCCAAGACGACGATCGATGCTGCGATCTCCACTCCCGAATCGAGGCCGAAGCCACCGAGGGCCACCGAATGCGCCCTGAGTGCGGTGAGCGCGAGCACCACGACGCCAGCGACGTTCCACGCCAGCGTCGCGCCCTCGAGCCCTCGTCCGAGACTGAGCAAGGATCGGTTGTCGGCATCACCCATGTGACCAAGTCTCCCATGGACGACCGGTACGCATCGGGACCACACCACTTCAGGTTGTGGACTGACCATGACGCGCACCGGCGCTCCGAGCTGATCGAGCAGCACGAGTTCGCGACGCTTACGGCCACCGCGCAACGCACTCGGAGCGCTAGAGGCACCACACGTTGGAACCAAGGGTGGATTGAAGGGAACCGCGAACCACCGGTCGAGCCTCCACTACTCCACGTCAATGATGTGGCGATTCCCGCGATCGAAGGTCAGATAGTTCCACGACCAGTCAGCCAGGGTGCCGATCCGGTTCCTCCCACCCATGAGTTGGACGAGGTGCAACCCAAGCCAAGCAAACCAAGCCATAAATCCACCAAAGTGAAGGCGCTTGGTCTCAACAATGGCCTTGTGTCGACCAATGGTTGCCATCGAGCCCTTGTCCTCATACACGAACGGCTCAACAGTTGCGCCACGCTGGAGTCCTGTGATTTGGCGTGCGACGTAGCGGCCTTGTTGGATGGCGACGGGTGCGACCATTGGAAGTGGTCGACCTCCTGGACCAATGGCGCCAGAGAGGTCGCCAATGACCCAGATGTTGTCGGCTCCATCAATACGGAGCGTCGCATCAACCCGAAGGCGACCATTGGCGCCAACGGCTCCACCGACTGCGCCGAGGTCAACCCCGCGAACCCCAGCTGCCCAGATGGTCATGTTCGCCGGAATTGAGGGAGCTCCGGTCACGCCAATCGCTCGTTCGCTCACGGACTCGACCGGGGTGTTGAGGTGGATGTGCACCCCGAGTGACTCGAGGTCCTTCGCTGCTCGGGCTGACAGTTCGGGGGCAAACGTTGCAAGGATTCGGTCGCCCAGTTCAATCAACTCAACTGAGATCATCGACGCTGCATCTCTGCGGTCCTTGGCCAAGGGACCAGCAGCGAGCTCGGCCAGCGCACCGGCCATCTCAACTCCCGTTGGGCCCCCACCAATGACCACAACCGACAAGGGCACGACTTCGCGGCCATCGTCAATGGCCGAAGCCAACTCTTCGAATCTGCGCAAGAACGTGGCTCGAATAGTGAGGGCTTCTTTCAGTGACTTCATGCCAAAGGCAAACTCGCTGACCCCGGTCACCCCGTAGTCATTGGACACTGAACCAGCAGCGAGCACCAAGTGGTCGTAGTGAAGGGCAGAGCCATCGGCGAGCTTGACCACGTGATTGGCCACATCCACATGCTCTGCGGTGCCGAGGCGAAAGTTGGCACTCGTTCCTCGAAGCGCACCGCGAACCGGGTAGGCGATTTGGTCCGCTGCCAGTCCCGAAGAGGCAACTTGGTAGAGCAGCGGAAGGAAGGTCTGGTAGTTGTGTTGGTCGACAATGGTGACGTTGGCGTCTCTGGGCAGTGCTCGAGCGGCAGCAATGCCACCAAAGCCTGCTCCAATTATCACAATGTGCGGGGAACGCTGCGGCGAGGAGACTCGGCTGTGCATTCCCCCATGCTACGACGATGCACGAGCACCATCTCCGAGAGAGCAACGATCACCGGTGTCGCCGACGGGGCGCCATTCTCCCTTCAGCAAGTGCTTCCTGTAGTGCCAGCACCTGGAGAAGAACGGAGCCTTCAGCGATCCCCGGAGGCCCTGAGTCCGAGGTGACGGGACGGGGCGAAGAACGGTGATCTCGGTCACGGGCGGCGAACCGTCGCCGAGACGCTGCCCAGCATCGCCTCTTTCACCGGCGTGCGTCCACCATGGCCCGCACCGCAGTTCCGAGCTCGTCGAGCAGCACCGGAACTGCACGGACGATGCCACCGAGTTTGTAGAACGAGTGCACCATCCCAGGGACGTCGAGCACGGTGACCGCAACCCCGGCACGCTCGAGTTGGCTGGCATACGCGAGGGCTTCGTCGTGGAGTGGATCGAACTCTGCAGCCACGATCACCGCCGGGGGCACCCCGGTCAGGTCCTGCGCCGCCGACGGGGTCACCCTCGGGTCGCTCCAGTCCGTCCAGTCTCCGAGGTACTCGGCGTAGTGGTGGCGGAGGTGGTCGACCTCGAGCACGTACCCGGTGGCGTAGGCCACAGCAGACGCGGTGGTGAGCGCTGGACCCATGGTTGGGTACAGCAGCACCTGGCCGGCGAGGCAGCCAGTAGTGCCGAGCTGCTGGGCCACCACAGCGGCCAGGGTCGCACCAGCTGAATCTCCAACGACCACCACCGCTCGGCTGGAGGGCGCGAACTCGTGCATGCGGGAGACGACGTCACGCGTCGATGCCAACGCGTCATCGGGAGCGGCGGGGAATGGATGTTCCGGAGCGAGGCGGTACGCAATGGATAGGAGCGGTGCGTGGCAGACGCTCGCGAGGTGGCGAGCGAGTCCGTCGTAGCTGTCGAGGGTTCCGAGCGTGAATCCCCCACCGTGGAAGTAGATGAGGAACGCCTCGCCATCGTCGTCCAGGGGCTCATACAAGCGAGCGTCGAGGGGTCCTGCAGCCCCGGCAACGGTGCACTCGCGCACCGACGCCATTTCAGCGGCGGGGAGTTCCGTGAGGGAACTGGCGAGAAGGTGCGCTGCTCGACGGTCGGCAATGGGAGTATCCACTGGACGAGGAGCGGGGCTTCCAGCGAGGTGGTCGAGGAGCGGCTGGAGGTCGGGGTCAACGGGCGGCACGAGAGCACTCTAGGGACTTCCCCGCTTGCGAGTCGCTCGCCCGATTCAGTCTCTGACGCTCGAGCGCTTCCTCCGAATGCCACGTGCGACAGCATCGCTCTAATCTTCCACAATTCGAGTGATATCATTCATTTTGTGGAACGACAGGCAACCCCCATGCTCCTCCCCATCCTCCGCTCACAGCAACAAGGGCAGCTCTTGGCCTGGATGCTCGATGATCCAGCGCGGGAATGCTCGCTTGCCGAACTCTCGCGGCAACTCAACATTCCCGCACCGTCCATTCACCGCGAAATCGAACGGGCCGAGGTCACGGGCGTGGTGACCTCACGCATGGTCGGGCGAACGAGGTTGGTGAAGGCAAACCCTGCCAGTCGCCTCTTCGCTCCCCTCAGAGAACTCCTCGTGATGTCCTTCGGGGTTCCCCATCGCCTCCGCGGAGCACTGGCACCAATCCCAGAAATCTCGGCCGCGTACATCTTTGGCTCATGGGCTGCTCGATTCCAGCAGGTTGGGGGTACCCGAGCGATCGGCGACATCGATCTCCTCATTCTCGGATCGCCCGATCGAGATGCGGTCTATCAGGCGGTCGCTTCCGTCGAGCCAGAACTCGGCTATCCCGTCCAGGTCACCTTTCGATCAAGCGGCTGGCTCGACACCGCTTCCGACAGCTTTCGGTCAACCGTTGCGAGTCGACCGCTCGTTCAAATTCTGGGGGCCGACGCCAACGCAACGAACGCTGTCGCTGCAGCAACTCCATCGCGAGCCCACTGAAGCACTTCGCGAGCATCGGCTTCACTCACGGAGATGGGGTTGTCGCTCACGTACTCGAGGCTATGGCGCTTCAATCGACTGACACCGGCTCGCACTCCGGCGAAGACACCGGGAGCAACGGATCCGACGAGGGCGTCGGCGAGCGCGAAGACCGCTTCATGGCCACCTTGCGCTGAGGTCACCCGTCCTCCTGCTCGTTGGACAACGACCTCCGCAGCATGACGGAGCGTGTCGTACGCAGCGTTGTAGCCAAGGCGATACGACGCACCATCGATCAACGTCGCCACGCCGTCGAGATCTTCTCGTGCGAACGAGAGCCACGCCGCCGCTGTAGCCGTTGGATCGCCGTCGATCCGTTCGAGAAGTCCGCGCCGCTCGTAGAGCGCCACAACTCGTGCGATGTGCTCGGGATCCACAATCGCCAACCTACTGAGCCGATGTGCCATCAATCAGCACAGAGGTCGCTTTCCTGAACGTGCCCACGCGCATTCGACCCCTCTTCAGGATCAGCCCAACTGGAGCGGACGACGGGATTCGAACCCGCGACCCTCACCTTGGCAAGGTGATGCTCTACCACTGAGCCACGTCCGCATGACTACACCGTCATCCTAGCCGAGGTGAACCCCGACGTGGACGCGTCAGACCCCTGCCGCTGCGAGCAGCTCCTCAAACGCATCGAGAATCCCCGCCGAGAACACATCGAGGTCGGGCACGAGGCGATGGCAGGCGAGGAGTCCAATGGCGAGGTCGTCGAGGTAGCGCATTGCGGTCACGTTGAGCCCAATGGTTGCAGCGATCGGGCCAACCGGGAGAATGCCTTCGATCTGAAGTCCCGCACACCACAGCGGGAAGTCCGGTCCCGGAACGCTCGAGACCAAGACGTTGCCGACCGGGGGGATGTGGTCGAAGAGCCGAACGTTGTGTGCCCCCCGAGTCAAGAGGTTGGCGAAGAACGGTGGGACGAGGCGCGTGAGATCGGTGACCACCTGGCTCCCGAGGATGCGATCTTGATCCCTCGCCGCTCCGGCGCTGCAGGTCACCGCGGCGAGCCGCTCGAGCGGGTCCTCAATGGTGCTGGCCAAGTTCACGAGCATCGTAGAGATCTGATTGCCGAGGGTTCCGAGCTCTTCATCGGGACGAGTGGAGACCGGGACCATGGCCACGAGGTCGCTCGGCACCGTCTCCCCTCTTGCGTCGAAAAGGCGACGGAGCGCACCAGCGGTCACGGCGAGCACCACGTCGGTCACCGTTGATCCAGTGGCGTGACCGAGCGCCTTCACTCGGGCGAAGGGCAGGCTGACAGCGTCGTAGACCCGCTGGGGTGAGATCGTGCCGTTGATGGAGGTCTTCGGGGCGGCGAGGAGCGACGTTGGACGCATGCGACCGCGCTCTAAGGTCCGGTTGTGCTCGACCGCTCGCACGACCGAGCCCAGCGTTCGAGTGATGGCCTCGATGACCACGACTGGCTGCTTGAGCCACGCTGCACCAGCATCGGCGACGAGCACGTGTTCGGCGGGAAGGGGTGCTGGCGTCCACGGTTCTGGAGGTTCGACCACCCGGGGAACTTTCCCGAAATCGAAGAACTCGGCCAAGAGGTGGGCACCGGAGACTCCGTCGATGGTGGCGTGGTGGAACCGAGCCATGAGGGCGAACCGACCACCCTCGAGTCCCTCGATCACGATCATCTCCCAGAGTGGTCGATCGAGGAACATCGGCCGACTCATGATGCGGCCAACGAAACGTTGGAGTTCCGCTGGGCCTCCTGGTGCCGGAAGTGCTGCTCGGGTCAGGTGGTTCTCGAGGGCGAAGTCTGGATCATCCACCCGAACCGGCGGTGCGGTCCCGAGTGGTCCCTGGAGAATGCGCTGGCGCATGACCGGCACCAAGTGGAGGCGATCCCTGACGAGGCCGGAAATGGCAGCGAAGACCTCTTCACCAGACGGCGACGCACCCTTTGGTGGCGCCAAGGTCAGGACGGCGGCGACGTGCAGCGGCGCACCTTCAGTTTCATAGGCCACGAAGGCGGCGTCGAGGGGGCTGAGACGCTGCATCAGGCGACCCCGGTGTGGCCGAAACCACCAGTGCCGCGATCGGTGGTGCTGAGGTCGCCGTCGGCGACGGGCACCCACTGCACTGCAGGAACCGGCTGGATGACGAGTTGCGCGATGCGGTCGCCTCGAGCAATGGCGTAGGTTGCCGTCGGGTCCAGGTTGATGAGGAGCACGGCGAGTTCGCCGCGGTATCCCGAATCGATGAGCCCAGGAGCGTTCAGGCACGTGATGCCTGCGTTCTTGGCCAGGCCGCTCCGAGGCAGCACGAAACCGGCGTATCCCTCAGGAATCGCCATCGTGAGCCCCGTCGCAACCGCTGCTCGCTCGAAGGGGGCGAGCGTCACCGATTCCCGGGCGTACAGGTCCACTCCGGCATCGCCTGGACGGGCAGGTGACGGGAGGGGGAGGTCATCATCGAGCTGCACCACCGGGATCTCGATCACCCTCAAAGGGTACGGCACTTCAGGGAGTAACTCAATGGGCGTTAGCATTCGCCCGTGCTCGCGTGGATGGATCTCGAAATGACCGGCCTCGAGCCGGATCGTCACGTCATCGTGGAGATCGCCACGCTGATCACCGATGACTTCTTGACCGTCATCGCCGAAGGGCCTGATCTCGTCATCCAGACGAGCGCAGAAGACCTCGCCCAGATGGGCGACTTCGTGACCGAGATGCACAGCAGTTCAGGGCTCTTGGAGCAGATCCAGGCCTCAACGACGACGTTGGCTCAGGCCGCAGCCGAGACCATGGCTTTCCTGCGCACCCACATCGAAGAACCGGGAACGGTTCCGTTGTGCGGGAACTCCATCGGGACCGACCGGCGCTTCCTCGCCGCCTACCTCCCCGAACTCGAAGCGTTCTTCCACTACCGATCGGTGGACGTCTCCACCATCAAAGAACTGGCCCGGCGGTGGTACCCGACCGAGTTCGCCACGATCACCAAGGAGACCTCGAACCACCGAGCCCTGGACGACATCCGGGCATCGGTGGCCGAACTCGCCACCTATCGCGACAAGTTCTTCCTGCCACTCCCCTAGCCAGCTCAGGCGGCGATGGCGCTCAGACGCTCCATCTGATCAGTGCTCAAGGTCACTGAGCCTGCGCCGCAGTTCTCCTCGAGGTGAGGAATCGACCCCGTCCCGGGGATCGGAAGCACCACGGGTGAGCGCTGCAGCAACCAGGCGAGCGAGACCTGTGCTGTGGTCGCCCCGCATGCAGCGGCGACATCAGCGACGGCCGATGCCGGACCAGCGAGGGCACCGGCAGCGATGGGGAACCACGGGATGAAACCAATGCCCTCGGCGGTGCAGACGTCGAGGAGCGCTTCGCTTTGGCGGTTGGTCACGTTGTAGAGGTTCTGGACCGTGGCAATGGGCACGATGGCCAGCGCAGCCCGGAGCTGCTCCACGCTGACTTCTGAGAGGCCAACCGCCTTCACCTTGCCCTCGGCGAGGAGCTCAGCCAAGCAGCCGAACTGCTC
>Ga0007813_1000353_pt1 | contig 16672 bp, 14 predicted proteins | sample CryBogCBE29Jun09_FD_71194 | JGI IMG/M metagenome (GOLD analysis project Ga0007813, IMG submission 71194) | Freshwater microbial communities from Crystal Bog, Wisconsin, USA - CBE29Jun09 | ecosystem: Environmental > Aquatic > Freshwater > Lake | place: Crystal Bog, Wisconsin, USA | collected... | reverse complement strand
GGCACTCAAAAGCAAGAGTGCACAACGCATTTGAGCGCGGTGGGGTATTTGATCAGTGCTGATCACTCTGCATCGAATGCCGATTCATTGAGAGAGGCTCTCACAGAACAATTTGGCTCAGATCCTAGAGTTGAAGTGGTGTTTGTGAATGGCCACGAAAAGCCACAAGGTCGCTACGAGATGCTTGAGACCCTGCATTCAAAACCCGCCAGAGCCTACACCAAGCGTTTTGATGTTACTTACAAAATCTCTTCCTTCTCCTCTTTGCTCAGGTGGCAAGACGCGCAGTCCATGCAGTTGCCCTCATGGGCGCCCTTGGGAGGGGCTGATGATGAGCCGCCTCTTGAAGTGAGCTCCGCTTTGACTGCCGATAGATTCAACGGCTCAAGTGACCATGAGTCTGTGTTACCCATTTGGCGCTACCTGCCGGGTGGCGTTGAGTTTGGCAACTGGGTGCATGAGTTGCTGCAGAGCTTGGTCGATGAATCTGTGGGTTTTCACCACATTCAAACTCAAGATCCACTTTACGTGTCCCTGATTGAACCGCGAATCCAAACGCTACAGAACTTGGTGAGTGTGAATGCGATTTTGAAAAAACATCCTCATTTCAGACAAACTTCGCTTCTTTTGGGGTCAGGGGATGTCTTGGATGGCGATCAAACGGATGTGCTCAGGGCTTGGATCGAGGAGTGGTTGAGGTCCATATATTCAATTCCCTTGCTGGGTCAATGTACCTTGGGTGAGCTTGAATCGAAACTCACCGAGATGGAATTCTGGCTCTCCATTGAGTCTTTCAACGCCTTGGCCTTCACCCAAGCATGCTCTAGACACGCTTTGCCACATCTAGAGCGAGAGCAATTTTCTGTATTGGACTGGCACGGATTGATGATGGGTTTCATGGATTTGGTATGCCACATCGATGGACGCTATTGGGTCATAGACTACAAAACCAACCAACTGGGGGTGAAAGAGGATGCCTACAGTACATCGAACCTTGAGCAAGATGTAGTCAACAATCATTACGACATTCAAGCGGGCATCTATTTGTTGGCATTGCACCGTCATTTAAAGACACGTCTCAAGGATGCTTATGACCCCAATTTGCATTTGGGTGGTGCAATCGTTTGGTATTTGCGTGGTGTTGGCCTTCACAACAATGGCATGTTGATGCTAAAGGCCAACTCTGAATGGATGAATGATTTGGAAAAAAGTTTGAACACCAAAAAGCGACTGCGCAATGTTCAAGAAGTGGGGGACTTTTGATGAGCGTTCATTCAAGTTTGAATCCATCTCAAGAACGTGTGCTGTCTGTGTTCAAAGCATGTGCGTCAGAGGGTTGGTTGCGCAACATTGATTGGGCCTGTGCCAATACGTTTGCTCAAATGAATCCCAACACCAGTGGTGCAGCCGTTTTGATGGCTGTTTGCATGCTCAGTCGTTGGGAGGGGTTGGGGCACACTTGTTTGCCTCTGAAAGCTTTGCAGCATTGGTCAAGCGCCTTGGGGCAAGAGCTCACGGCTTGGAGCTCGCTGTCTGATTTGATGCCGCAAAGCGAATCCGAGTGGATTCAAGCGCTGGAGTCGAGCGTCTTGATTCGTCATGATTCAGAGAGCTGGGCTTTGTCAGAGGCGCAATTGTTGGATTGCGCTCCAGTGGTTTTTGAGCGTTGGAGTCAAGAGCCTTCACTTTATTTTCGACGGCACTGGATATCAGAATTCTTGGTTGCGAAGTCTTTGATTGATCGCGCTAGAACACGTTTACCCTACGACGCAGAGCAACTCAAGCATTACCTGTCCTTGCTTTTTCCCGTGAGCCCCGAGTCTGTCGATTGGCAGCAATTGGCCTGCGCTTTGTCGATCCGATCTGGCCTCACTTTTGTAACGGGTGGGCCTGGGACCGGTAAGACCTATACCGTGGCCAGAATTTTGGCGTTGATGTTTTCGCTACAAGATCGGCCCAATTCGATCAAAGTTGCCTTGGCTGCTCCAACGGGTAAGGCTGCAACTCGATTGTTGCGCTCGATACAGAATGCAATGGGTCCGATTCAGCTCCAACTTCAGGGGCAAGTTGACATCAATCAAGACATTGCCAATCTCACCAAAGCACAAACCTTGCATTCTCTTTTGGGTGCCAGTGCCGATGGTTCAAGGTTCAAACACAATGCCAAGAATCCATTGGATGTGGAGGTGCTGATTGTCGATGAAGCTTCAATGGTCAATTTGGAGATGATGGCGACCTTGATGCAAGCGCTTGAGGCCAACACGCAATTGATATTTTTGGGTGATCCTGACCAACTTGCTGCAGTCGAGGCGGGAAGTGTTTTGGCTGACTTGTGTCAACCTTCAAAACAATTGCAGCAATCTCATGCCTTGTCGTCATACTCCAAGCAGGTATTTGCTGAGTTGCAAGGTGTCATGGATTTGCCAAGTGACTTTGGTGGTGCTATGGAGAGCCCTGGTCTTCAAGCGTTGGAACTGTCAGATCACATCGTACAGCTCAAGCGCAGTCGGCGTTTTGAAGGTCCCATCGCATCGTTGGCTGAATTGATCAAATCGGCCGATCTGCGTGCTCTCAATCAATGGCTCAGTGATGAGGTCTCCACAGATGGGGTGCTCCAACTTAAAAAATACGCCCAAGCTCAAGGCGTAGTGGATGAGTCCATAAAGCCCTCTGCAGATGATCTACCCAAGAGTCGGCCTAACTTCTACCTGTATTTGCGCTTGCTTTGTGATTGGATTGAAGTTGCAAAGCAAGCATCAAATCACACTTCATCGGTGGTTCCCGAAGATTGGGTCAAAGCGTTGTTGCTCGAATTCGAGAGATTTCGGGTTTTATGTGCTGTCAATGAAGGTCCTATGGGTGCTAAGAACATCAATCAAGCCATTGAGACACAAGTGTTGAGTTCCTTTGATTTGCCCCAAACGGGAGAGTGGTACGCCGGGCGTCCCATCATGGTGACCCATAACCAACATGATTTGGGTTTGTCCAATGGGGACGTTGGATTGGTGTTGCCGCAGAAGTTGGGTGATCCCGCTTTGAAAGCCTATTTTTTGTCGGGCGATGAATTAAGGATTTTTTCTCTTGCTCGCTTGGTCAATGTGCAAACTTCGTTTGCAATGAGCATTCACAAATCACAAGGTTCTGAGTATGAGCACACCCTGTTGGTTTTACCTCAGCACATGGACCAAGCCTTGAGCAAAGAGTTGCTCTACACGGGGGTGACTCGGGCCAAGAAATACCTCACCTTGGTGCAAGAAAGCGATGGACTTGTGGCCAAAGCAATCTCTCAAGTGGCCAATCGCAGCAGTGGGCTTTCAGCTCAAATCAAACGCCTCAAGCAGCACCTTGAGCGGGTGTCGGCTCAAGCCCCAAAAGACCTTGCACCTTGATGAAATCGATCACTGCTTGAAGTCCATCAAGCGTTTTGAGGTTCGTCAAGACAAAGGGCTTTAAGCCTTTTGAGGTGCTTCTCATTCGATGGGCATCGGCTTTCATGACCTCTAAATCTGCACCCACGTGAGGTGCAAGATCTGTTTTGTTGATGACCAAGAGGTCGCTCTTTGTGATGCCAGGCCCACCCTTTCTTGGGATTTTTTCACCGGCAGCCACATCAATCACATAGATGGTCAGGTCGCTCAATTCGGGTGAGAAAGTTGCAGCCAAGTTGTCTCCTCCGCTTTCCACAAATACGATGTCTGCGTTGGGGTAGAGTTCTAGCATTCGGTCGATGGCCTCCAAGTTGATGGAGGCATCCTCACGGATGGCTGTGTGAGGACAGCCACCCGTCTCCACTCCCATGATCCGTTGGGCTTCCAAGGCTCCACTGATGGTCAAAAGGCGTTGATCCTCCTTGGTGTAGATGTCATTGGTGATGGCAATGAGATCATGGTCTTGTCGCATGTTTTTACAAAGCATCTCCAGCAGGGTTGTTTTGCCCGATCCAACTGGGCCGCCAATGCCCACTCGAAGTGGTGGTAATTTTTTATCGCGATTTCGAATGTGGTGGAGTTGGTTCATGATCTAAAGAGTCTGGAATACTGATGCTCGTGTTGGGAGCTCAAGATGGATAAGTGAGGGCTAAAGAGTTGACGCTTTGTCGATTGGGTTTGCATGGCCACTTCAATGGCTTGAGGTATATTTTCAATCAACTGATTGAGAATTTTTTGTCCTGCGATTTGTCCCAAGGGAATCGTTTTCATGGCGGTTTGGGCCATGTTCTCAGCCCATCCAAAAGCCAAGGCGACGAGGCCAGAACGGACATCAGCGTGGGATAAATGCAAAGCCAAAGCGTACACCACGGGCCAAGTGGGCGTGTCCAAGGTTGAGCACCATTGAACCCTTGGGTCTTGAAGGTTTTGATGGGTGGTGAGCCAATTGAGCAAAGAGCGACCCATTTGTACGCATTGCAGTCTGAATTCGTGTGTTTCTCGTGTCATGAGCACCCAAGTGTTGAGTTCTTCAAGCTCGGCTTCTTTGAATTCAGACCAAGATGTGATGGCTTGCGCAACAAGGGACCAGTCGCCTTTGGCTTGAGACAAAAGCATTTGATCAATCAGCCATTGGGTTGCACTGGGCTCGTCAATCACCCATCCTTGCTCGACGGCAGACTCCAATCCTTCTGAATATGAAAACCCGCCCACAGCCAACGCGGGAGAGGCCAGCCACATGAGTTTCATGAGTGTGGTCGGCGTCAAAGCGGAGGGGGTAGGACTGGTCATCGCTGGTGAAGTTTGCTGTGTGACCATGGGTTGATGAGGCATTGGTGCATTGATGCATTGAATGAAGGGGCGAGCACTCAAGGATGACCGTGATCGTGCGGGTGATCATGTTCGTGATCGTGATGCACATGGTGGCCTGAAGCATGTTCATAGGCACCGGCTTCGGGCTCAAAGGGCAGCTCACATTTTTCGACAATGAGCCCCATGTTTTTCAACATCTCTTCAATCACATGATCGTGTTCCATCAGCAAATGGGTGCTTTGAATTTCAATGGGGATATGTCTGTTGCCCAAATGGTAAGCGGCTCGGGGCAAATCCAAGGGGCTGCCATGTATGGCGCATGAGGTAATTTTGAGCACGGATTGTGGTGTGGAGATGATTTTCAACAACTCTCCTTGCTCGCTCACCATCACGTCTCCACCGCGTAACACTTTCCCACGCTGTAAAAACAAAGCCACAGGTTCATCATTGGAATTCAATCCATTGAGCCGGCTGCGTTGTCTTTGGTCCCAGTCGAGTGAGATGGATGGTGCGCGGGCAATCAAGGCCTTTGCCATCGAAGCACCCTTGGGGAGGTGTTTGTTGAACAATTTCATTGTGGGATGAACTTGAGGAGGCGCTTGTGAACTTTGGATCAAAACAAGAAATAGCGTTGGGTCATGGGCAAAGTGACAGCGGGCTCACAGGTGAGCAACAAGCCATCGGCTCTGACCTCATAGGTTTGCGCATTGATCTCCATCTTTGGTGTGTAGTGGTTGTGCAACATGTCCTTTTTTCCAACGTTTCGAATATTCTTAACGGCCACACATTCTTTTTGCAATCCAAAGCGAGAACGAATGCCTTGGGTCAAACTGGCTTGTGAGACAAAGGTCAATGAGCCTTTGGCCGTTGCACCACCGAAAGCGCCGAACATGGGGCGGTAGTGAACAGGTTGTGGGGTCGGGATCGATGCGTTGGGGTCACCCATTGCAGCCATTGCAATGGAGCCACCTTTGAGGATGGTGGAGGGTTTCACCCCAAAAAAGGCTGGTCTCCAAATGACCAAATCGGCCCACTTACCAACCTCAATGCTGCCCACTTCGTGGCTGATGCCATGTGCAATGGCTGGGTTGATGGTGAGTTTGGCTTGGTAGCGCTTGACACGCTCATTGTCATGGCGAGAGGTGTCGTTTGGCAATTTACCTCTTTGAAGTTTCATCTTGTGAGCCGTTTGCCAGCATCGCATGATCACTTCGCCAACTCGGCCCATGGCTTGGCTGTCGGAGCTGAACATGCTGATGGCTCCTAGGTCATGCAAAATGTCCTCTGCAGCTATGGTTTCCTTGCGAATGCGACTTTCTGCAAATGCCAAATCCTCAGCAATGCTGGGGTCTAAATGATGGCAAACCATGAGCATGTCCACGTGTTCATCAAGCGTGTTAATGGTGTATGGACGCGTGGGATTGGTGGAGGAGGGCAGCACATTGTGTTCACCCACCACTTTCATGATGTCTGGCGCATGTCCTCCTCCTGCACCTTCGGTGTGGAAGGTGTGAATGGTTCTACCTTTGAAGGCTGCAACCGAGTCCTCGACAAAGCCTGACTCGTTGAGGGTATCTGTGTGGATAGCCACTTGGGTGTCGGTCTCCTCCGCCACGCTCAAACAATTGTCGATCGCCTGTGGTGTGGTACCCCAATCTTCATGGAGTTTGAGGCCGATTGCGCCAGCGTTGATTTGTTCGTGCAAAGATTCTGGCAAAGAGGCATTGCCCTTTCCAAGAAATCCAAGGTTCATGGGGAAGGCATCTGCTGCTTGAAGCATGCGCTCCAAGTGCCAAGCTCCTGGGGTACAGGTGGTTGCAAAAGTTCCGGTTGCTGGCCCAGTACCACCGCCAATCATGGTGGTGATGCCGCTGCTGAGCGCTTCTTCAATTTGCTGCGGAGCAATGAAGTGAATGTGCGTGTCGATGCCGCCTGCAGTCACGATCATGCCTTCACAGCTGATGATCTCGGTGCTGGCTCCAATGATGATGTCAACGTTGGGCTGGGTATCTGGGTTGCCGGCTTTGCCTATGGCAAAGATGCGACCATTTTTCAGGCCAATATCGGCTTTGACGATGCCCCAATGATCCAAGATCAAAGCGTTGGTGAGAACGGTGTCAACTGCACCAGCAGCTTGGGGTCCGATAGATTTGCCGTCGCGCGTTCTTTGCGATTGAGCCATACCGTCTCTGATGGTTTTGCCTCCACCGAATTTAACCTCCTCACCGTAGGAGCCAGCGTTGAGGGTCAGGTCCCTCTCCACTTCAATGATCAAGTCTGTGTCAGCCAGTCTGACTCTGTCACCCACGGTGGGCCCATACATTTCAGCGTAAGCACGTTTTCCAATCGTTGCCATCACAGTGCTCCTTGGGTGAGTCCACGAAAACCATAGATCTCTCTTGAACCAGCAATGTCGACGAGCTCAATGGTTCTGCTTTGTCCGGGCTCAAAGCGCACAGCAGTGCCCGAAGCGATATTGAGTCGCATGCCACGGGCCAAGGCGCGATCGAAACTCAGGGCTTCATTGGTTTCTGAAAAATGATAGTGCGAGCCCACTTGGATGGGGCGCTCGGACGTGTTTTGAACCACCAACGTGATGGTTCTTCTACCAACGTTGAGCAAGTGGTGCCCCTCGTCAACAATGAGTTCTCCGGGAATCATAGGTGTGCCCTTTTGCTGATGTTCGAACAGGTAAGAATATGAATGATTTAAACGATGGGTTGGTGAACCGTCACGAGTTTGGTGCCATCTGGAAAAGTGGCTTCAACTTGGATGTCTGGAATCATATCGGCCACACCATCCATCACATCACTGGCACTCAATACACCTCTGGCCTCATTCATGAGCTGAGCCACAGTCTTGCCCTCTCTGGCGCCCTCCATGACAAATGCGCTGATGAGTGCAATGGATTCAGGGTAATTCAATTTGAGGCCTTTGGCCCTTCGTCTCTCAGCCAACAAAGAGGCTGTGAAGATGAGCAATTTATCTTTTTCGCGAGGCGTGAGTTCCATGGCTTTAGAAAATGAGGTGTTTAGGTGATCTGATACGTATAGGGCTAGCGCAACTACTGTGCCACCCAAAAGGTATGTTAAACCCAAATAGGTGAGACATCTTCAAGACGTCAACGATCGATTTGGTTTCGCGATTTTGATTTTATGACCTGCAATCTTGTATTTACACCAAATTGGTGCGTCGGTCGTTGGACTTAAAAATGTATTGTGGTGCGTGAATGAAAAAATGTTTTGTTTTGGTGCGGAAAAAATGTGAAATCTCAGCAATGTGGTCGATTATTGATTTCTTTAATCTGGCACAAGGATTGCCTAATTGAATTGTTGGTCAATGATTTTGTAAACGTTGGCTTGCAAACAATTCACCTCTCTCAAATGAACTGGAGTTTTCAATGATTAATCGTCGTAGACTGACCGCTTTGGCAACTGCCTCAGCATTGGCCTTGAGCGCCTTTGGATGGAACACCGCTAGCGCTGCGGAAGATACTATTAAAGTGGGTGTTCTTCACTCTCTGTCTGGCACCATGGCTATTTCTGAGTCTGTGCTCAAAGATACCATTTTGATGGCGATTGATGAAATCAATGCCAAGGGTGGCGTTTTGGGCAAGAAGTTGGAGCCTGTGGTGGTTGATCCAGCGTCCAATTGGCCTTTGTTTGCTGAGAAGACCAAGCAATTGTTGACGCAAGACAAAGTGGCCGTTATTTTTGGTTGCTGGACTTCTGTGAGCCGCAAATCTGTATTGCCAGTCGTTGAAGAGCTCAATGGTTTGCTTTTTTATCCCGTTCAATACGAGGGTGAAGAGTTGTCTAAGAATGTGTTCTACACAGGTGCTGCACCCAATCAGCAAGCGATTCCTGCTGTTGACTATTTGATGAGCAAAGATGGTGGAGCTGCCAAGCGTTGGGTTTTGTTGGGCACTGATTACGTATACCCCAGAACAACCAACAAAATTTTGCGTGCTTACTTGCACAGCAAAGGTGTGAAAGACTCAGACATTGATGAGAAGTACACACCATTTGGTCACTCTGATTATCAGACCATTGTTGCTGACATCAAGAAATTCGCAGCCGGTGGAAAAACTGCTGTAGTGTCCACCATCAATGGTGACTCAAACGTGCCTTTCTACAAGGAATTGGGCAACGCTGGTTTGAAAGCCAAAGACGTTCCAGTGGTTGCTTTCTCTGTGGGTGAGGAAGAATTGCGCGGTGTTGATGCCAAGCCATTGGTTGGCCATTTGGCTGCATGGAACTATTTCATGAGCTTGAAGAATCCAACCAACACCGAGTTCATCAAGAAGTGGTCTGATTATGCAAAATTGCACAACATTCCTGGTCACAAAGACAAGCCCTTGACCAACGACCCAATGGAAGCTTCTTACATTGGTATCAACATGTGGAAACAAGCGGTTGAAAAAGCCAAATCTACAGATGTTGACAAAGTCATTGCTGCAATGGCAGGCCAAACGTTCAAAGCACCTAGTGGCATCACATCCATGATGGATGCGAAGAACCACCACTTGCACAAGTCGGTCTTCATTGGTGAAGTCAAGGCTGACGGCCAATTCAACGTGGTGTGGCAAACGCCTGGTCCTGTGAAGGCCAAGCCATGGAGCCCATTCATCGAAGGCAATGACAAAAAGCCCGATGAGCCTGTGACCAAGTAAACTATCCGGTATCTAAATGGTCAGAGTAAGGGCGCTCCGAGCGCCCTTATTTTTGCCAAAGCAGACTACTTTTTTGTAAAAAAAAGAGTCTTTTTTGGTAAACATAAAATAAAAACAGTGCATCAAACATACATTCAACGGCAACTCTTCATGAAGTCAATCCTCTATTTTTCTTTCATTTTCTTTGGATTATTGTTTCATGGCGCGGTTCACGCTTTGAGCGCTGATGAAGCGGTGGGTTTGGCTTCAGGCGCGACTGAGGACCGATTGAAGGTGCTGGCCAAGGTGATGGAAGGTGCAGATGACAAAGCGGCATCGTTCATCAAAGCACTGTCCGATGACAATGTGAAAATTTTAGATCGTCAAGTTTTCATGGTTCTCAATGGCAAGTCCTTTGACCCCGTGACTGGGCAAGAGATTGCATTACCTGAGAATGCTGAGGACGTGGTGAGCAACAACCGAATGAGGGGCGAAATCGATGCGGCTCTCTCCGCATTGAGCCTCTTTAGCAACGAAGATTCGGTGAGGCTCAAATCAATCAAAGAAATGATCAAAGATCCTGATCCTTCACGCTTGGGCTTGATTCAAAAGGCTTTGGCCAGCGAGAAAAACGAAAAGATAAAGTCTCAAATCGAGTTTGCAATAGCAGCCATCGAAATCAATGATGAGGATTTGAACACGCGCGCAAAAGCCATCAAATTGCTGAGTGGCAACGCAACCCCTGAGACCGTGAGATTGTTGAATGATCGACTACAGGCTGAGAGCGATGAAAATATCAAAACTCAAATCAAGGATGCGCTCAAACAAATTCAAGGTAAGTTGGCTTGGGGCGAGAAGCTCGGTACGTTTTTCACGGGTTTGAGTTTGGGCTCTATTTTGTTGTTGGTGGCCCTGGGATTGGCCATCACATATGGATTGATGGGCGTGATCAACATGGCTCACGGAGAGTTGATGATGCTTGGGGCCTATGCAACATACGTGGTGCAAGCATTTTTTCAGCATCACTTTCCTCAATGGTTTGATGCTTACTTGCCCGTGGCCGTTGTCTTTTCTTTTTTAACTTCTGCCGCCGTGGGTGCAATTTTAGAGAGGGTCATTTTGAAGCACCTCTATGGAAGGCCATTGGAGACTTTGCTGGCAACTTGGGGCATCAGTTTGATGCTCATGCAAGGGGTGAGATCAATCTTTGGTGCGCAAAACGTCACAGTTGAAAATCCTGTTTGGATGAGCGGTGGCATTGAGGTTTTGTCCAATTTGACACTCCCTTGGAACCGCATCGTGATCATCTTCTTTGCTGCCTTTGTGTTGATTGCCATGTCTTTGCTGATTGGTAAAACAAGATTGGGTTTGTTCGTTCGTGGGGTCACTCAAAATCGTCCAATGGCCTCTAGTTTGGGTGTGAATACAAACCGCGTAGACACTTATGCCTTTGCGCTGGGTTCCGGCATTGCTGGAATGGCTGGCTGTGCTTTGAGTCAAATTGGAAACGTAGGACCGGATTTGGGTCAGAGTTACATTGTGGACTCTTTCATGGTCGTGGTTCTGGGTGGAGTTGGGCAACTGTTGGGCAGCGTTTACGCAGCCGTTGGACTTGGCGTTCTCAACAAATTGCTGGAAGGTGTTGCGGGGGCAGTGTTGGCAAAAATCACTGTTTTGGTGTTCATTGTGATCTTTATCCAAAAAAGACCACAAGGTTTGTTTGCCATGAAAGGCCGAAGCGCCGAGTCATGATGAAAGATTCACCACTCAACCTTTTGCGAATTTGCACCTCATTGACTCAGTAAAGAAACCCATCATGAATTCATTGATCAACCATCAACCTAAACCCATGTTGAGTGCCAACGGCTGGCGCGTGTTTACGATTTGTCTGCTGGTCTTTTGTGTCGGGGCTCCCATCATGAACTTGGTGATACCCAGCACCAGTTTTTTTCACATGAGCGATTTTGCTGTGGCACTGATTGGGAAGATCATGTGTTACGCCATCTGTGCTTTGGCCATGGACTTGATATGGGGATACACCGGTATTTTGTCTTTGGGTCATGGACTCTTTTTCGCGCTGGGTGGATACATCATGGGGATGTATTTGATGCGTCAAATCGGTACCGATGGCAATTACAAATCTGAACTACCAGACTTCATGGTGTTTTTGGATTGGAAGAAGTTTCCTTGGCATTGGGCATTGAGCGATAACTTTGTGGCCACTTTGATTTTGATCATCGTGGTTCCAGCTTTATTGGCTTGGATCTTTGGTTACTTTGCTTTTCGCTCAAGGATCAAAGGTGTGTATTTCTCCATCATCACACAAGCCATGACCTATGCAGCGATGCTATTGTTCTTCAGAAATGAGACGGGTTTTGGTGGAAACAATGGATTTACGGACTTCAAAAGAATTTTGAACATTCCCATTGCCACGCCTGAGATGCGCATGACCTTGTTTGTGATCACAGCTTTGGTTTTGTTTGGGTTTTATTTGCTTGCCAAATGGATCATCAACTCCAAGTTGGGTCGAGTGTTGATGGCCATCAGAGACGCCGAGAGTCGTGTCATGTTCTCAGGCTACTCTCCCATGCCTTATAAGCTTGCGATTTGGACTTTGTCTGCGCTCATGTGTGCTGTGGCAGGGGCTCTCTATGTCCCACAGGTTGGAATCATCAACCCCAGTGAAATGAGTCCTGCACAATCGATTGAGATTGCAATTTGGACTGCGGTGGGTGGAAGAGGAACTTTGATTGGTCCAATTGTCGGAGCTTTTTTGGTCAACCTGGCCAAGAGTTGGCTCACCGTATCAGCGCCTGAATTTTGGTTGTATTTCTTAGGCGCGTTGTTCATTTTGGTGACCCTTTTCTTGCCTCAAGGTGTGGTTGGGTTTGTCCAAAAACACATTAAAAAGCATGGAGGTCAACAATGACACCTGAACTCATGGAGCAAGGTGCTCAAAGGCTTGTTGCTGTTCAAGAAAAACAAAACCTTCAAAAGAGCACTGAATCAGGGGGGCGCAACGCATCCTACTCAAGGCTTCACAAGAGCCATGAGATCGATACCACCCATGGACGAATTCTTTATTTGGAGGATGTGAATGTGAGCTTTGATGGATTCAAAGCCATCAATCATCTGAGTGTGGACATAGCTCCTGGAGAGTTGCGCTGTGTGATTGGTCCAAACGGTGCAGGCAAAACCACCATGATGGACATCATCACCGGTAAGACACGGCCTGATTCTGGGCAAGTTTTTTTGGGCAGCACCATCGATTTGCTCAAATACAGTGAGCCTGAAATCGCGCAACTGGGGGTGGGTCGCAAGTTTCAAAAGCCGACTGTTTTTGAGCAACTGACTGTGTTTGAGAATTTGGAGCTGGCTCTTAAGACCAATAAAAATGTGAAGTCCTCATTGTTCTTTAAATTGGACTCTGAGAAGTCGGATCGATTGGCCGAAGTGTTGAGCACCATTCAACTCGAATCTGAGGTGTACCGAGATGCTGGGCATTTGAGTCACGGACAAAAGCAGTGGCTTGAAATTGGGATGTTGCTCATGCAAGACCCCAAGCTCTTGCTGCTCGATGAGCCAGTTGCGGGGATGACCGATCAAGAGACGGCCAGAACAGCGGAGCTCTTTTTGACACTCAAAGGCAAGCACTCTTTGATGGTGGTCGAGCACGACATGAGCTTCATTGCGACCATTTCCGAGAAGGTCACTGTGTTGTGTGATGGCAGCGTTTTGGCAGAAGGAACACTGGATCAAGTGCAAAACGATGAGCGTGTGATCGAAGTTTATTTGGGGCGGTAAATGTTTTTAAAAATTGATCAACTCAATCAGTATTACAGTGGCTCACACATTTTGCGCTCCGTGTCTTTGGAGGCCAAGTTGGGCGAGGTGACCGTGCTTTTGGGCAGGAACGGGGTTGGCAAAACCACATTGATCAAATCCCTCATGGGATTGGTGCCCATCAAAAGCGGGGATATCGAGCTCGATGGTGTATCCATCAAGCGCATGGCTCCCTATCAAAGGGCCAAAGCGGGCATTGGCTTTGTGCCTCAGGGCAGGGAGATTTTTGGAAGGTTGAGCGTTCTTGAAAACCTTCAAATGGGCTTGGCCACGCAATCGGCCACCGCCAAGGTGCCAGAGGAGCTCTTTGAGTTGTTTCCCATCTTGCGCGAGATGCAACACCGCAGAGGCGGTGACTTGTCGGGCGGTCAGCAGCAACAATTGGCCATTGCAAGGGCACTCGCCTCCAATCCCAAATTGTTGGTGTTGGATGAGCCCACCGAGGGCATTCAGCCCAGCATCATCAAAGACATTGGTCGCGTCATCAAAATGTTAGCCGGGCGCGGCAACATGGCCATCTTGTTGTGTGAGCAGTACTACGACTTTGCAGAAAGTTTGGCCGATCATTACTTTGTCATGGAGCGAGGTGAGGTCGTTGCCAGTGGCCCAGGCTCAGAGATGGTGAGCAAAGGCATTCGGCAAATGGTCGCCATTTAGAGCCCACTCAGAATAAGGGTGGTGCTCGCTCGTGTAAACTGCTTGGAGATACATCACTGTTTTTTTTCAAGCGTCCATGAACACCATTCAGTCCCCATTGAAGCACTCTTCTGTGCAAAAACCCAAATTCGGTTTGATCATCGTTGGAGATGAAATCTTATCGGGCAAGCGTGCTGACAAGCACATGCCCAAAACGATTGAATTGCTCTCGCAAAGGGGCCTTTCTTTGTCTTACGCGGAATACGTTGGGGATGACCCACAGAGAATTCAATTCGTTCTTGAGCGCGCCTTCCAGAGTGGAGACATCGTGTTCTCTTGTGGTGGCATCGGTGCAACGCCTGATGACCACACCAGGCAATGCGCGGCCAAAGCTTTGGGAGTTCCCTTGGCCTTGCATGCACAGGCTGAAGAGTTGATCCGACAGCGCATCAAGGACCAAGCCCTCGAGGCGGGAAAGCCTTATGAGCCGGATTTGCCTGAACACATCCACCGCTTGAACATGGGGCAGTTCCCCATGGGTGCTGAGATCATCCCCAACCCTTACAACAAAATTCCTGGTTTTCAGTGCTCCACAAAAGATCCCCAGGTCCTTGCCCAGCATCCTTGGGCTCGCGTTTATTTCTTACCTGGCTTTCCCGTGATGGCTTGGCCCATGATGGAGTGGGTTCTTGATGAGTATTGTCAAGCTTGGTTTGAAAAGTCATCGTTCAGCGAACACTCTGTGATCGTGTACGGCTCCATGGAGGCGTCGCTGACACCCATGATGCTCAAACTTGAGGAGCAGTTCTCTCTCATCAAGGTCTTCAGCCTCCCAAGCGTTGACCACCCTGTTCATGGCCGTCACATCGAGCTCGGCGTCAAAGGACCCCCTGAAGTTGTCGCGCAAGCCTATCCGATGATGCTTCATTACCTGCATGAATTTGGTGCATCTTTGGGCCCCGAATTGGTGCGTTAAAAATCCCGACAAAGTTGACTCTTTTGATTGCACTATAATGGTGCGCAATAACAGGGTTCTCGGGGCTTAATTTTACTCAAAACAGGCCTTTATTGTTCTTATTGGCGCGTGGGAAGACCTACAATGGGGCTGTTTTGGTTTGCTGGAGCTGGAAGTCTTCTTTAGGAGATGGCACAAATTCTGCTCATAGCTTCAAGACTTTTTTCTAAACTTACCGTAAATTCAGGAGAAACTGATGGCAAAGACCGTCGCTGATGTGATGAAGCAAATCAAGGATGACGAAGTTAAATTCGTTGATTTTCGCTTCACTGATACCCGTGGAAAAGAACAGCACGTGAGCGTGCCCATTTCTGCTTTTGATGAAGGCAAATTCACCGATGGCCACGCCTTTGATGGATCCTCTATCGCAGGCTGGAAGGGCATTGAGGCCTCAGACATGTTGCTCATGCCTGATGCCAACACAGCCTTCATCGACCCCTTTTTCCAAGAGCCAACATTGGTTCTTTCATGCGACGTGCTCGAGCCAGGTGACGGAAAAGCCTATGACCGCGATCCTCGCTCCATTGCCAAGCGCGCTGAGGCTTACCTCAAAGCCAGCGGCATTGGCGACACAGCTTACTTCGGTCCTGAGCCAGAGTTCTTCATCTTTGACGATGTGAAGTGGGGCAATGAGATGTCTGGAGCTTTCTTTCAGATCGACGAATACGAAGCACCATGGAACTCATCCAAGACCATTGAAGGCGGCAACAAAGGTCACCGTCCCACTGTCAAAGGCGGCTATTTCCCAGTTCCTCCCGTTGATAGCACACAAGATATGAGGGCAGAGATGTCCTCCATCCTTGAAGAGATGGGCATCCCCGTTGAGGTCTTCCACCACGAAGTGGCTGGCGCTGGTCAAAACGAGATCGGTACCAAATTCTCAACCTTGGTTGAGAGAGCCGATTGGACACAAAAATTGAAATATGTGGTTTGGAACGTGGCTCACGCTTACGGCAAAACAGCCACATTCATGCCCAAGCCCTTGGTTGGCGATAACGGCTCTGGCATGCACGTTCACCAGTCTGTTTGGAAAGATGGCAAAAACCTCTTCGCTGGATCTGGCTATGCGGGTTTGAGCGATACAGCTCTTTACTACATCGGTGGTGTGATCAAGCACGCTCGTGCTTTGAACGCGATCACCAACCCCACCACCAACAGCTACAAGCGTTTGGTGCCTGGATTTGAGGCTCCTGTGAAGTTGGCTTACTCAAGCCGCAATCGCTCAGCTTCGATCCGCATTCCTTTCGTTGCCAGCGACAAAGGTCGACGCATCGAGTCTCGTTTCCCTGATCCCATGGCCAACCCCTACTTGTGCTTTGCTGCACTGTTGATGGCTGGACTTGATGGCATCAAGAACAAGATTCACCCCGGTGAGCCCGCAACCAAAGACTTGTACCACCTCCCACCCGAGGAAGATGCATTGGTCCCAACCGTTTGCCACAGCTTGGATCAAGCTTTGGAGTATTTGGACAAAGACCGTGCTTTCTTGACCCAAGGTGGCGTGTTCACTGACAGCATGATTGATGCATACATTGAACTCAAAATGGGAGAAGTGACCCGCTTTAGACAAGCCACTCACCCCATTGAGTACGATATGTATTACTCACTGTAAAACACCCGACCCTTCTTTTGAGGGATCAATCAAAGGGGGCGGAAAGACCGTCCCCTTTTTTTTATGCAAATTTTTTTCCGAGACACATGCCATCCACCATCAAACCAAGTACCCGTGCTCGCGCCCTTGCCAAAACCGAGGGTACGCAGAGCTTGCTTCACTTGCTTGCAACATTG
>Ga0007813_1000349_pt1 | contig 16802 bp, 15 predicted proteins | sample CryBogCBE29Jun09_FD_71194 | JGI IMG/M metagenome (GOLD analysis project Ga0007813, IMG submission 71194) | Freshwater microbial communities from Crystal Bog, Wisconsin, USA - CBE29Jun09 | ecosystem: Environmental > Aquatic > Freshwater > Lake | place: Crystal Bog, Wisconsin, USA | collected... | reverse complement strand
AAGGCGTATCGTAAATTTGCAGAACACAAAATGACAAGGAGTGAAGCAGAATGAACCAAGATGACATTACAGATGTAGAGCCTAAAAAAGTAACAGAGAACGAATATGTTCACCAGTTGCGTTATGTTGTGTGCCCTAAGCATGGGGAGCACGCAGACGTAATCATTAGCAACATTGAAGGCCACGAGGGTACTTGGTGCCAAATGTGTTGGCTAGAGACACTTGGGCCATCATTACCTTACAAAACTAAGGCGAGTAATGAATAAAATAGAATTTGGTGACAACCGCACAACCATGAAGAAATGGATTGCGGAAGGTGTCAAAGTACAGACCTGCGTGTACAAAAGCCTACAAGACAAAAGAATTGCACAAATGTCACTACAACTGGTATAAAGAAACATTTTCAAATACTAGCACTTTAGTTTATACTCTCAAACTATTGTAGTTTAGATTAGTAGGAGGACAATATGCCATTAGGTAAGAAATACGGTGGGAGGGTAGCAGGAACGCCCAACAAGAGCACGAATGAGGCAAGACAGGCCATAGCTACCTTTGTTGATGGAAACGCTCATAGGCTCTCTGAGTGGCTTGATAGAGTAGCGCATGGAGATCCAGAGCACGACATAAAGCCCAACCCTGCCAAAGCGTTTGAACTGTTTCAATCAGTAGTGGAGTACCACGTACCCAAGCTAGGTCGGATGGAAGTAGCAGGAGATCCTGACGCACCTATCAGGGTAGAGGGTGAGTTCGATATCTTTGATGAGCTCCTCAAGCACTATGCGAACAGTAGACAGGCTACTGAATGAGTTCTGTAGTTGAGATACTACAGGATCCAGAGATAAGGAATAGATTTAAGAATCTAGATCCGAGGGAGCAGGTCACTTTTGAGTGGAGAGCTAAGTGGCTTAAGAAGGCGCATAAGTTTCAAATAGAACCTAGTGCTGAGTACACAATATGGACGCTACTGGGAGGAAGGGGATCAGGTAAGACTCGAACGAGTGCTGAGACTCTGGGATACTGGGCAGCGAGTGAGGCCAATACGAGATGGTTGGTCGCAGCTCCTACATCTAATGACCTGAGAAATACCTGCTTTGAAGGAGAGTCAGGATTACTATCTGTGATTCCTCCATCACTAGTAATCGATTACAACAAAAGCCTCCACCAGATTAAGTTGTGGAATGGATCGTTGATCACTGGGGTGAGCGCCTCAGAGCCAGATAGGTTTAGGGGTAATCAATACCACGGGGCTTGGCTAGATGAGTTGGCAGCTTGGGATTACATCCAAGAGTCATGGGACATGATCCAGTTTTCAGTACGTCTAATGGGTAAGCGTGGTACTAAGATAATCGTATCCACAACGCCTAAACCTAAGCCCTTGATCATGGAGTTACTAGGACGTGAGGGTGATGACGTGGTGGTGACCAGAGCCAGTACGTATGTGAATGTGGCCAATCTAGCCCCTGCGTTTCAAAAGCAAATCCTTCAGTATGAAGGGACTAAGCTAGGTAGACAAGAGATCCACGCAGAGCTTATTGATCCTGAAGAGGGATCTATCATAAACAGGGATTGGTTTAGATTGTGGCCAAACGGTAAGCCCTTTCCTAAGCTCGAGTACATCATACAGAGTTACGACTGCGCAACTTCAGACAAGGACTACAACGATCCGAGTGGATGTATAACCCTTGGCGCATTCAAGCCTATGGATGGTGGCATGTGTGTGATGGTGCTCGACTGTTGGCAAGAACATCTACAGTACCCAGATCTGCGCCCCAAAGTGATATCCGAGTTCGAAACAGTCTACGGTGAGGGCAAGGAGCGCAAGCTAGTTGACTTGATTCTGGTGGAGGACAAATCCGCAGGCATATCATTAATCCAAGACTTACAAAGGGCTCACCTACCAGTGATGCCTTACAATCCTGGCAAGGCTGATAAGGTACAAAGATTATCGATTGTTGCAAATATTATCAAAGCAGGCAGAGTATGGGTGCCAGAGTCATCAGTTCGTAAAGGTTATGTGAGAGACTGGGCAGAGGGGATGGTGAGTCAGATTTGTTCTTTCCCTGAAGGGACTGTACATGACGAGTTTGTGGACTGCATCAGTCAGGGGTTGAGGTACATGAGGGATTCAGGATGGATTAGTATTGACCCTCCACCGAGGGATGACATCGAGGAGGAAGATATCACTGACGCTGAAATCTTTAATATGCAAAAACGTGGCAATCCGTACTCAATGTAATACTAACTATCTACAATGTAATACTAAGTATTTAGTAATCGGATTACTAAGAAGAAAGTACTAAGGTGAATTATGACTGAAAAAGAAGAGACTCCAATTAACAGAACAGTCGTGAGTTGTGGAGTAAAAATAGAAACGAGTGATGACAAGTTTGAAATACTATGTCAACCCCTGAGTGATTTGTGGGAGCAACAATTACTAAAGTTACTCAAGGATTGGATACATGTCAGAAAGAAACGTGTGTCAAAGCTAGTGGACTAGTTAGATACATTTATATGATAATGATGCGATGAATAAACCCAAACCCAAGATGTCTCCTGAGCTTGAGCGATTCCTTGCGGAAAGCGCAATCAAGGAGCGTTTGTATCACGGAACGTCAAAAGATTTTAGTGAATTCAAACCTAAAAATGGCATGATATTTTTGGCGCACAAACCAGAATTTTCAAATGATTATGCTGGCTTACCTAATGAGCATAAAAAATCAACTCCAAATGTTATGCCTGTGCATGTAAACGTAAAGAACCCTTGGGACTATGAAAACCCAACGCATGTTGATGCATTACATGCAAAGTTGGCAGAGAATCCTGACATTGGGCCTGAGTTTGCCCCTTCAAAAAATAGGCTATCAAGTGGCGATTGGTCAATGATCGAAGACCCATCAGTGCAAAAAGCAATTAGAAAGTTGGGTCATGATGCCTTTTATTTAAACGAAGGCGGCTACAGAAATGTTGGCATGTTTGACCCGCGCAAAATCAAATCCGCAATAGGCAACCGTGGAACATATGATCTTAACGATCCTGACATCACCAAAGCAAAGGGTGGGTTAGTCCACATGGACAAAGGCGGAAGGCCACCTCAACAAATGAACCTTGATATGGCTCGTGAGTCCGCTGAACGCATAGGTCAACATCATGACCCCTTTACTCGTTCTTTACAGCAAGGTTACGAGCATGGTTGGTATCATGGTAGCACTGGGGACATTGAAGCGTTTGATCCAAACACTCGTGGAGAATCTACTGGAGCCGCAAGCGCCAAGAAGGGATACTTTTTTGCTCGTGACCCTAGCACACCGCCACCAGAAATGATTGAGCATAATCCTGAATCATTGGCAATGTTGCAAAAAATAGGTGCAACCATTCCGCCCAAACCGACTATGGTTGGACATGGAGCGCATACCGCAAGTAGTTATGCGGGCACTGGCGGTTCAAGAGAATACAAAGAAGCTATGCGTATGGCTAAGGCCGCTGAAAAAATTGGCAATTGGAATGCGTATGAAAAGTACATGCAATTGGCTGAAGACGCTGAAATTAACAACATGCGCTATCGTCAAGACTTGGTTGCCAAACATGGAGATGCTCGTGATTTGATGTATGATCAAATCAAAAACGCATGGTATGGAGCTCATAATGCCGAGATGTTTAAGAAAATGTCTCAGCCAGATTATGAAGCACATGACAAGCGATACAAAGAATTAATGCCTTATGGATGGCATATTAATTATGAGAAGCCACACTACGAAATGTTGAAAGCTGAACTTCAAAAGTTTGGTGACAACAAGCAAGTTAAATCTGCTTTGAATGCGATCAATCATTACCAATCAGTTCATAATGAACGCAAAGCCGCAGAAGTGGAGTCTGGTGCAAACGTGATGCCAGTGGCATTGAGATACAAAAACCCAATGTATCACGACTTCAAGGGAAGTTCATATCGAGATGAAACTTATTCTGATTTGATGGATCAAGCTATGCGTGGTGGTCATGATGCACTAATATTAAAAAACACTTACGATCCTGGAGGCATAGGCAAACCAAAAATGGTCGATGTGGGTGTGGTGTTTCATCCAAATCAAATTCGTAGCAAGTTTGCTGCTTTTGATCCTACCAGAAAAGATGAATCGCATTTATTAGCAGCTAAGGGTGGAGTTGTATCAATGTTACGCAAGCATGGTAGACCCGTAGAGAGCGACCTAGATGCCATGCGTAAGATGAGCAATGGTCACAGAGTATTCATAGCGCACGAGCAAGATGAGATACCAACCGAGATACACCGAGTATCAGACATGCATGGCTACACACCTGACCAGATATACACAATAGCCCCAGAACATTTTATACAACACAAGGCTGATGGAGGATCTATGTCTGGAGTGAATCTATATTCTCCTCTTAACAAGTCTGCTGAGAGCATCCCACGGACTAAAGGTACGGGCGCAGAGTTCATGACTGAGCTTAGTAAGAAGCCAGGGTTTAAGAAGGCCGAAGTAGAAGATAGGGGGCTAGAAGCTCTCAATGCTTTACCTAAGATGACCAAGGAACAATTCCACGCCCATTTACATTCTCATCCCAATCCACAAATCACCACAAAGATATTGAGAGATGAGTCAGAGAAGCACTACGCAGTACCTCATTATCCTGATGAGAATTCATACAATGACCTACACAACGTGGTGGACGAAGAGGGTAGACAAGTAAACATACATCCCTTTCGCAACCGTGGAGAGGCGCAAAGTCACATAGAAGGCTTAGAAGAGAGAGACAACAAAACATATCACAAAGACTATAAGTTACCTGGTGGATCAAATTACCAAGAACACTTATACAAGTATGAGCCCAAAGATAAGTCACAGTTCGTAGCAAATGCTAGCCATTACGGTGGTGAGCCTAACTTACTGGCAAGTGCTCGGACGGTAGATCGCAATACCCCTGAAGGTAAAAAGATCCTGCACGTTGAAGAGATCCAATCTGACTGGCATCAAAAAGGTAGAGACAATGGTTACAAACAAAACCTATCTGAACTACCAAAAAATTACAAATTAGAAGAAAGAAATATAAACAATAGGCGAGAATATTTAATTACAGATGAAAATGGAAAACTTTTTTCTATGGGATTATCTCCCGAATCCGCCACAAATAATGCTTTAAACAACTTAAACGATGGTAAAAGAGTGCCTAATGCCCCGTTCAAAAAGAACTGGGAAGAAATGGTGGCAAAACAGTTACTTAAACATGCAGTAGAGAATGGCTACCACGGTATAGCATTGACACCAGGCGATGAACAAGCTGATAGATACAACCTAGCTAAATATATAAATGAACTTCATTTATCTGGTACTGACTTAGTTGGATATGATCATAATGGAAATGCAGTTATAAAACAAACTGGTATAACACCAGACAATTTAAAGGAATTTGTTGGTAAGAGGGCGGCTAAAAAATTATTAGATCAACCAAAACAAGGAACATTAAGGTCATTGACAGGGGAAGATTTATATTTGGGCGAGGGCATGAAGGAGGCATACGATAAGCGACTCCCTAATATATTTAATGACCTTGGTAAGAAGCATGGCGCAAAGATGAATCTCCATTCATTGCCATTACAAAACAGTGGATCTCATTATGTTTTTAGAGATATAACTCAATTCCATCCGCAAACAAATGATCCTGGATTTCATGTAATGAACCAAGATGATAAAAGTATTTCATATCATCCGACACAAGAAGAAGCAAATGAAAAAGCTAAAGAATTAAACTCTACACGTGTACATTACATGCCACTAACACCAGAGTTAGTTCAGCATGTAAAGAAGGAGGGGCTACCCTTGTACAAAAAGGGTGGATACGTATCAAACGACTTGGACACCATGAAGTACGAGTTACACATGGCTAGCGGTGGATCAACACTAGGAGCAACAATGCGACCCTCACTTGCACAAATGAAATTTGAGATGTCTAAGAAATACAATCCTTTAGACATTCAAGGTGTGGGCGCAAACGAAGCCCCTGACTTATCCCCTAAGACATACATCAATCCGTCAGAGACTATGTATGGTAAGTATGTGTCACCTGGTGGGGTGTCTCAAAGCAATGGTATGCCCATTGGTGGTGTAGATCAAAACCCACAACAACCTGGCCAACAATTAACACCTCAACAGCCTGGTCAACCTCCACAGCCCCCACAACCTGGCCAACCTCAAGGACAGCAAGGACAAGGAACTCCTCCTCAAGCACCACAACCAACGCCTCCTATGGGTAACATGTTGAGTCTTACCCCTGAAGGACAGGCAATGAATGCTATGGGAGGAGGAACACCTCCACCACAAGCTATGGCCAAGGGGGGAAAAGTAGAGGGTGAGATGGAAGCTCCTTCTAAAACTGTAAAAGCATATAAATTATTCAGGGTTCACGAGAAGCATCCTGGTAAATTATTTCCTTTATTTATTGGAAAGCATGATCCCGTAGAGATGGGTAAATGGGTATCTGCTGAGCACATACCCACTAAAGGCTTTGCAGAACGTCCAGGATGGCACGCAGGGGAGCTTCCCATGGCTACTCACATAGGTGAGAGGGGTGACCCCAACGTAACTGCGCCAACGATAAGACCACACAATCAAGTTTGGACTGAAATAGAGATGCCTCACGATGTAGATTGGCAGTCTGAAGCCAATCGTAGGGGGACTAACAAGCAAGGAAAGGTAATTGCTCGAGAGGCTCACATTACTGATCAAGTTCCTTATGGTGGTCACTATAGGTACAAAACAAACCCAAACATGACGGGTAGTTGGTTGATTGGTGGTGCAATGAAGGTTAACAGAATACTTTCAGATGCAGAAGTTAAAAAGATTAATAAGGCGGCTAAGTCATCTGATCTACCACGTAAAGAACCGTTTGATAAGAAAAGATTTGGTTTTGCAAATGGTGGAATGGCAGAGGGCGGACAAAAACCAAAGAAACTTTCTGTTGAAGAAATGAAAAGAGCTATATTTGAAAAAGCTCAAAAGGGATTACAAAAAGCATCAGAAGTGTTAGGAAAAGATGAGGGAAAAACTATATTTATAACAGAAGCTGATAGAGCTAAAGTAGAAAAGAAAAAAAATGGAATGAGGGGTGGAGTTGGTTTTTCCCAAATTGGTTTAGAAAATCCTGATTATTCAGGTAGGACATGGGGTGTAGGTAAATCTGGAACTGCTATTAAATTACTTAATCGCCAAAGAAAAGGATTATCACCAGAAGAAAAAGCTATTTGGACTACATTTATTGGTACTCCAGAGATGCACACTTCTAATCAAATTGTATTTAATAAGATGTGGGATAAATTTCAAGCTGCTAGAACAGCAGGATTGTTAAACCCTGAAAAAGAAGCTGAGATGTTAGACATTATGAGATCAGCTATGACAAAGGGTACAGAAAAAAAACCATCTCAAGCTATTTTTGATCCAAGTGCTGATTTTAATGATACTAATTTATTTAACACATTTGAAAAAAGGCGCATATTAGCTGATTTAATGTCAGGTAAAAAAATAGGTGGCAAAAAAGCTCAAATATTTGACGCTTCGAAAATGATTGAAGACACAACTGATCCAAAGTTACTTCATGCTCCAACATTATCTGTGGGCCCACATGTATTTACATTTAATGGTGAAACATCACATGAACCACATTTAAATCAAGCGTTTCCGTTTATGTTACATGGCGAGACTAGCCCTGATACATTTCAACAAGTTCCATTCAAAACATTTGCAGAAGATTATACAAATAAAATAAAGCAAACCAAAGGAAGAGAACCTGGGTACATGGATATTGTTCGCAATATCCCAAGTCAATTTTTATCTGAAAAGTACTTAACAAAGTTACAAAAACAAGGTTACAAAAAAGGCGGTAATGTAAAAGTCCACAAAGACATGGACACCATGCGTCTTGAGCTAACTCAACGTAAAAAGGCTAAATAATGGCAGACGATTTAAACATTGAAGAACAAGAAGACGGTTCTGCCGTCATGGATATGCCTGACATGGAGACGGAAGAGCAGGCAGATGGATCGGCTATTGTTACCTTAGATGATGGCCCAGAGTTTAATCCAGAGTTCTATGACAACCTTGTAGACATTGTTGCACCCTCTGATTTGTCCGATATTTGCATGCGTTATCTGGACTTACTAGAGCACGACAAGGAAGCCAGAGAGCTCAGAGACAAGCAATACGAAGAGGGTATTAAACGTACTGGTATGGGTAATGATGCGCCAGGTGGAGCTACCTTTATGGGTGCGTCTAAGGTTGTACACCCTGCTATGGCAGAGGGATGCGTAGACTTTGCTGCTAGAGCAATTAAAGAATTATTCCCACCAGACGGGCCTGTCAAGACCAAGATACTTGGCAAGATGGATGATTCTAAGAGCGCTACAGCAGAGCGTAAGGCTGAATTCTTAAACTGGCAGATCACAGAACAGATAGAAGAGTTTAGAGACGAGCAAGAACAGTTATTGACTCAACTTCCACTTGGTGGATCTCAGTACTTCAAGATTTGGTTTGATGAAGAGAAGAAACGCCCTTGTTGCGAGTTTTTACCTATTGATAGGGTGATACTACCCTTTGCTGCAACAAACTTTTACACGGCTCAGAGGGCAGCTGAGATACACGAAATAACTCAGTATGAGTACGACAGACGTATACGTTCTGGAATGTACAGAAACGAGACAATGATTAGTTCTTCTCAGGACTTAGACATTGGTAAGGTTGCTCAGGCCAACAATAAGATTGAAGGTAAAGTACAAGAAGGCAACAAAGACGGCCTGAGGACTGTATACCATATCTATACATTCTTAGAGTTAGAAGACGATAAAGAGACAAAGGGTAAGTCAGCGCCTTATATCTTGATGATTGACAAGTTGGACAACGAAGTCATTGGTTTGTATCGCAACTGGGAAGAAGCGGACAAAACATTGACTAAGTTGGATTGGGTTGTAGAGTTTAAATTTATCCCTTGGAGGGGGGCGTATGCAATTGGTTTACCTCATCTTATTGGTGGTCTTAGTGCCGCTCTTACTGGCTCATTGCGTGCATTACTTGACTCGGCACACATCAACAACGCTGCGACAATGCTTAAGCTCAAAGGCGCAAAGATGTCTGGCCAGTCTCAACAGGTTGATGTTACGCAAATCGTAGAGATTGAAGGAGCGCCTGGCGTTCAAGACATTAGGCAGATTGCTATGCCTATGCCTTTCAATCCTCCTAGCCAAGTATTGTTTGAATTACTTGGATGGTTAGACAACGCAGCCAAGGGAGTGGTTACAACTGCTGAAGAGAAGATAGCAGACATGAACTCCAATATGCCTGTTGGAACTACTCAGGCGTTAATTGAGCAAGGCGCAGTAGTTTTCTCAGCAATCCACGCAAGACTACACAACTCTCAAGCTAGAGTTTTAAAGATTATCTGTAGGCTAAACAGATGGTACTTTGACGAAATGCAACGAGGTGACGTGGTTGTGGATCTTGAGATAAGTCGTGATGACTTCCAAAAGAACACAGACGTAGTTCCTGTTAGTGACCCACACATCTTCTCTGAGACCCAGAGAATGGCGCAAATGCAAGCGGTCATATCTAGGGCTGACGCACACCCTGATTTGTATAACCTACCTGCGGTTGAGGCTAGATTACTCAAACAGATGAAGGTGCCCAACATCAATGAGTTGCTTAAAGATACCCCTGCACCTGAGCAAAGAACAAGTGCAGACGAGAACGCAGCGATGTTGATTGGACAACCGTCTTATGCGTATTTACAACAAGATCATATAGCCCATATTCAAGACCATTTGCAGTTTGCCTTGAGCCCATTCTTTGGTCAGAGCCCATTTGCCGATCCAAGCTATCTAAATCACCTCATAGAGCACATTAAACAGCATATGACCCTCTGGTACCTAAACAGGTCAAACGGCTACGTAGAGAACGCTACAGGCAAGCCAGTGGACAATTATGATGATCCTAAGCTCACATCTACGATTGACAAGATGTACACAACTGTTGGAGGTCACGTCATACTGGATAGTAACCAAGTATTCCAACAATTTGCTCCTTCGTTCCAGAAGATCATAGAGATGGCACAAAAACGTAACCAACCACCACAGTTGCCACCAGACGCACAAGTGGTTAAGGATACTCAGACGGCTGAGACTCAGCGTAAGACTGCAAAAGATCAGGCTGACGCTCAGATGGCACAGGCTAAATTACAAGCTGATGCTAGTAAAGCTCAATTGGATGCTCAGACAAAGATCCAAATTGAAAATGCAAAGTTGACACATCAAACCATCCAGAATGTAGCGCAAGCTCAGTCTGCCCCCCCGCCACAACAAGGAGTTCCAAATGGCACAAACGGACAATGAACAAAAAAGCGTAAACGTACCACAACATAAAAGATTAGCCCAAGGTGAGAAACTTGATGGCACATCTTTGCAACCCAAGGGCGGTAATAAGCCACAAGGTGGACTTGCCCAAGCCAAGAAGAAATGATTGAACAGTTAATTCATTTAATAAAGATACGACAAGCTGAGCTCAAGGAATCCTTAGCACGAGGAGTTATCAATTGGGAGTCGTATCAAAGATTAGTCGGTGAGCACCAAGGTTTAACAAACTCCTTGGAGTTCATCGATCTAATACTCTCTGATGAAGAGGGTAAAAACCAAGCCTGAAATGGATGATCCCGTTCTGCAAAGAACTTAATAATGCGCCTGAGATATGGCGTGAAGGAAAAAAGATGGAAGAAGTGCAAAAGATAGTAACGATAAGCGTTACTAATGACGTGCCTGATGCAAAAGAGTTAGATTGGGCATTTCCTGAGGTAGAGCCTGGTATGCAACCCTACGGAGGTAGGATTATTATCCAGTTGAGACGTGTCAAAAAACGCAAGGGAATGATTTATTTGGTAGAAGAGACCAAAGAAAATGAAAAATGGAACAACATGATTGGAAAGGTCATTGCTATTGGGCCATTGGCGTTTAAGAATAGAGACACTATGACCTCTTGGCCTGAAGGTTCTTGGGCAAATGTGGGTGATTTTGTTCGTGTACCGCGATGGGGTGGAGACAGATGGGAGATAAAAGACCCAACTGACGAACAAGGTGAAGATCCAGTGCTTTTTATGACTATCAATGACCATGAACTTATCGCCCGTGTAACGGCCAATCCTCTGTCATTCAAAGCATTTGTATAAGGATATGAAAAATGGCTGAAACTACAACAAAAAACGATGAAATTGCTGTGATTGAGGGGCAAGATGGGTCTGCGGTAGCAGATTTACCCGACAACATGGTGATGGATGATGTATCTGAAGATTCCGCGCAAGCAGATCAACCAAAACAAGGGGGAGCTGATGCCGATGCCGACCACCCAGACGATGATGACGAACTACGGGCGGCTAAACGCAATAGACGTAGAGCTAAAAAAGACCTTGTCAGAAAGACAAATCAAGAGAAAGACGTTAAGTTACAGTCTTTGCAAAGGGAAAATGAAGAGTTTAGAAAACGTCTTGGACAACTTGAGCGAAACACCAAAGCCGAACAACTTACGAGAATAGATAAGAATTTCGAAGACGCTCAGGTGCGATTAGAGTACGCCAAAATGAAGTTATCTGAGGCCACATCTAACAATGATGGCCAAGCTATGGTGGAGGCTCAGACTTTGTGGCAGAACTCACAAGATGAGATGCGCCAATTGGCTCAGATGAAGCACCAAGTTGATCAAGAACTTAAAAGACCTCAACAGAATGTACAGATCCCCGACCCAGAGGTACAGAGGAACGCTGCCGAGTGGATGAGGAGGAATAATTGGTACAAACCAGACGCAAATGACACCGATTCTAGAGTGGCGAAGAAGGTGGATGAGCTGATGGTTACCCAAGGTTGGAACCCCTCAGATCCCGATTATTGGGACGAACTCGATAGCCGTTTGCAAAAAGAACTACCACATCGTTACAATAGGGACAATGACGAAGAAATCCGTAATGTCAGAAGACCTAGGAATAGTGTGACAAGTTCTGGAAGAGAAGCATCAGCAGCATACGGTGGTTCAAACCGATCTCAATTTGTAATATCCCCTGACAGGGTAAAAGCAATGAAGGATGCGGGTGCATGGGACAACCCTGTACGTAAAGCAAAGATGGTTCAAGAATTTATCAAATTTGATCGCCAAAACGGTCGCTACTAATTAGGGGAAAACATTATGGAATCTAGACTCAAAAAATCTTTAGGTGACGGTGGTCGTAATGATCGGTCAAACGAGGACACGAACCGCAGGGCACCAGAAGAAAAGTTCATTTCTACGCAGGAACGTAAACGCATGTGGAGCGAGGAGTGGACGCAATCAGCATTGCCAAAAATACCAAATGTGGATGGATGGCATTTATGTTGGCTTTCGACAACCAATAGTTACGATTCAATTGATAAGAGGGTGAGACTGGGTTACGTTCCCGTTAAGTCGGATGAGTTACCAGGCTACGAGGAGTATCGAGTAAAGTCGGGTGAACATGTTGGGTATATTTCTTGTAATGAGATGTTATTGTTTAAATTGCCGATGGATATTTATCAAGAAGTAATGACTTATCAACATCATGATAAACCTCGTGAAGAGGCTGACAAGATAAGAGTACAGATTGAGAATCTTCAGGGCACACGAGATAGTAACGGACGTTCACTTGTAAATGTTGAGGGCGATGGTATTGGCTCTATTGAACAGCAACCAAGTAAAACACCCGTATTTTCGGGCTAACTAAGGAGATCTTATGTCAGCGACTAATGCTCCATTTGGCTTGCGCCCTGCGTTCCACCCCTCAGGATTGGATCGTGCTCAGGCGTTAGCTGGTGGTATCACATCGGGTTATTCAACCCAAATTCTCAAAGGACAACCTGTAGCATACTCTGCATCAGCAGGTGTTATTGTTCCTGTTACTGCTAGTAGCACCAATGCCGCATGGTCTGGAGCTTTTGCAGGTGTACAGTGGACAGACACAACTGGTCGTGCACGTGTATCCAACTACTGGCCCGCAAGCACTGCTTACACAGCAGGAACTTGTGTAGCTTATTTCTACAACGACAACAACATCGTTTATGAAATCCAAGCTGACGGTTCAATGGCACAAACTACAATTGGTAATGAGTACCTCTTCACAAACGTAACCTCTGGTTCATCTACAACTGGTTTGTCACAAGCAACTTTAGGTGCTAGTACAGCAGTTGGAAATGCAACTCAAGGTCAAATGCGTGTTGTGGACTTAGCGCCATATGTTGACAACGCCTGGGGCGATTCTTACACAATAGTTAGAGTCGTAAATAGTAACTCACAAATGTTCGGTGCCTTCACCGCATTTGCATAATTAAGAAAGGACTAAGCTATGGCAGCCCCAATGCGCAGTACGGACTTTAGATCAATCGTTGAGCCAATTCTTAACGAGTGTTTCGATGGAGTCTATGACCAACGTGCCGATGAATGGAGCCGTGTGTTCCGTGAAGAGGATGGTATTCCACGTAACTACCATGAAGAACCCGTTCTTTATGGATTCGGTGCAGCTCCCCAGTTGCCCGATGGTACGCCCGTCACCTATCAACAAGGTGGTGTGTTGTTCCTCAAGCGTTACTTGTACAAAGTATACGGTCTTGCTTTTGCATTGACCAAAGTACTCGTAGAAGATGGCGATCACATCCGTATCGGTCAAGTTTATGCACGTCACTTGGCACAATCTTTAGTTGAGACTAAAGAATTGTTGTCTGCTAACGTGTTAAACACAGCCTTTAACTCTGCCTACCCAGGTGGCGATGGCGTTTCTTTAATCAACACAGCTCACCCAATCGTGAACGGTACATTCAGCAACCAGTTAGCAACTGCAGCTGTATTGTCCCAGACATCATTAGAGCAAATGTTGATTCAGATCCGTCAAGCAGTAGACAACAACGGCAAGAGAATCCGTTTGGTACCACGTCAATTGATTGTGGCTCCAGGCAACATTTTCCAAGCCGAAGTATTGTTGAAATCTGTGTTGCGCACTGGTAATGCAAACAATGATATCAATCCCATCAAGTCTATCGGTTTGCTAGACGAAGGTGCAGCGGTTCTATCACGTTTGACATCATCTACCGCATGGTGGGTGCAGACAGATGCTCCAGAAGGATTCAAACTCCTAATGCGCAGACGTTTAGAGAAGACTATGGAAGGTGACTTCGAGACTGACTCTATGCGTTACAAAGCGACTGAGCGTTATGACGTTGGGTTTACCGATCCACGTTGCGCTTACGGTACACCTGGTATCTAAGCTAGTGGGGAGGGACAAAATCTCTCCCCTTATTTTTTACAGATTTGTCAAACTTTTCAAGGAGCAGACAAAATGCCACAATTTAGCGATGATCTCTTTTTAGGTACCGCACAAGGTTATATAGGTACTAACAATTCAAATAGCGAATCAGTATTTACTGGTTCTATTTCCTCAACTACTTTGACCGTTACAGCGATGTTGTCGGGCGATTCTCTTGTACTAGGACAGTACATAGCAGGATCAAACGTAACAGCAGGGTCTTACATTACTGCATTTGTGAGTGGAGCTGGTGGTACAGGTACATACACTGTAAGCACATCTTCTACCGCGTCATCTACAACAATGTATGCGTCTGGTAACTCTGGTCTAGGTGATCCTTCTCCAATGGAAGTTGGTGTTGGGCCATTAGGTCGTGAATATGTTTGGGACGTAATTCCACAGACATTACAAACAGCAAACATTGCAGCATCACAAACTCCCGCTGCGGCAGGAAATTTAACATTGACTGCGGGTACATCTGCTAAATCAGTAGTTCGTACAGACGGTACAACTGTTATTCAATTGGATAGTGCTAGAGCGGTTCAGTTGACAACAGCCTCTGGAACTATCACAACTAGCAGAAACTTAACAGTATCTGGATACGATTACTACGGTCAATCAATGACTGAAGTAATTGCAACTGGTACAACATCATCTGCTGTAGCTAACGTATCTGGTAAGAAAGCGTTCTACCAAATATCAAGCATAGCAATCAGTGGTGCACTACCTGTAGCAATTACAGTTGGCACAACAGACGTTTTGGGTTTCCCATTACGTACATTTGATGCGGGTTACGTAGTTCGCGTAGGTTGGAACAACACTCTTGCAAATGATGCAGGTACTTTTGTTGCGGCTGATATGACTACACCTGCAACATCTACCACTGGTGACGTGCGTGGTACTTACGTACCATCAAGCGCATCAAATGGTATCAAGCGTCTAGTTGCAGTCATTGCTTTGCCAGGTATTGCTTCAGGCCCTAATGCAACTCGCACAGGTGCTCTTGGTGTAACACAAGCCTAATAGGAGATAAATATGTCCGAATTTAAACCAATGGTGAAGATGTACACCGATGAGCCATCAGTCAGTTTGAAGCTCAAAAAAGGTGGCAAAGTTCATGTTAAAGGCATGAAAGAAGAGCATGGTCACAAAGGTATGCACCAAGCAACTGGCTCGATGATGCATGGTGCCCACCACGCATTTGAGGCTGAGCATGGTAAGTCACCTAAGAAGCCTTCTATGCATGAGCGCATGAAAGCAATGAACCCTAACTTTAAAAAGGGCGGTAAAGTTGCTCATAAGGTTATGGGTGGTGCAATGCCAATGGGTGCACAAGCACCTATGGGTGGAGCTCCAATGGGTGGCGCACCTATGGCACCAATGAGCGCACCTGCTCTTGGCCAAATGTCACCTCAGCAACGTGCTCAACGTGCAATGATGGTACGCAAAGCACTGACAGGCATGAAAAAAGGTGGAATGTGCGAGAAGAAAGACATTGAAAAACTTGAAAAAGAGTTACACCACCACGAAAAATTGGATATGAAGCACGCTCATCCAATGAAGAAAGCATCTGGTGGCGAGATTGATAAAGCTGAAACACGTACTACCATTGAAAAAGGTGCTAAGAAGTTTGAAAAAACAATGGTTGTTGATGGTCAACATCATGACAAACATCATGGCACTGGTGATATTAAAGAAGGTAAGCCAGCAGGTTATAAACATGGTGGCCATACTAAGAAACATCACAAAGCAACTGGTGGAGATATTCCTTCTGACACTCATGAGTCTAAAAACAATGGTAAAACAAAGTTTGGTGGCACTATTGAGGACAACGAGGGGGATTATCTAGAGACTGAGATGCACTCTGCAAAGGCTGATAGAAACCACGGAACAGGTGGTATTCCTATGAGTAATGCAGGTGGATACAGACATGGTGGTAAGGCTCACAAGATGCACCACAAGGCATCAGGTGGAATGATTGACAAAGAAGAAACTCGCAATACTATTGAGGGTGGAAACTGGGAAAATCGTCCCGCTAACTCAGCCAAAGCAGGTAAGTCTCACACAAAGACTGGTGAAGTCAAAGAGGCTAATGCAGGTGGGTATAAGCATGGGGGTCACGCCTCAAAAAAGCACTTCGCCACAGGGGGTAATGTAGTTAATGATGGGGAAGCTGTAAAGATGCCTCATCACTTCATTAGCAAGCCTGTGGCTAATAGTTTGCAATCTGGTACGTTTAAGAAGGGTGGTAAGGTAAAAAAGTTTTCTGACGGGGGCATGGAGTTTGCACCTGGTCAAGACTTTAAAGATGTATCACCTCAAGATGTTGCAGATGCTAAGCAAAGGGCAAAGGATACTAAAAACTACGAAAGATATTCCAAACCAGATCCAGAGGAATATGCAAAGTATGAACAGTATGCAAAGCCAGTTGCTGGAGCAGGAAGAGGATTTGTTAATCC
>Ga0007813_1000342_pt1 | contig 16972 bp, 16 predicted proteins | sample CryBogCBE29Jun09_FD_71194 | JGI IMG/M metagenome (GOLD analysis project Ga0007813, IMG submission 71194) | Freshwater microbial communities from Crystal Bog, Wisconsin, USA - CBE29Jun09 | ecosystem: Environmental > Aquatic > Freshwater > Lake | place: Crystal Bog, Wisconsin, USA | collected... | reverse complement strand
CCACTTGCTAGTGCTGTTACTGTTACTTGAGTTGCTGTTATTGCCATGATTATTCCTTATAGTAAAATACTTAGCAGTACTGCTCGGTTCTTACTTACTAATTCATCTGTATTATAGCTGTTTCCGCCATATGGTGTGGTATCTGTAAAGTATATACCTGTACGTCCAGCACCTTCTGTTCCTGTAGTATATAGTTTAGTTGTGCCGCTAGCTGGAGTATTAGCTGTATTTGATGTGCCACTTTGATTGTCTAAATTCAGTACTCCGTTGACTTTTATACCGGCAGTAGTTCTATTAGTAACTGTTAAAATTAAGTTATGAGCAGCAACATTATTTGATATAGTGTCTGAACTGATCAGTATGTTATTAACTGTTAGGCCGGTTGTGTCAACGGTAGCTATTGGTGTTAATCCCGAGCCACTGTTAATTTGTAATAGTATATTACTAGCGCCTGTAGTTACATTGCTATTTTGAGTTCCTACTAATGGATAGTAGATACTGCTAACTGTTGCTACTCCTGCTACTGCTGCAACATATCGATCTAAATATTCCTTATTGATAATGTGATTATTTTGAGTAATGTTAGCATAGTATGTTGGACTATTGCCAACTAGTAGAGCCTTTGAACTTCCTTGTAGGTCAAATACTAGATCAGCATTACCGTCATTTGTAATAGTACGAACTTGAAGACCATTAAGTGTACCATCCTTGGTACGTAATTCAAAAGTACCTGAGTTAGTAGTACTGGTGCTTGAATCATAATGTGTAACTGATTCATTGAATAATATTTGAGCGGGGCTATATGCTCCACGCTCTATTTCTATACCGGCTGTTCCGCCAGTGATGCCTGAGGCATTTGTTGTATCTCCAGAATTAAGTTGCAGTATGTTATCGGTAATTTGTGTGTTAGTAGTTTCGATCGTGGTTAATGCACCTTGTACATCAAGATCTCCAATTACTGTAACCTTACCTGTGGTAGACTGTGTATCCAGTATAATACTATTACCGGAATTTACCTGCAGTCTATAATCACCGTTGCTAACTTTTACTATTCTAGACATTAAGAATCCTGTTAGGGGACCAAAGTCCCCTTATGCTAATTAAGCGTTTTCGATCTGTACAACACCTGTTGTAGCGGCATTGAATGACCACTTAACTTGTTGTCCAGCTGTAATTGCTGATCCTGCTGAAGCACTTAAACGTGAAATACTTACTGGGCTTAGTGTACATGTACGGTTGTACAATTTGCGAACCAAGTATGATCCACCTGCACTGTCAAGAGCAACAATGTTCAACTCGTAACCTTCAGCGGCTGTGTAACCAGCTGTGCCATCGGCCACTGCGTCATAACGGATACGTGCTGTATAGTTATTTCCACCATAGCTAACTTTATAACGCTTGGTTGAAATTTGTTTTACCAAATCAACTTCACGTAGTGCGCCATTGATATAAGCATAAGCAATAATAGCGTTTTCACGATATGTTGAGCTGCCAACTGCGCCAGTATCAATAGTTAACACTGGAGTTACAGTTAATGTACCTTTTGTACCCACTGTTAATGTCAATGTTGGTGCAGTTGCATAACCAGAACCTGGATTTGTAATTGTAATACTCTTAATTGTACCAGTTGTGGCAACAAATGTTGCTAGAGTAAATGTAAAATCGTTTGTTGAAGTTACACCGCCCATGTCAGCACCGTCAATAGTGATAGTGTTAGTTGTTGCATAACCAGAACCAGCAGCTACTAAAGTAACAGTTACGTTAGAACCAAGACTGTATGATGCAGCGCCACCAGTTGTTGTAATACTGAATGTAGCACCAGTACCAGAACCACTTGTTGATTTTACAGTAACAGTTTTACTTGTAATATTTGCGGCTGCTTTTGTACCGCTTGCTGTTGTATATGTTGTTGCGTTTGTTAATGCACCAGCTGCATAAGTTACTACTGTACCAGTAGCTGTTACACCGTTAGCAAGAGTTGGAGCTGAAAATGTTGCTTGTGATGTTGAACCGTTGGTAAAACTAGTTGAGTTATTAGTACCGCCAAGTGTAACACTTGCTACACCTTGACCGCCAATACCAGCATCTGCTGAAGTATCTGTACCTGTGGCACCTAAGTTACGGTTACCAAAATATTTTTTATTTGTAGGACGTCCCATTTTGTTTTCTCCTTAGTAGAAATAACGGCGTTCTAGGCCGTACGCGGTTGGATTTCCGCATAAAATCCACCCCATGTGGATCGTACTATGTATTTATGCGTAGGTGATTCTTATGCCTAGTTGGTCTAAATAGGCTAGATCCCTGTGTGGATAGATTTGATTGCTTCGAAAGCTGACAACAATACCAAACGATGGATCTGTCACATCAACTGTTGAAAAATCCACTCCCCATAGATCTGTTGGGCTTCCATAGACGCTGTAATCGCCTACAGGATTTAATGGTGTAGTATAGTCTCCAGTGTACATGTCACTTTGTACAGGATTTATCGTGCTGGCACGATTGTCCCCGATCAGTTCTCCGTTATAGGTCAACTGTATTACTAAATCTTCAATTCGTGCATTACGTCTGATACCTAACTCAAACTCAACTCCTGCTACTGCGGCATTGGTAGGTATGTTAAGACCAGTACACCACAGTTGACTTGTATTACTAAGGAATTTTTCCATCCACAATCCACTAATAGTATAAAGGGACTTACTGCTGGTCGCTTGATTTTCAGGAGTAATAGGAGCAGAATAGTTCCAATCGATGCTGGGAATACCTGTTATTTCATTAGGTATAGTTTGTTGTGTAATAGTAGTTGGAGTATAAAACGCTGTTGTCATCATATATTTAACCAAACAAAAAGGGTTCCGAAGAACCCTTTTGTTTTTATAACAACTTCTAAAGGTTGATTAACTGAATTTAACGTTTGCGTTAGTGATGTTAACTAGACCTAGGTAGTCAGCAGCGTTACCTAGAGAAGAAGCTGTGTTGCTCAACTCTACATAACCATAACGTGTCATGAAACTAACTACTGGTTCGAATGTTGATGGATCCAATACAACACCGCTTGACATCAATGGGATGTATGGGCAGTAGAATGCAGGAGCATCTGATTCGCTAGAACCTTTGTAACCGATCAAGATTGCCTTGTCGTCTGTGTCATAGCTGTTTACATAAATCTTCATTGCGCCATTCAATGTACCAACAAACTTAGTGTTTGTAGGAGCTTCGAATGTGCCTTCTGTTGTACGAGCAAATGCGCTAGTAGTAGCAGATTGAAGAATTGTTAATGCAAATGGGCTAACAACAGCATAGTTACCAGCACCACGACGTGTACGCTGAGCGATCAAGTTGCTAACACGATTGATCTGAACAGCTAGAGCAGCGTGTTCGTCACCAACGAATGTAGCAGTACCTGAAACAGCAGCTTGGTCATAAGTCTGAGTAGCTGTGCCAGCTAAAGAACGTAGAGATGCAATGATCTCTTGGTCGATTTCAGCTGTGATTTCTTGTGCTAGAGCAGCCATTACTTCAGCTTCAACGTCGATACCTTGTTGAGCTTGAGCATCTTGAGCTGATTCAAATGTCCAACGAGCTGACAATTTACGTGTCTTCGCTTCAACAGTTTGTTTCAAGATTTGGATGCTTAGTCTGTTACCAGCTTGACCTTCTAAAGTAGCTGTTGAAGCTGCTTTAGATGTACCGTCAACTTGGTTACCAGAGTAACTAGCTGCAATTTTGAATGGGCTTAATGCCTCTTCACCAGCTAATACTGAAGCGCCACTTGATGTGTCTGCATAGCGAACACGTAAAGTGTGGATCTGACCAACTGGACCAGTCATTGGCTGTACGCCAACCAACTCGTTAGCAATAACGGTTGGCATAACACGACGGATTACTGGAAGAATCACGCGGTTTAGTGTTGCAACGTTACCAGCAGAAGTGGCACCAGCTGTTGGACTCTCTAGCAAATACTTGCGAGTATTTTCTAGTGTTACACCCATTACTGATTTTTTTGTGCCTTGTAAGCCTTCTAATAGGGCTTCCTTAGTTTCTGCCCAACGTCCGTTTAATAGTTCTGACATTTAAATTTCTCCTTAAAATTTTAGTCCAGCAAGTTTACGAATATCAACAATGTTGCTATCGGTCTCACTGCTATATTTGGTGTTGGAAATCTTATTTCCGGTTACTTCTTTAGCCTCTACTAGTGCCTGTTTCTTCTGCGGAGCCTTACCATTCAATACTGAAGGCAAGTACTTTTCAAAACTTTCGTTTAGACGTTCTGTTTTCACAGACTCCATTAGTTCGCCCATGATTTCTCTTTGTTCCTTGTTTAGAGGATTTAAAAGTTCGTCCATGATTGCTTTTCTTTCTTGACTCTCTTTAAGAGTACGGATCTCAGATTCTTTACTTTCTAGGATTTGTTCAGCTTTGACCACTGCCTCAGCAGCTTCCTTCATTGCCAAATCTTTCAAGTCTATAACTTTGAGTAATTTTGCTGTTTCCGATTTTTCATTTAGGTAGCTGGTTTGATATTCAGCAGCAAAAGCTTCGAATAACTTACGGCCAAAATCTTGACGACGAGCTGCTTCAATGTCTTCTTTCAATGATGTCATTTCGGAACGTAGTCCTTCTGACACTACTGATTCAACCATCTTAGCTGCACGTTGTACAAACTCTTGTTTTACCTTCTTGATTTCTTCGCGGCCTTCACGAACTAAACGAACTTTAGTTTCTGCAAGGTCACGTTTGTCTTGTGTGAACTCTGTAATTTCTTGAGCTAGAGCCTCAACTACGAATTGTTCTAGTTTACCAAACTTATCAGCCATTTGAACTTGATCTTCGTGCAACTCTTTAACTTCTGAAGCTAACTGGCGTGTAACGAATTCATTCATTACAGCAGCATTTGTCTTCATAGCCTTAGCATACTTAACTTTCATTTCTGCTAATTGGTTGCGGTCATCTGCAAATTCAACGATTTCAGCACTTAACTGCTCAGAGATCATACGATCTACTGCTTCAATCATAGTGTTTTTATCATGCTCATATTTTTGTGCAAACTCTTCACGTAATTGTTGAGTAGCAGCTTCTTTAGCCTCAGTAATGCGGGCTTCGAACGCTTGCTCAATTGACTCTTTGATCTCTTCAGAAATCACATTGTTTTCAAATAACGATTTTAGTGCATCCAACATATGATTCTCCTTGTTATTGGAGTTTGCTTATTATATTCAATAAGCTCTCTTTGAGATATTTCTGTGCTTTAGGATCACCTTTAACCTCTTGCGCTATGCGTAAGGCACTTAATCCTCCCTTATTATTCATAAGGTGTTCATAAATTGGTGTTGGGTATGCTCCTGGAGCACTAGGTTGAGCCACCATATCTACTGTGATGATCTCAAAATCTGATACTTCACCGGATCCGTCATCTCTGACATTTCCGGATCCGCGACTTGAAACGCCTAACTTGACTCCGCTTTCCAGCATTGTGCGTATTAGTTGTCCCATAGGGGTTGGTAAAATTTTCAATTTACCGTAACCATTAGGACCGTCCATCCACATATTAACTATCATGTGGGACACACGGTCCAGGTTAATTTTTAGATCATCTGGATGATCCACTTCTCCGAGAACTGAATAACCGTTTTGAATCTGATCATTAAGGGTTTTGACAGCCTTGCCAATCTCTCCAACAGGATAAACACGCTGGTTAGCGTTGCGTATACCGCCCTGGATGCAAATCCCGGACATATACAAGTTTTTCCCATCTTTATCATCAGATTCAACGATCATTTTTGCTTCGTTGAAACTGAGATTCTCTCGGAGGTATAAAGACATATTTTTAGTTTAGTCTCTTTTTATTTCTTTAATGGCTTTAAAGTACTTACTTTGTTATCAGCAGTTTCTTTTGCACCAGCTTTCTCAGCACCGTGGCCAGGTTCTTTCTTCTTGAACGCTGACTTACCTGCATCACTACCTGGACGGTTGTGTACATTTAGACCAGCTGTTAAGTCACCTGCTTTAGGTTTGGCTAAACCGCCTTCTGTGCCGCCTTTCTCTGTTGAAAAACTTTGAGCGATATTAGCTGCTGTACCACCCATGTTGTTTTCACCAGCTACTGTTGACTTAGTGTTAGCACCGTTGTCACCGTGTTGAGGGTTACCAACTTTGTTAACATATTCCATCATGTGCTGTAGTTCGTCCATTGGCTCTTCTTCAGCATCCATATCAGCTTCGATATCGTGCATTGGCATGCCGTCACCATGGATTCCTGGCTCTTGCTCTTCTTCATGCTCTTCGCCAGCTAATAATTGTTCAAATTCAGCTTTAAGGTCTTCTAAGGCATCTTCAAGGTCCATTACGCGATCTTCAATATCTTCACCGCTTTCTTCTTCCTCTCCACCTTCTTCTTCACCTTCTTCTTCTTCGCCTTCTTCTTCACCGCCTTCTTCTTCTTCGCCTTCTTCTTCTTCTTCGCCTTCTTCTTCTTCGGCGGCAGGTGCGTTGTCTGTAGTCTCTTCTTCCTCTGCTTCCTCATTCTTTTGATAAGGATTTCCGGAATCTTGACTAAAGTCAGACTCTAATAATTCTTCGTAAATTTCACGTGATTTTCCAACAACGATGTTGTGGAATATTTCTTTTGCTGCATCTTGATCGTCGTTGATCAGTGCTTCTAGCATGGCTTCAAATTGAGCGCGGTCAGTCATGTTAATTCTCCTGTGGTTTGATATGATACAAGGCTGTAATATATTTACACTATTGTTAAAAAATAGTGTACTTATATAGCAAAATTAGTCTTTTTTGACAAATTTTTGTCTATTGTGGGGCAGGCGGAGGCACAGCGTACATTGAATGTATAAATGCTAGTTCATTTTCCTGTTCTAAAATGTGGGCTTCACTGCTTTTTCTTAATTCGTTTATTTGACCTAGAGTTAATCTAGTCTTGCGTGTATCGGTTCTGTGCATTTGAGAATCGTCACGAGAAGCGTCGTAGCGTAGATCATTAGCTACATTACGTGTATCTGCATCGATGTAAAACAATTCTCTCAATATCATGTAGATATTTATGCTACTGGTGTTGGAGGTTGGCCTGCTGGAGCTGCGGCTGCACCGCCTCCTATGCCTGCTTCAGGATTTGATTCAAGATCGTTAACAATATCTTCAGGTGCTGACATATCGCTAGCGTCTGCCATATCGGCATCCATACCTGCTGCTGATAATCCTGCTGAACGTAGTTCGCCAGCAGCATCGGTGTTATTAGGTTGACCTTTGCCGTTTTCTTCTGCCCATAGACGTTCGTTTTCTGCTACTTCTTCGTCGGTTAATCCTAAGAAACGTTTGGCGGCAAAGCGTTTACTCATGTAAGGAACTGCTTGAATTGTATTAAATGTGTTAATACGCTCTGCATCAATGGTTGCTTGACGACTACTTGCAAAGTTCATTGGTGGATTAAACTGTAATTCAAATAGATTGCTGTCAATGTTCATGCCTTTTGAGTACATAAACATCTTGAATTCTTGGTCAAATACTTCAGTAAGCATAGACTGCAAGCGTTCACAATACTTGTTAAAACGCAATTCTTGAATATATGCTGTGCCTACACGACCATCATTAAAACTTGCTTGACTATCTTCTTGTCCTGTGGGCAAATAGCTTGAAGGAATACGTAGTCCACGGAATAGTTTGTTGGTAAAGTAGCGTAGGTCGTCAATTTCGCCAATGTTTTTACCGCCTTCTAGGATCTTAACATCTGATCCTTTACCATCTGCTGTCTTAGGGAAGTAGTAGTCTTCGTTAATACTCAACGGATTGTACGCACTGTCTATAACATTCTGTCCACCACCAGTTTGCGATGGAATGCGGCGTTGATGTATTTCATTTTTAACACGTTCCACAAATGCCATAGCAAGGTGGCTGGGCATATTACCTACGTCAATACTGAATACTCTGCGCTCTGGAGCACGTTGTATACGATAGATTAGAATAGCATCTTCTAATAGTTCTTTCTGTTTGTAGACTTTGAATACGTTTTCTAGTAGACTGTTGCCAAATGGGAAATTTTGATCTAGGCCTTCTGACAGACTTAGATGTACCATGTGTTTGGCATCAATGGCATCTTCTTTCATCTGCAGGCCAAAACGGTTACTGCTTGAAGTACTTCCGCCACCTGTTGAGCCCTGTTGGCTAGCACCTTGTCCTAGATATCCGCTGGCAGGTACAGGACCGCCTCCGGTTTGTCGAGGATTAATATTAGGTGTTATCTGTGTGGCTACTAGATTAATAAAGTTAGGTGCTAGATCCTTGACTACATACTGCTCAGGTTTCTTACCTTCACTTTCGTTAACAATGATCTTGACTAGATTGCTAGAATCAATGTAGTTCCATTTTTGATTTTCGGGATCACGGATAAAGAAAGCATCGCCGTATTTGAATACATTACGTACAATACGGAATATACGTGTGTCAAACTGCTGTAGTTTGTTCCACTGCTGTAGGTATTCACCTAGAATCTTAACTTCAGCGTTAGTAGCTTTGTTGCGCCACTTGACTGAAAAGGCGCTTTTTGAATCTTTTAATTTTTGTGTGCAGAATTCTGCAAGGATATCTAAGGCCGCATTAACTTCTGGATCACTATCCATAACTTCATACTGCTGATAGCGTTCTAGTCGATTAGGACTGCCTGAGTAAACATCGGGCAAATAGCTAGAATAGTTGGCTCTAGCTGGTCCAGGACGTGTGCCTGAATTTTGACCACTAATTGGTCCCAGGTTTTGTCCATTTACAGGTACTGGCGTGAAGTACTTTTTCCAGCTCATTGTTTATCCTTATCTATCAATCGAATCTATTATTTGACATGCCACGAGTAGCTTTTACCTGCTTGCCACTGTAGTTGCTAATAGTTTCCAAATATGATATCATCATTCCGTTAGACTTATTTAACTTATCTAGGGACTCTACCACGTCAGATAAGGTTGCGCCTTGATTTCCAGAAAACACATTGGATACGTTAGGAATTGCTGCTTGAGCCTGCGGTAATAATTGGCTAAGCTGACTAGATACTCCTGATAAATCTGGACCAGCACTGGGTATTTTACCCCGCATGTCGTTGACAAATTCGTTAATCTTGCCAAACGGTACAACAGCTTCAGGACCATTTTCGCGAATATTGGCTAGACCACTAGGACCACCAAACCACGAACCCCACACATCTTTAGATCCTTCTGCTTCGCCTTTAATTCCTTTACCGTCAATAGTCAATGAAGTTACAGTACCCACAGTCATGTTAGCAATCTGACCAATTTTATTACCAATTTCTCCTAGTAGATCGCCTGTAGTACTAGTGGAACGCATGCCCTGTATTTGTCTTTTAACAGCATCGGCTGGACTTTCACCTGGCACAGGTACATTAGTTCCTTTGCCTTGTGTTCCTCTAAGAGTTTCTTCTGCAACTTGTTTAGCATCTGCCTCGGGAGTACGTCTTAGATATTTGTCAGCCATAGCAGATAACGTTGGCGCAATCTTATCATTTAACGGCGTTGCTATTCCTCGCATAGCCGTAGCAAGTATGTCGTTGTACTTATTTTGTACAGCTATAATTGCCGCAGTACTTCCCGAACCAGCAGTTGGTGTATCAGCAGCTTTTGATTGTTTTATTGCTTCTGCTGCTATAACTTCTGGACTTGCATTTTTAAACTGGGGATCAGATCTAATAGCAGTTACAATATCAGTATAGGATTTAGTAGCTTTGAAATTAGGATCAAGTACAGACTCATTTAGGGGATTCCTGTTGCCTTGCGTTCTTGCGAGTAATAGTGTTCGATCATTGTCATTCTTTTCTGCGCCTGCAAGAAATTTATTCTGGGCGGCAGTAACTGCTTCTGCATTGCCTTCGCCAACTGCTTTTGCAGAATCAAGTATTGCTTGGCCTTGATCACCTAATATACTAACATATTGTGCGGTTTTTTGAGAAGTCAGTGCTCCTTCATTAGCAAATGCATCTTTAAAGGCAGCAACTGCACCTTCACCGCCGGCTGCTTTAGTGAAATCTAATTGTCTTAAATATTGCTCTCTTGCTGCTTTTGCATAATTTGTGCCATTTTTAGCATCATCAAGTTCCATTAATTTAAATCTTGCTTGAATTTGAGAATCTAATGCGGCCTTTCTATTTTCTTCTTCTAAGTTTTTACGATTTACACCAGTGAGTTTAGCAACTTTATCCATTTCAAATGCTAGTTTCTGTGTTGAGTCTACAGCATCTTTGCCGGCTTGCGAGCCAGCTACTGCGTTTGTTCGTTGAAAACTAATCACCGATGCTAGTGTTTCATTGAGTTCAGTATTTGCAAAACCCATTTCTTGCAATCTTTGCGTCACTGGGCCTAACTCAGAATCAAACGCAAACATGCTATTACTGAGCTTACTAAATTCTTGAGCTCCTTTAGCAACATTACCACCTAATACTGCAAGACCTGGACCTTGCTCTTTGATTAAATCTGAATATTCAGAAAGCGATAGTCTCGCCACACTAGCAGAAGTAGCCATTGACACAATATCATTGTCAAAATTTGCTCCAGCAGCACTGAGTTCTCTCCAGGTACCTAAATTATCATGAATGGCAGTTTTAAGGCCGTTAAACACTAAAGCTGCTTCTGCTGCGCCGGCGCCAGCTGTTCTAAGACCTATTTCTAAAGGTTTTGCTGCAGAGTCAAGACTTGCAGTTACTCCCCCAAAACCGCTGATAAAGCTGTTGACTCCTCCGCCAGCGGCACTGCCTAACCCGATACCATTAGCTTTGAATACTTTGGCCGTTATCTCGGCTTGTCGACGCATTTCGTCGTCAGTTAGTGGTCTTGAACCTGGATCGGCCATAAAAAAATCCTAGAAATATAATATATTTATAGGATTAATAAAGTATGTATATTATCAACTACTGTGATTTAGTCTGACCACGTGCTAGAACAGCATCAACTTTTTGTTTGGCTTCAGGGTAATCCTTAACTAAATCTTGAATAAAACTAGTATTAATTATATTCATGTTTGGGGATCCGTCAGCGTTAGTAATAAAAACATTGCCAACTTTAACTTGATTTGCATCAGCTGCGGCTGCTGCACTAGTGCTAGCAATCTGAGATTGAGCTGCCGGATCACCTTTAGCTGCTTTGTCTTTTGTCACGGCAGCTTTCTTTTCAGCATCATCTTTATAAACATCAGTACCTGTAACCTGTTTGTACAGTTCACTCCAGATAGCTTCTGGTACATAACCAACATAGATCAATGGTTTAACTAGATGTCCAGCAATCCATTCCTGTGCTGCGGGCGACCCTAACCATACAGACAACGCAGTGAAAAATGCCTGTTCTGCAAAGAGTCCAGCAAGAGCTGGTGCTGCGGCAAGACCACCACTGCCTATAGCCGCTGCAACTGCTCCGCCACCAGTGACGAAACCAACAATCAGACGGACTACTCCATTAACTGCGCCGGCAAGGCGTAGTTTGCTAGCCAATGCTGGCAATAGAATAGCTGCTGTAAACTGACCAAAGTAAAGTTCTCTGTAGTGTTTGAAATCTTCTTCAGTTATAGTAGGATCGTTTTTGTATTCTTCCTCGGCATTATGTAGATTCCAAACCAATGTGCCTGCTGAATCCAGCACACCTAATACCCATAGGACCTTGGCCCAGAAACCAATAGTGACCTGCCATTTGTCGATAATATCAGGTGCTTTTGTCTTGGCCGCTGTGGCACGAGCCTGTACTCGTTGGAAAAAGTTCATTGATTTAGCATTGCTTGCGGCCGCCGCGGCAGGTGCAGCAGATGGTGCGTTTCTAGCAGCGGCTCTGGCAGATAAACTACCGGGAGATACTACAGTACGTTCGGAGATGATGTCTAGGATTTTCATAGATGATATATTTATCAGACCTACACGCCAAAATAAAAATACCTAAAAAGTGCGCATATAAATACACGACTACAGGGAGTCCCTATGACTAATCCACTACAACAATATTTTAGACAGCCGAAGATCTATATCAAATTGCCCAGCAAGGGCATCTTTACCAAGCCCGGTACCATACAGGGCGATGCGAATAAACTGCCTATCTACGGTATGACTGGCATGGACGAAATCATGGCCAAAACTCCAGATGCCCTGCTCAGCGGTGAAAGTGTGGTCAAGATCATGGAAAGCTGTTGCCCCAGCATCAAAGACGGTTGGGACCTCAGCACTATTGACACTAATCTCTTGCTGGTGGCCATACGCATTGCTACTTATGGTAGTGCTATGACTGTAGCACACACCTGCAGTGCCTGCTCTACAGAAAACGAATATGAACTAGATTTGGTCAAAATTATTGACTACTATGCTGGTCAGAACTATGTCAACACCGTGGATCTAGATCAGTTAACTGTCAAATTAAAACCACTTAACTATCGTCAGATCAGTGAGCTTGCCATTAAAAGCTTCAAGATCCAGCAGCAGGCAGCACAGTTGATCCGAATATCACAGAATCAAGAACTCACAGAAGAGCAGGACACACAGCTAAAACAGCTCTACTCCGAACTGGCCAACATGCAGAATGAAATTTACAAGATGTCTGTGGAAAGTGTAGAAACTGGCAATATGAATGTGACCGAACAGAAGTTTATCTTAGAGTGGCTAGACAACGCAGATGCCACAGTGTTCGACGCAATCAAAGCAGTAGCTGAACAAAATACCAAGGCATTTGCTGTGCCCACTCAGCCCGTGACCTGCTCAAATTGCTCTGCTGACACTGAAATCGCCGTGGAGTTTGATAACTCAAATTTTTTCGCCAAAGCCTAATTAGTACACCCACGGAAGAAATTCAGGACACACTAGTTAGGCTAGATGATCAAGTAAAACAATTCAAAGAAGAGCTATTCAGAATAAGCTGGTACATGCGTGGTGGTGTGTCAGTTCAAGAACTACTGCATGTCTATGATGCTGATGATCGTGCCATGATCTATCGAGTTATCAAAGAGAATATTGAAGCTACTAAAGAATCACGAATGCCATTGCTCTAAGAAGAACTGCGTTCTTCTGTTCTTCGCTTGCGCTCGAACTTTTCTCCTTATCTGATAGCATAATCAAGTGCGAAGCACTTAAGATATTATCTAGATTGTTCAGTCACACTTTGCCCTAGCCGGGCAAAGCGATCGACATTATCTGAGTTGCACAATGTCACTGTAGCGGTATGGCATTACAGAGGCGGTCATCCTGTACCTCGAGCCAAGTCTTTATATGACGGCGGTTGCTGTACATTCGCTACCATGCACAACAACGTAGGGTTTTTCTCCCTTCTTTTAGCCTTTACAATTTTTCTCTTATATTTCAAATGGATTCAATAGGCACGTTCCATCGGGGTCCTGTTAAGGATACTGAAATATAACTCTGCTACCGGTCAGAAATTCCTTGCCCTGCGACCCGTGGTCCAGTTAAAAGGCGCCTACAACGCTGGCGAAAGCTGTTAATTTGGTAGTTTACTGCCTAGTTTTCTTGGAGTTTACGTATGTGTGAACCATGTACACGCACTTGGATATGACCGTTATAATAGTCATTTGACTCCAAGACACGCCGACTAAACTGTTCACGAGCCTCTATATATGAGCATTCTGCTTTACTGCCACAGTAGTACAGTATCTCTCTGTGGAAGTTTTCCGGACCTAACTGCGCAACATCTTTGCTGAGTTCTGGTGAACTACCATAGTAGTCCCGCCAATCACTGTCAATTTTGCTGCGGATTTTCTTTTTCTTCTTGTTGCCGTTTTTAAGTTTTACTACTCTAGTGGTGGTTTTTGAGAATTTTGCTAGTTTTTTGCCTATGTACTTGCGGCCTGTGGTCTTGTTTGTAATCAAGTATACAAAACCCACACAGGTTTCTGGTAATTCTTCTACTAATTGATCCGCATAGTACCATGACATCAATTAGTTATCGAGCTAGTCTTCCTTGTTACCTCTCTTTTGAGCGCGGCGAATCTTGCGCTCGTCCAACTGCTGACGTTTATTGACCTGCCACTTTCTAATTGCCTTGCGCCTTGCGGAACACACGTTCCTAATATCTGATAACAAATGCCTTAGTCTAATACTGCTGGCGTAGGTGCCCTCACTGAGCCACTGCTGATTTTCAGCAAAATAGACCCTGAACACACGCATGAGTTCAGCATGTAGCTCTTCGTCTTGCGGTGTCACTCTGTAACCTCTAGATCGTTGGCATAGGATGTAAATCCGTTTTCTTTGATCACACGCAGAACATTGTTGACACGTCCGATCAGCTCGTCTTTGTGCGATATCAAGAATATATTCTTTTTACGTTCTCTGCTCATCTTCTTAAGCACACCCAATGCGCCCTCGACACCTGACGCATCTAGACCGTTGTCTATAAGTTCATCAACAAACATGAGATTGATCTGCTGATATAGACTTTCCCACACGTCACGGAACGCCCACGACAGGCCTAAGATAAGACGATTACGCTCTCCTCGACTGAGATTATCAAAATCCAAGTCTTGCCCCAGCTGTGTTATCAGTACTGATAGATCGTTTTGAAACAGAACAGTGTGCGGTAAGCCCATCTTGTCCAGGTAATAGGTCAATCTATTGTTCAAATAGGCCAGGTTTTGATCTATGATCTTTTTGCGTATAAATGAATCTTTTGATGTCAGCAGTTTAAGCAGGAATTCTTGATGATCTTTCAGTGTGCTGAGTTCGTTAACACGATCCCAAGATATAGTCTGCATGGCTGTATTGCGTAGCTCGTCAATTTGCTCTTGATAGGGATCTGACTCGCCCGCTTTGACAGCCAGCTGAGTTTCCAGAGTTTTAAGGTTATTCTGATGTTTCAGCGCCTGCTCTAGAGTGTCATAGTAGGTATTGGGTCTAGCAGCCACTTCGCCTACTGCGGCTATTTCACCAGTGATTTTAGCAAGATCTTTTTGTACCTTGTCATAGTATTTCCTGGCCTCGTCAAGGTGCCCTTGTGCCAGAGCAGTCATTTCTTCATGCTTATGGTCATGGAGCTCTTGTTCACAAGCGTGACAGGTCTTGTTAGCCAACTTGGCGAGCTCGCCGTCGTACTTTGTGACGCTTCGCTCTGCTTGCGCTATCGCGCTATCTAACGTAGCACGTTCCTTATTTAGGCTTTTCAGCTTCGCTGACTTTTCGTCATAATCTTTGAGCTCCGCATGCTTCGCAAGCTCAGCCTCAATATCTACGCTCTCTAATTCTACGATAGCTCTGCCTATTTTTTCTAATTCTTGGGTATGTTGCGTCTTCCAAGCACCTTGTCTAGTTAATAGGCTGTCGATACTTTGTTGTATTTTCTCGTTAGATTTCTTGGCTGCTTCGATGTCTGCGTTTTCTTGAAAAATAGCATCTTTAGTAGTTTTGATTTGCTCTTTAAGTGTTTCTGCTTTTTCACTCAACAGTGTAATACCTAGCAACTGCTCGATAATTGCTCGCTGATCATTAGCTCTCATGCTCAAGAATGGTTCTGTATAGGTATTCAGTGCTACCACGTGCTTGAACATGTCATGGCTCATGCCAATAAGATCATCGAGATCTTTTTGCGTTTCTCTGTTATCACCCTGAGCATCATCAGTTTCTTCACCTTCTTGCTCTACATCATTAACATAAAACTGCAAGACGTTGGGTTTACGCCCACGTTCTATTCTATAAGTTTGCCCATCTTTTTCAAATGCCAATGTAACTAACATGTTCTTATTGTTAATCTTATTGATAAGATTATCTTTCTTAATGTTAGTTAATGCATTGCCAAATAGTGCATAACTGAGTGCGTTTACAATGGTAGTTTTACCTGTACCATTACGTGAGCCACTGTCATCGCCGCCCTGATCTAGATTTTCACCTAACACCAAAGTCAAATTGGTTTTACTAAAATCAACTGCTTGAGTTTGGTTGCCCACGCTCATGAAGTTTTTTACTGTTAGTTCCTTAATACGTATCATAGGCTATTATAAATTGCTAGTAATGTGTTTTTGTCGTAAGTGTCTGAATCAATGCTGACGATTTGACTGCTTACAATTTGATCTACGCTTTCAAAAGATTGAATATCAATGTTGGTATTGATCTCTACTTCTTTCTTTTCAGCAATAAGTGTAAGTTCGCGGATATCATAATCAGCAATGAACTTTTCTTTAATAAAACTTGCTTCTTCAAAACTGATATCAATGTCCAAGGCCACACGCAGGTGCTGTTTAGGTTTAATAATGGCATCAGCACCGTCGATTAATTCACTTAACTTTAGTGTACGGAATGTGGGTTGATCTGGCCAACTGTGGTATTCGGGTTGACCTCCCCATTCTAACGTCATCATGCCACGCTCATCGTCCCATGCATCTGCATAGTTGTGCGGAAATGCATTGCCGATATAAATCATGTTCTTTTGTTGCTGACGTTTATGGAAGTGTCCACTGAATCCTAGCTCATAGTTTTGAAAACTATCTAATTGTATCTCTCCATGATCCGGCATCTGGACCATGGCATTCATGAAGAAGCTAGGTAATTCAAAGTGCCCAAAGATATATTTTCCACCTTTCTTACCAATTGATCGCCATTCGTCTCCTACTAACCAAGGACATAGTGTGACATTGCCGATAGTAGTAGGCTCATGTATAACAGTAACACCGGGAATATACTTGCCAAATTCAACTGAATGTATGTCCCGTTTATCTTTGTAGTACAGATCGTGATTGCCAGGAAAAAAGTAAAAATTATCAAATGCCTTACCCAGCTTTTCCAAGGCCCGTAAACTATAATCCATCGTAGTGATGTTAAGGCTATTGCGATTGTGATGCCAATCACCCATAAAGATACCTGTATCACATCCTTCCTCCTTGGCTTTAGAAATATACCAATCTACGAAATCTTCGCAATCTTGGTTATGTACGCTACTATTAGACTTTAGGCCAAAGTGAATGTCCGTGAAACAGGCCACTTTCTTAAACAAGTTACTCATTAATA
>Ga0007813_1000340_pt1 | contig 17005 bp, 18 predicted proteins | sample CryBogCBE29Jun09_FD_71194 | JGI IMG/M metagenome (GOLD analysis project Ga0007813, IMG submission 71194) | Freshwater microbial communities from Crystal Bog, Wisconsin, USA - CBE29Jun09 | ecosystem: Environmental > Aquatic > Freshwater > Lake | place: Crystal Bog, Wisconsin, USA | collected... | reverse complement strand
AAGTGGTGCTCACCGTCGAACTCAATCACCTTCATCAAATCACTTTGTGCCAATGAGTCGTGCTTCAATTCCTTGTAAGCCAATGCGCGATTGAACCTTGCACTGATGGAGTTGGGATCAAGCCTCAAGCATTCATCGAAAAATCGAACGGCATTCTCAAAACCCTTTGACATCAAATGCGAAATACCCATCCCCAATAGCGCGTCAAAGTGTTGGGGAACTTGTGCCAATGTGTGACCAAACCATTCGATCGCTGCTGGGTACCTTTGCTCTTGGACTGCGATTCTTCCAAGCAAGTTGAAAATCTGGCTCCCTTCACGCCCACTGTTGAGCAAAGCCAACAACTCAGTTTGTGCTTGATCCAAGCTTCCAATTTGAAAATAAGTCCAGGCCAAGCGAAGTTTCAAATCGAGATTTGAAGGCTCCAAGTGAGTTGCTCTCAACACGTCGGCCAGGCACAAGTCGTGTTCTTTTAAACTCAGATGGGCTTGTGCTCTGTTGAGCAAGGATTGGATCAAGTCATGCTTTGAATCGATCAGTTTTGTGTAGACGTCTCTGGCGCTTTGGGCTTGCCCCGCTTGGAGCAGGAGCAATCCATAATTGTTGAGCATCCCTGGGTCGTTGGGGTTGAGCGACTGCGCTTTGGCGAGAGTCGCCAGCGCTTCATTCACCCGGTTGAGCTTGGCCTGCACAATACCCAGCAAATGAACGGCGTCAAAATGCGTTGGGTGACTTTTAAGCAAAGCTTCTAGGGCCTGCAAGGCCTTTTCAAATTCCTGGTTCTGAAAGCATTGAAGAGCGAGGGAAAAGAAGTGAGTTGAGTCGTTCGCAGCCAACGCTGGCTTGGAGCCCTTTAACCCTTGGGCCAGAGGTTTATCCGCTGCACGATTCACTTAAAAAGGTCCAAATATCAATATTGCTGCCATGCAGGCAGAAAGACAAGTTGAAAGGGTGCCCACCAAAAGAGATTTTCCACCCATCTCGATGATCTCTCTTTGGCGATCTTTGACCATTGAGCCCAGTCCAGCAATCACAATACCCAAGCTTCCAAAGTTGGCAAAGCCACAAAGCACATAGGTCAAAATGATTCGGCTTTTTTCCTCAATGGCATTGGCCGGTAATTTTGACAAATCCAAATAAGCGATGAATTCATTCAAGACCAACTTGGTTCCCATCAACTCACCAGCCACCCCAGTGTCTTGCCAAGCAATTCCCATGCTCCACGCCAGTGGCTGCATGAGAACCCCCACCACCCTTTGAAGGGTGATGCCAGAGCCCATCACGTCGGGCAACAAACCCAAGATGCTATTGGCCAAAGAGACCAAGGCGACCAAAACGATCAACATCGATGCGACTCCGGCGAAAAGTTTAACGCCTTGCTGTGTGCCCTCTGCAATGGCTTCCATCAAGCTGTGGTACTTCCTGGCTTCCAAATCCACCACCAACTGGCTCTCGGCCTTTGAGTGCTCCAGTTCCTCTGGGGCAAGCTCTGACTTTTCGTGAGGAATCACCATCAGACCCAAGATCACCGCACCTGGTGCGCTGATGATGGAGGCGACCAACAAGTGGCTGGCCACGTTGGGAACAATGTGTTGCAAAAAGCTTGCATACAGCACCAAGACGGTTCCAGATATGGTGGCCATGCCTGAGCTCATGACGATGAACATCTCTGCTCGGCTCAAGCCCTGGAGATAAGGCCTAACGAGCAAAGGTGCTTCAACCAGACCCACAAATACTGAAGCGATGGTTGCAAAACTCGTTGCACCCTTGACTTTGAGCACACGACCCAACAACCAAGCGAAGGTTGAGACCACTATGGGCAAGATCCTCCAGTGATAAAGCACTGCAGACAAAGCACTGAAGATCACAATCATGGGCAAAGCTTGGAAACCCAAAATGAAAGACGCACCAGGCGCGGTTTCTTCAAATGGCAGCTTTGCCCCCCCCAGATAACCAAAGACCAATGAGGTGCCCGCCGCACTGGCTTTTTGGATCGACCCAACAGCAGCGTTGAGCCCTTCAAAGAGATATTGGAAGAAGGGAATTTTGAGCAAGGCCCAACACAGAAAAAACTGAATGCTCAAACCTTTGATCACTTCAAAATAGTCAATTTCGCGCTTTCTCTCCGAAAACAGTGCCGAGATGAGCAATATCAAAGAGATGCCCACAATTGGCTGTAAAAATTGCAGGTTAGAGATCATGGTGATTACAATGATTGAGTGGTTTAGATTGACTTTAGCATGCTTTCATTTGCATCCTGGATCCAATCGACCTTTCAGTTTCAAGACCTGATCTCTTTTTGGAACCTACGACTGCACCACTTTGGAGCGCTTGCATCATGAAAAATTTGCCTACTGATTTTTTCAACCTTCGCACAAAAATCTTGCTCGGCTGGCTTGTGTCTTTGACCCTTCTGAGCCTCTCAATGGCAGTGCACGCTCAAAGCAACTACCCCAATTACAACAACAAGCCTAACCCAGTGAATTCAAACAATGGGCTCGCCAATCCAATGCAACCCCCCGTGCGAGTGGTGATCGACGGCAACCAATTGATCAATCAACAGACCAATGCACCCAAGGCCAGGCCCGCACCAAGCGATAACCTGTCCTCCACTCCCGCGCCCAACAATGTGAGAATCGGCTCAGGTGGCCAGTATTCAGACTCAAATCCGGGAAAAACGGAGCAAATCAACTCCTCTGGGCAGTTGTGCCAAACCAATCAAGGTCAGAAAAAGTGCTATTGAACTTCTGCTGACTCAGAGGTCTGGCGTCACAGCACGGCTTGAAGACCAAAGGTAGGCAATGGCTCCCCAAGTGGCCAAAACGATCGACATTGAAGTGGCCAACACGTAGGCGATGTCTTGCAGGGGGGTCATCAAATGGGTGAGCGCCATCACCCAAAAAATCAGCACGATGCTTCTTTGTAAGTTCACCTGGTGAAGCAATTTGGGGTAGCGCTCGATGGCGTACCAACCCACCATGGCTGAAAGAGAACCCACCCCAGCGCCCGCCAAGACATCCCATGGCCAATGCGCGCCCACCATGATCCTGGATAAACCAATCAAAGCGGCAGCAACCACAAGACAAAGAGGACCTATTTTGGCCCAAATCGATTTCCCCCAATTGACACCCAAAATCACCGCAACGCAAGCTGCAAAAGCCGTGATGGTGTGACCCGAGGGAAACGCGTGTTGTGTCAATGTGGGACCAATGATGGTGAATTCACTCAAGTCCAAAACACCTGCAGGTCTGGGTGAATGAAAGGCCCATTTCAGCAACCAAGACAAGCACCCCCCTACGGGAACCGAGGCCACTGCGCAAAGGAGCGCTTTGGGATGCTTTTTCATGAGCGGTAAAAGCATGGGCCACAAAAGTGACGTGTCTCCAAGCCATGTCAAAAAGCTCCAAACTGTTGGATCCAACAAAGATGAGCATGAATTGATGGCTTTGAAGAGCACTGTGTTGATCGAAAGTGCAAAGACTTCAAGCACCACACCCAAGAAAAGCATGAAAAGCGCCACCCACTTGGCCCAAGGTGGAATCTGTGAATGCTGTCCTGTGGGGCGAAGAGAAGGGCTTGTGGGGTCCATCGGTGTGTTCATGGTTGACTGGGCTTTTCAGCACTGGAGACCGAGTCCCCTTGAGACTGCCAAGACTCACAAATCGAAAAATTAAAATGTGAGACAACTCGCCCCATGTGCTGGACAGGCATTTGCTCAATCAAATGACAGGACTTGAACTGAGCGTCTCCAACAGGGGGTGAAAAAGTCATCATGGACCAATCCACCCAAAGCACGCTCTCATTGGGCTTCAATTCTCCGAACCACAAATTGAACTGGTCGTGATGATTTTGAATCACTTTCACGGGCAGCGGTCTGGCGTACCAGGCCAAGCGACTGGCCAGCGTCCAATTCGTGACCGCCAAGGTGTCAATGTGGTTGATTTGAGCCAGTTGCTTGGCCACTCTTGCCGCATCTTGCCATCCAAATAAATCTGCAAATGGGTTGACCCTGAAGTCCTCGCTTCTGAGTCCAGGCGTTGCAGCTGACTGCTCATTTGTCTCTTTCCCTATTCCCGCACAAAGCATGAGCGCGAAAAGCCCCAAACAAAAAAAGACTTGCAAGTAGACCAAGGCCTTGAAGAGCTTTTTAGAGACCCATCTGAAGCGATCCAGACCCAAAGAGACCAAAGGTATCAAGCTCACCCAAGCTGGCGCAGCCCAGTGAGGAAGCGTGCTGCCTCTGCCGGATAAAAAAACCAACAAGATCAAAATGGGCAACCCAAAGGCAAAACAAAAAAACTCTACACTCACACGTGGCTTGTTCAAATGCACATACGGCTTTGACTCAAAGACCACACCGGATCGAGTGCGGTCTCTCAAGTACAAAAGCCCAACCAAAAGCAAAGGTCCGTAGGCCAAAACCAAGACCAAGAAGTAAGCGAAACTTTTCCTGAACACCCAAGATTGTTGGCCACTGGCATGTCCAAATTGATAAGCAAAAGAAATCCAGTGATTGAGCCAATTCCAATACAAAACGGGCAAGATCATGAATGAAGCCAAAAGCACGCTGAGCCACAGCCCTTTTTGCTTCAACACCGACAACCCAAGCCCCTTAAAGAGCACCAAAGCGACTGAGAAAGCCATCACAACCGCGGTGTACTTTGACAAACCAGCCAGGCCTAAAAGTAAACCCAACATGCACCAAGCGCCCAAGTGGCTTTGGTCTTGAACACTTGAAGCATTGTGCGCATTGATGAGTCGCCAGCTCACGAGCATGATGGCACACACCAAGGGCATGAGCAGCGTGTCGGGCACCAATGCGATGCCCAGCAAGTGAAGCAATGGGCTGAGCGAGATCAGCAACAAGGGACTGGAAACGCCTGACAGACCTGTCTCATGTTCGTGCGCTTTGGGAACGCCATCCATGACTAAGTCTTGCGCGGTTTGAAGAAAGGCCTTGAAAGTTTGGTTGAGCCGCACCAGCAGCAACGCGCTCAGTGCCCAGCACATCATGGGTATGAGCCTCAAGGTCCAATCGAATTGTGGCCAATGAGCAGGAAGCCACTGCACCCATCCCACCAATGGCGGGTGATCGTAGTAGCTCCAATCCAAATGCAAACCGTATAAAGCGTAATGGGCCTCATCGGGCGAGAGCTCAATCCCCACTGAGAGCAACAAGTGCAAAGCCAAGGCAAGCCCAAAACACCCCCACTCCACTCGGTTCAAATTGAGGGATTGAACACTTTTTTTAATCGCCAAGGCCCAAGACATTGATCAATTCCACTTCAAAGGGTTTTGCGCTTGGGCCAAACGAAGAGGGAGGTCGCCAAATAGTTCCACACCAAACCCACCAAAATGCCTGCCAAACCCGAAAAGAGCCAATAGCCGTAACCTTTGTAAATGAAGGAGGCGACGCCCACATTGGCTGCAGCACCCACTCCGCAGGCCAAAATGAATTTGAAAAGCCCCAACCAAAATTCTCTACCCGCGAGTTTTTGATCTCGATAGGTCAAGATGTTGTTCAAATAATAATTGAACACCATGGCCATCAAGACCGCGCAGCTTTGTGCCTGCTCAAAAGCAAAACCCATCTCTTTGAGCACCAACGCCAAGACACTCATGTGCACCAAAACACCCAGAGCTCCAATGGTTGCGAAAGACACCAAGGATGTGGGGATGTGCCCGCCCAAGGTTTTATCGACCAAGAGCAAGTAGTAATCCCAAATGACTTTTTGGTCCAACTTGCTCTCACCGTGCAAGCGGGTTCTGAAGTGAAAAGGCACTTCGACATAAGACAATGTTTGTGGAGAGGAGACCACAATGTCGAGCAAGATTTTAAAACCCATGCTGGACAATCGATTCACACAAGGCTCAAAGGCTTGTCTCGTGATCATGAAAAATCCACTCATCGGATCGTTGAGCTTCACACCCAACATTTTTTGACTCACCCACGTTGCCAATCGACTGCTGGATTGACGAGCGGAATCCCACTCACCCACTCCACCCCCCTCCATGTATCGGGTCCCAATTGCCAAGTTGAAGTTTTGAGTTCTCAAGTGCGCGAGCATCTGAGGCAAGATGCCTTCATCGTGCTGCAAGTCCGCATCCATGACGGCCAAATAAGTTGCACTCGTGCTCAGCATGCCCTCAATGCATGCGCTTGAGAGTCCGCGCCTGCCCACACGTTTGAGACAACGAATGTGCGCATTTCTTTTACCCATCTCAAGCACAGCCAAAGCGGTGCCATCGGGAGAATCGTCATCGACAAAGATCACCTCCCAGCGCACACCCTTCAACACCACTTCCAGTCTTTTGACGATTTCTTGAACATTGCCAACTTCATTGAAAGTGGGAATGATCACAGCCAATTCGGGTCCGCTGTCACCAGGGGCTTGTTGTTCTGAGTCTTGCAATGGAGCAAACTCAGGCGTTGAGGCGTCTTCAAAGAGGCTCATGCGTTGAATGTGTGTTGGTTCATAAGGTGCATTCTAAGCCCACGCCAGGAGAGGTTTTAAAGTCCAAATGCGCTTGTCACAGGCACTAAAAAACAAGGACCCGATTGGACACAAGCTTCACTCAAGACTCTGCCTAAGGGTATGATGGAGCTTCAGAGATTTTCACACAACCCTCTCTGCTTTTTACCCATGCTCTCCTCTACACCTACCCCAAGCTTTGCGTCCAAGAGCACACTTGGCGCGCCCCAAATGACATCCATTGGCGCTGTAAGCAGCAATTCCTCTAAGCCACTCGGTGCACCCCACCCTTGGGAGCAGGCCCTGCGTTTGGTCCAACAAAGACAAAGCAAATTGAGAGAGACATTGGGTCCACTCAACGGCGAAGACTTGGCCAAATTGTCGGGTTTCCAAGCCTTAACGGCGCTCCTTGAAGGACGCTCCCCCGTCTTGGCCATGGGACGCACCTTGAATTTCCATCTCATTGAGGTCAAATCTGGCGAAGCGGTCTATCAAGGCCTTCCCAGCGAGAACGCACACAACACATTTGGCGCTGTGCATGCGGGATGGTTCGCCAGCATTTTGGAGTCTGCTCTCTCCTCTGGTGTGCACACCTTGCTCTTGAGTGGACAGTGGTGCACCACCTCAGACTTGAACGTTCACATGGTCAATGGCTTCAATCCCCAGATAGGCCCCCTGAGAGCGAAAGGCTGTGCGCTGCACCTTGGGAGCCAATCGGCCAGCGCACGAGCTGAACTCATTGACATCACGGGCAAACTTTATGCCCATGCCAGTGCGTCTTTCAAAATACACTCTGTCCCAACTCAGAACCCTTGAGCTCAAGGCTTGGATGAGCAGGAGACAAAAAAAATCCCACTCAAAGTGGGATTTTTTCGCTGAGGAAGAAGCCATAGGAGGCTTCTATCACTTGCACTGTTATCAAGCTGCTTTTGCGCTGTAAGCACTGCACCAGCCAGTTGCAGCAACTTGTTTGCCACCAAACAAGGGGCAAGCACCAGCTGCATCGGTCGCTTTACCTTGGAAGAGCTGGCAGTTTTTGCAAGCCTGAGTGGCTGCATGCTTGGGAAATTTGGCTTGGTCCACTTTGGTGGTGTCTGCTTTGTAACCCAATGCAGTGGCTTGGGGATCGTTCTCAGCCACTTTGGCGGCTTGAGCATACACATGTCCACCAACCAGAGCAGTTCCAATGAGGCTGATGTTGACGAAAAATTCGCGACGTGTTGTCATGAAAAAAACTCCATTTAAAGTTGATGTAAAAAATGTGCGCCTGCTGAGCGGTTGCACCAGCAACGCAAATCATTATAAAGAGCTTTTTAGCCCATCAATGACCCCACAAAGTAAAGCCCTTGAGGGCGCTTGAAGATCTTGGGATATCCCTATGTTTCAAGGCGTGGTGGAGCTGGGCGATAGCGCAGCAGGTGATGGAGTGACAGGGCTGCTTGGTGCAGCCGCACTTGTGGGCAAATTGTTGGGCGCAGTGGTGCTGCCAGCGCTTGGAGCTGCGGGCGAAGCTGGTTTTGCCACCTGAGAGGCTGCAGGAGTTGAGGCTGCAGTTGCAGCTGCCGCATTGGGCGCCTCGACTGGCGTATCACTTTGACTGGCGTCCAAGGGTGGAAGAGTCGGTGCGGCGGTCTCAGAAGAGGGAGTGTTCACGGGCTCGAGCAGGCCATTTTGGCGACCCAACTCCAATAAATTGTTTTTCACCTCTGGAGAGAGCACAACAAGGGCAGCAAAGGCCAACACAGCAAATAGCAAGAATTTAAAACCTGCACTCATACCCACGGGTGTGGGCTCTTGTGTGATGTGGCTGTCTGCATTGGACAAGAAGTTCGCAGGACTCGAAGCCTCAGCGCGCACCTCTTGTGCAGGCGTCTTCAACACGGGTGCAGAAACCAAGGGCTCATGAGCGAGTGGAGCATCCTTGTGGCCCTCATTGGCGGGTGAGCTCTCATCATCGGACTTGGTTACCAAGGGTTCAACGGGCGTTTCAGTCTTGGTGTGGACCTCAGTGGAGGTCTCTTTCGGATCGGGAGCAAGTGTTGGTGAAACCACTTTGGAGCTTGTGAGCACAGGTGGAATTTCAACAGCGCTTTTTTCCTCCTCTGCAGTGGAGTCAGACTCAAAAGAGGCCAACAATGCCAATTGCTCGGCCTCAATGTCCTCGATGGATTCGTCCAAGCTTGAGCTCTTGGGCGCCTTGATTCTGGAGAAGAGCTCATCCTCTGTGACCCCTAGAATCTGAGCCACTTTCTTAGCCACATTGAGCTTGATGGAGAGACTGTAAAAAGCAGTGTCACCGCCCTCTTCCAGTTGTTTGATTTGTTTGGGGGATAAACAGGCTTTGGCGGCCATGTCAGCCAAAGTCCATCCCATGCTCTCGCGCTGATGACGCAACAACGTGCCGTTGATATCTGAATCGTTCGTCATCTAACTACCTTAGGTGATTCAATGAGATTGCTTTGACACAAAGGATTATTTATCCAGCAGCAATTCGCCCTTGATGGAGGCACCCTTTTGAACGGACAAGGTTTGATAGACCACGTGTCCATCGACCGAGGCGGAGGATGTGACGATGAGTTCATTGCAAATGGCAGTTCCAGCGAACTTGCCTTTGATGTGTAAGCTGTGGCAACTCACCACACCTTCAACAGATCCTTTGGCACCGATGGTGAGCTCATTGACTTGAATTTGTCCATTCAGTGAGCCCTCAACGTGGATGGCACCTTTGGCATTGATCTCGCCGCGGAAAGAAAAACCTTCACTCAATATGGAAGGCTTGCTGTTGGCAGGCGCCAACATGTCCATCATATTGGTCCTGGGTGCAGGAGCTAAAGGGGTACCTGATACAGGCAAATTTTCAATGGGCGGTGTAGACATGGCGATTAAAGGGGGTTCAGGATTGGGCTCGTTGATGACGGGGGGTGATTCAGTTGCAAGAGGGAATTCTGTTTCTAATGGGTCTTGGAGGGACGTGGTTAAAAGTGAGGAATTGGGCTGTTCTTGAACGTTATTATTTCTGATTTTCGATATCTTGAACATACTGTGCCGTTCGAATGACCTTTTGTGGATTCACAGGATAGCCGCCCACTAAAATTTCCAAGTGAAGATGCTTTCCAGTGGAGACACCTGAATTACCCACATACCCGATCACTGTCTCTGGCGTTACATGATCGCCAACTTTGACCATCATACTCGCCAAATGCGCGTAAAGCGATTCAATCCCGTTGCTGTGGCGAATCACCACGGTGTTTCCATAGGTCGAATGGACCTGAGACATCACCACCACACCTGCCTTGACGGGGTGAACCCGGTCGTCGGTGGACTCGTTGAGCAAATCCACACCTGTGTGGAAAGTGGGTTGATGCGTGAAGGGGTGGCGACGAATGCCAAAATCTGAGGACACCGTGAAATTGGGCAAGGGCATCATGGAAGGCATTGCAGACAACACCTCTCGCATGCTGCGATTGGTGGCTATTTCGTCAGCAACCTTGCCCCGCAACAATGGATTTTTCAACAATTCGTTGCTGGACGTGAAACCCCCGTTGGCAGAATTCCTTTGAATGATCTCGATCACTTTCTCCGTCAAACCGGAGGCGTCGAGTTGATTTTTCATGGATTTGTTCTCTTGCTCAACCGCCACGACAGAGGTGTCCACGAAACGGCGAATGCTCAAGTCCCGATCGCGAATGGTTTGCGCCAAAGCCAACATTTGATCCTCGCTCATGTGCAAGGAGTCTGACGCATCCAAATCCCCAGAGGAACTCACCAAAGCTTTGAAAACCGCTTGATGAGATCTCTCCAACCTGACGGTGTCAATGTAGAAGTTCAGGCTCACCAAAAAAAGGCTCATCACCATGAAAAGCAAAGAGCCCGTGAGGACAATGCCACCACGAACGAAATACCTTTGAATTTTCCCAGAGATGTTGAAGTAGCGTAAATCCCCGCTTTGCTCCCAGATGATGCGAGCATCCTGGTAGTCACGAGTCCACCCACCAACCACCATGTGTGGTATGGAGCGCAACCACATCCGCAGTGTGCTGGAAGAACTCATGGGATCAGAAAATCAAAATTTAATCAGGTGACCGGCAAGGTCTGGGTCGGGGGCAAGGCCACTGGTGCACCGGGACCGGATTGGTTCAATGAACCTTCGATCTCTCCACCTTTTTCAATCTCAATTTCAACGTATTGGATTTTTCCAGCGATCTTGCCAGTGGAGCGAACGATCAAGCTCTTTTCACTGATGATGGTGTTGTGCAATTCACCTCGGACATCAAGCACTTTGGCCGATACGCGTCCGGTGATTTTGCCAGTTGGGCCAACCAAGACCTCTTCGGCTGTCAAATCACCCTCAATGACGCCGTTGATCACGGCTTTGGCGGGAACGGTGAATGTTCCTTTGACAACGACGCCGTCTCCAATGACGACGCTTTCAAACGATTCTGGCTGATTGGTCATGTTAGCTCCTTGGCGAAAATTTTAACAAACAATTGGAACTTTTTGATTTTTATTGGAAACATACTGTTTCATTTTCTCTCACAAAAGCCACATTTTTAAAGAGTTTGTATTTAAAGATGACAAATTGAAAGGCCAAGGAACTCTAAGAGCCTTTGAACGAGCAACGTTGCTGCCAAAGTTTCGCCAAGGCATGTGATGCCTCAATGTAACGCTCAGGCGAGGTGTTTTAGGGTTCGAGATGGTAAGGAAGGGGGTCGCGCGATGGGCCAAGCACCCCCGTCAAGTGAATCCAGACCATAGACGAGTAGGTCTGGGACGCTTTTATGCGTTTTTGATGGTTTGCGCGTTGTGAATGACCGTTTTGGCGTCCGTTTGCGCATTGGCACTGCCTGAGTTTTGGATCACCAGGCCAAGCAATTTGGCTCCGTGCTCAACGGCAATGGAGCCGTAGGAAATGTCGCCATGGACAATTGAGTCTTTGTGAAACTCAACTCGTTCATCTGCGTAAATATTGCCTTCAATTTTGCCAGCCACCATGACACGATGAGCCGTGATGTCGCCTTTGACTTCTCCAGTGACCCCAATGGCCACCGAAACCTTGTGGTCCGGAGCGGTCTCAATGTTACCGATGACTTTGCCGTCAATTCGGACCGAGTCAAGAAGCACCAAACGGCCATGAATTTGAGCCGATTTCCCAATCAAAGTGTCAAACCTCTCATTGGAGGTATTCAAAGACTTGTCTTTCAGCTTTTCAAACATCATGTGGCCGTTCTTTTAAATGGATCAACCCGAATTAACAGGAATGATTTGAATGGGATTGATCAAACGCCCGCTTTTGAACATCTCATAGTGCAAATGAGGACCGGTGGAGCGTCCTGTTGAGCCCATCTCGCCCAACTCTGTCCCTCGTTGAACGTGGTCGCCTTCTTGAACCAAGCGCTTTCTAAGGTGCCCGTAGCGGGTCACGTAGTCCTCAGCATGTCTGACCTCGATGACATTGCCAAAACTTGAATCCCAGCCCGAACGAATGACGACACCGTCCGCTGCAGATACGACTGGCGTGCCTGATTCAGCAGCAAAATCGACGCCTTCGTGCATGGCCAATTGACCCGTGAAGGGGTCGTTTCTGACACCAAAGCCGCTGGCATAGCGGAAGTCACCCAAGACGGGAATTCCAAGGGGCAGAGCGTGCAACCAATTGAGCTGATCTTGCCACTGGGTTTGCATGCTCACCACAGCTTGATGAATATTGTTAATGTCTTCCTCAGCAGACTTGATGTCAATGTCCAAGGGCTGCCTGAAAAAACTGGCCGTTGACTTCAAAGGCACAAGTGGACCACCCAAGCTCTCACCTTTTGGGTTGGCTTTCTCTTTGAAGCCCTGGGGTACAGCGATTTCCATGAATTTGTTTTTGATGGACTCAAGCTGCTTGATCTCCTTCATCGTGCCTTGGAGATCGTTTTTCATCTGGTCGAGCTTGTCTCGGTAAACCGACTCCATGCGCAACTGCTCGGACTCGGTTGTGACGCCCCCTAGGCTTCTGGCCAATTCAGGGCTGTGCTCGACAGCAATTCTCAAACCCAAAAGATTCAACAAAAAACCCATGATCACCAAAAAAACGCCAATGCCCAGCGCAACACGAATGATCGTGGCGGCCGTGATGGAGATGGTTTTGATGCGTCCGGTGGGCCCGGACAGCCACATGAGCTGCATTTCGAATCGTTATTTCTGAATAAAAAGTGGGAATGCCATTTTAGGCAATTTGCTGAAATTTGGAACCCTCAAAACCCATATTTATCCATTGAAAAAATAAAAGTTGTTTGAAAGTGAATGCTTTAGGGTTCATCAACAAATCCAAAAGTGTTCATTTTTTTAACGCTCATTTGAAGAGCAAGGGAATATCCTCATCATCAATATCGTCACAAAGGCATCGAAACTTAACCCTGAAGACCTGAAAAAGAAAAACTCAAAACCATGGTCCATGGGCCAAATCTCAATTGAAGGGTCACGTCCTTTTCAGGACATGAAGCATGCATGCTGTCCTGCAGTTCCGTGCACTAAGGGCTTGGAGTCAGGGGTTTTGCTGCAAAGCAGCGGAATTTTGCGTGGCCGCAAACGCCTGCACAGACTCTGCTGTGGCTTCAAAGAGCGCCAGTTGAAGGACATCATTGGCTGGGGGTGCAATTCGACGTCCTTGAAAATAGAGCTGAAAAGAGGACCAATCGTGTGTCTTGAGCTTCCAAGGCGCACTGCCTGTGAGGGTCAGTGACTGACCGGCTTGCAATTCAAGCCACGTCAAGCGGTTTTTGGCGTCCTTGACACAGACCTGAGCTCCTTTGAGTCCAACCACATAAATGTAATTGGCGGGTTTGCTGTTGCTCACAGAGGTAAGCGGCGATTGCTCCAACTCCGATCGACACCATTGCTCTTGCTCAGCGCTCAAAGTGGCCTGGGTGCCTTGAGAACTGAAAATGGGCTCCAAAACAGGTGCGATGGGCGTGGACAAAGCAGTCGGAGTAGAGATGGACTGCGCGCTTTGAGTGGGTTGAGTATGCACTGAATTTGATGCCACAACAGTCGTCTTGAACTCGGTTTTTATGCTCTCGATGGGTTTGGATGACTCGTTTTTTGCTGGACCAGCTGCAAAAACGCCCTTGGCTTTTTGCCAGGCCAAGTTGATCGCCGAGTCTTTTGCCAGCAATTCAAGGCGAGAGCCACCCTCAAGAGGTGAGCCATCGTTGTCAAATTTTTCGTACAAAGAGATGCCCGCCATGCTCAAGAGCATGATCAAAGACGCCAGTACGTATTTGGATTGGAAAAAGAGTTTTCCTTGGTGTTTGAACCAAAAAAGTGCATCTGAAAGAGGACGAGCATCCAAATTGCGACGACTCATCTCCTCTATCGCTTTCAACTCTTTGCTGTACAAATAGGAGCTCGGTTGAACTTTCTCATCGATCAAGGGGACTGAACCGTGCGCCAAGCCTTTGGTTTGAATGAGCAACAGGGTCAATCTCTTGCCCACAGAGTATTTGATCATGGGGCTGTAAAACAAGGAGTCACCGCCCTCCTCGAGTTGGGAGATTTGAGCGGCAGAGACTGCACTTTGTTTGGATAATTCAGGCACGTCCATGCCCGCTTCAAGCCTGAGCTTTTTCAAGCGCTGTGCATCTGCATCGGACCAAACAACGTCATCCATTTGAAAAATGCTCGGTAACTGAAAATCTTGACTCAAAGAAACCTTTGTACGGGACTCAACCAAAGACTGGCATGGAACCCAAGAGAATCATTTCTCATCCGCCTGTGAAGAGTTCATTTATACCGCAAATTCATGACAAATGAACTATCGTTACTGCCAAGTTTGAGCGGTAAAGGCTCGGAGTGAAAGGCAAAAAGTGAATTAAGATCGCATCTGAAGTGTTCCACTTGTGGCTTGAGTTTTTCTCAAGCACACCCTCCCCAATCCGAATCAGTCTTCCCATACATGCGCTCCAAATCTCTTGCATTTGAAATTAAAAACGTAGATCTTTCTGCACTCTCCTTCATCGTCAAAAGTGTTCAATTGGGGGACATTCAAGTCGAGTTGGAACAAAAACTCAAAGACAATCCTGACTTTTATGGCAATGCACCCACTCTCATCGACTTGGATCAATTGAGCCTAGAGGATGGACAAAACTTGGATTTGAGCACCCTTTGTCAAGTTCTCAAACAACACCACCTGAACCCCCTTTTCTTGAAAACGAAAAATCCCCAGTTACAAACCTTGGGTACCTCGCTTGGGCTCACCGATGTGGACGGCTTCCTCTCTACTCCACTGGCTCCAGCCCAGGTGGAAATTCGCGAAGTCGAGGTCGTTCGAGAAGTGGTCAAAGAAGTGGTTCTTGAAGCACCTGCCTCCCCCCATGCCACAACCATGGTCGTGACCAAACCGCTCAGATCGGGTCAACACGTCTACGCCAAAGGGGGAGACTTGATCATCTTGGCCATGGTCAACCCGGGCGCTGAAGTGATGGCCGATGGACACATCCACGTTTATGCACCTCTCAGAGGAAAGGCCATCGCAGGAGCCAAGGGAGACACAAGCGCTCGAATCTTCACCTCTTGCTTGGAAGCAGAGTTGCTCTCCATCGCCGGCACATACCGCACGAGTGACACGCCGCTGCCCAAAGAGGTTCAGTCCCAAGCCGCTCAAATTTCCCTAGATGGCGAAAAATTGGTGATGCAGCGTTTGGGGTGAAATCTATTTGCCCCATGAGGACAAACTGAGCCCGTCATCCGTTAAACTTACTGTTGTTACTTTCAGTTCAAAAGGCGTATTTTTATGGCAAAGATTGTTGTGGTCACCTCCGGCAAAGGTGGAGTCGGCAAAACCACTACCAGTGCAAGTTTTTCCTCCGGTTTGGCGCTTCGTGGCTTCAAAACCGCCGTGATCGATTTCGATGTAGGCCTGAGAAATTTGGACCTCATCATGGGCTGTGAGCGCAGAGTGGTGTACGACTTGATCAACGTGATCAACGGCGAAGCCACCTTGAACCAAGCCCTCATCAAAGACAAGCAGTGTGACAATCTTTTTGTTTTGGCGGCTTCACAAACGCGTGACAAAGAATCCTTGACCCAGTATGGGGTCGAGCGAGTGCTGCTTGAACTTCAAAACATGGAGTTTGACTACATCGTTTGCGATTCTCCTGCGGGAATTGAGACTGGCGCCATGATGGCCATGCACTATGCCGATGAGGCATTGGTGGTCACCAACCCAGAAGTGTCCTCCGTCAGAGACTCAGACCGCATTTTGGGCATGCTCAGCAGCAAAACCAACCGCGCCATTCAAGGTGCAGATCCCATCAAAGAGCACCTTTTGATCACTCGCTACAACCCAAGCCGCGTTGAAGAAGGTCAAATGCTTTCTTTGGAAGACATCAAGGACATCTTGCGCATTCCCCTCATTGGTGTGATCCCCGAGTCCGAGAGCGTATTGCAAGCTTCCAATCAAGGTGTGCCAGCGGTTCACTTGAACAACACCGACGTCTCTGATGCCTACAAAGACGTGGTGTCTCGCTTCCTTGGGGAAGACGTTCCCATGAAATTCACCGAGGCTCAAAAGCCAGGTCTCCTCAAACGCTTGTTTGGAGGTAGATGATTCATGTCCATTTTGTCCTTTTTACTCGGCGAAAGAAAAAAGACCGCAAGCCAGGCCAAAGAGCGACTTCAGTTCATTTTGACCCATGAACGAGGCAATGGGAGAAGCAATTCACCTGACTATCTGCCTGACTTGCAGCGCGAATTGGTCGCCGTTCTCTCCAAGTACGTCTCCATTGATCCCAAAGACATCAAAGTGAACTTTGAGCGACAAGACAACTTGGAAGTGCTTGAAGTCAAAATTGAGTTGCCTGAATCCTGATCTTTCCTGCGCAAAGCTCAGATGTATCTGGCTTGCAACATGTCAATATTTAAGGGGTTTTTGACCAAAGCCCTTAAAAATTTTGAGCATTTGAATTATCATTGACATCACCTACAACACCAACTGAGTCCACCAAATGAACGATAACACCTCCAAAAATAGCATTTTTATTGGCCGTGGAGTCACGTTTCAAGGCTCGATCAAAGCCCCCAATCAAGCCAAAATCGATGGCCACATCGAGGGTGACATTGAAGCGCAAGACGTATTCATTGGACCGTCTGGGTCAGTGTCTGGGAACACGACAGCCAATTTGGTGGACGTACATGGTCAACTCAACCAAAAGGTCATCAGTCGCGAGCTTTTGATCATCCGCTCAACAGGTAAAGTCTCCGGGTCCTTGCAATATGGGGACATCCAAATTGAGCGTGGCGGTCAATTCTTGGGTGACATGGATTTGGTTTGATTCAGACCTCTCTAAAACAGGTCACTCGATAGGAAAAGTGGCAGAGTGGTCGAATGCGCTGGACTCGAAATCCAGTATACGGTTTTTGCCGTATCGAGGGTTCGAATCCCTCCTTTTCCGCCAAGATCATTTCGAACTGATTCCAAGTCGATCGAACAATTTCTAACCCGTTAGGGTTCACCTCAGGTGCGATCCTAGAATACTTTCCGGATCAAACAG
>Ga0007813_1000327_pt1 | contig 17219 bp, 23 predicted proteins | sample CryBogCBE29Jun09_FD_71194 | JGI IMG/M metagenome (GOLD analysis project Ga0007813, IMG submission 71194) | Freshwater microbial communities from Crystal Bog, Wisconsin, USA - CBE29Jun09 | ecosystem: Environmental > Aquatic > Freshwater > Lake | place: Crystal Bog, Wisconsin, USA | collected... | reverse complement strand
ACCCGATCTAAAATCGGTTGACCAGTTAGACTTGGCATTAAATATGATTAAGATAAAAATTAATCAAATAGTAGAGTGTCAAAAGTTAATTACTAATTTAAACGAATTTTCAAAATTAATAAACATATGATTACAATAGAAAAAAACCCAACCTATTTCAAAAAATTCTTTAAAGGTGAATGGAACGGGCACACCTTTACCGTTGCTGATTACAACGGTGATATTTACATAATGTTTGATGAATATGTTGATATACCAGAATCAGAACATTCAAAACTAATTCAGGATATTATAAACGAATACAAAAAGTAATAACTAATGAGTAGTAGAGGACACATAATATGCTTAAAACACCTAAAAAGGAATTGCAAATGTGATTCTCTTAAGAAAATCGGTTTGCACCACTCTTTTCGTGTACCACCAGATGGTAAAGTAAATGATTGGAAAGAATTCTTAAAATGGATGGTTAGTCTAAAAAGTAATTATCTAAAAACAGAATTAGATAATCATATCATTGGAACACCTCTAGAAAATTATTATAAAAAATTATAACCATCTTTAAGATGGTTTTTTATTTTTATATATAATCTTGATGTCACCAAAAGATAAAGAAAGAATTAAACAATTTATTAAAGACAACGACCTCGACTATAATATTGTTGATGAAGGAATCACTCGTTATCACATAGTTGCTTATGATGGAATTAAATTTCATTTTGAAATGTATAACAATAACTGGGTTCTGGTAAAATATGATCCTAAAAAAGATAATATCGATGACCCAGGATCTCAACCATTTGAATATCTACAATTTGAATCACTTACTCAAATACTTGAACAACTATCACACCATGATAAATCTATCTCTAAAACTTATTGGAATTTAATTGGAGATTCAATGGAAATTGGGGTATATAATTACTCAGATGGTTGGTATAACGATTTAATCAAAGATGATCACTGGATAGTAGAAGATATGGATAAGTATAAGATACTTACTTATAGTAATGATAATTATAAACCAGAACTAAAATCTCCTTTTAATACATTACACGAAATTAGTCCTATTAATCAACTAACCTATACTAAATGTGAAAAACTTTATTTCGAAATACACCCTGTCAATTTATTAGAAGGAAGTGAAACTTACTTAGTTAAACTACTTTGTAATAATGATGAAATTTTTAAAGAATATATTAACTATATGACTTTTAAAAAGAAAGGGTTAAAGATGTTTTTAGAAATGATGTTTCGCGATATGGAAAGATTTAAATAATCTTCTTATAACAAATTTATAATTGACATCAATAAAAAGTAAACCCCAATCACTTTACCGGGAATGATTGGGGTCTTCGATCTATGAGAAATCAAAATTACTTCTTAACTGGAGTAGTCGGAGTTGATTTTTTAACTTCTGGCTTAACAGCTGGTTTAGTAGCTGTCTTTGTATCTGTTGGTTTAACAGTAACGACTGGTTTAACAGTAGTCTTGACTTCAGTTTTAGCTACTGGCTTAACACTCGTAGTAGCTGGTTTAGTTGTTTGAGCGCTAACTGATAATACAGTAAGAGCCACAGTAAGAGTCATAAATAAATTTTTCATATTTTTGTTTTTTTTGTTTTGTCCTGTATTATTTTATATACAGAATACTTTTTATATAGTGTCACTTAATAAAAGTTGAATCTTAGAAATAATATATAAAGAAAATCAAAAAATATTATGTCAACCTTTTCATCAATCAGATTTAACTTCGATAACTTAAAAAAGAATTTTTTTTCACCTCTACTCGAAAATAATAATCCTTATAATCTTACTTTAAGAGGTGATCTTAATCGTAAATTAACTATAAGTGAATTAGATAATAACTTTAAATACCTTTTAAATAATATAATTGGAACACAATCAGAAATTCCTTATTTTGGTTCAGATGGTTTCTTAAAATCTGACTCTGGATTTTCAAGAACACAAGAATCCACTAGAATCGAAAATTCATTTTTTACCCCTAATTATCCACAATTTACTGGCACTGGTTTAAATGATTTAGTTGTTTCTGCCGATGGATATTATACCGGTCCAACTAATTCAGTTTATACAATCACAATATCTGCTACTGGTTCAAATGACTTTTTTAATTGGTCAAATAATCTCGGAGCTTCTGGAAGTAACGTAGAAATTGTTGCTTATAATGATATACACTTAGATTCTAATATTGTAGTCGGTTTTAAAAATTCATCAGGTCACCATTTTGGTGATACTTGGACGTTTGATATAATTGAAATACTCTCGTTTTTTAGTAGCGGAAACGCTGTCGGAAATGGCGGTATTATTTCTGGTACGCATGATCAGACAAATAATGTTAGTTCTGTAATTTTATTAGGTGATGCAACTCAAGGTCCATCTGGCGCGATCTATGGGTTATTAAACAATAGCAACAATGCTAATGGATTAGTTGTTGTAAATTCAGATGATGGTCAGGCATTTCGAATAAGTCTTCAAGCAGGTGACGATACAAACCAATCTGAGATTAATATATCTTCTACTGTTACATTTAATTTCAGTACAGGTCACAGTTATACTTTTCCAACTAATAGTGATTCAGGTGCGTTAGTTAATGATGGATCAGGTAATTTATCATTTACTTCTGGATTCTCAGGAACTTATTCAACTGGTGAAGGAAAAATTGTAACTGTTATAAATGGTATAATAACTGGAGTTGCTTAAATTGTGATATTATTTAGTAATCTCAATAATCACACCATTAATATGATTTTCTGAATAATCACCAGTCATCAAATCCTTAACATCGACTCGATATCCCATATTTCGTAAGCGTTGAATATGTCCTTCTAACTTCTTAACTTGCAAGTCATGAAAATCCATTTCCTTTTGTAGTGGCGGAAGCATTCTTCCACCTAAAACACTTGATGTGCGTTCAGTAATAATAGTACGAATCCAAATTTTAACTATATCTCCCCTGATATATGCACGAAAGGATGAATCATTAACATTAAAAATTCTCTCAGAATCATATAAATCTAAATCATCTACAATATCATTGTTCTGTGATCTCTTCTGGTTCAAATTTCTTTGAATAATCTGAAAACTCTCTAATATATTTCATATACTTTTTTACTAACATATTGACACTATTACTCCATTACATACTGTAATTGTATTTGACCCAGATGTGAATGATCCGTTAACTCCGAAGTGATTTCCACAATCAGGTGAAAATGAACCTGCTATAAATAAATTATCAGTAAGTGCAGTATTACAAGTATTTGTCAATACTAAGTTATGACCACCCAAGATTACTGAGTTACAAGAATTACAATGAATATTATTATTATTTCCACCAATAATTGCCGAACGAAAAGAATAAGAAACTTTATTACTCAATCCACCCATAATTAATGACTCTCCAGAATGACAACTGACTTTATTACATTGACCACCAATTATTGAAGAATATGATGTATAAACAAAATTACACGATCCTCCCAGTACAGATGAACCACAACTATCATAGATATCATTACAACATCCACCATTAATAACTGATGCTACAGAATTATAAATATAATTACAAGCACCTGAACTGATAGATGAACATCCTGACTTTAATATTGAGTTACAGAATCCAGATGAAATCATAGACATTTGAGATCCATAAATCTGATTCTTAAATCCACCTATTATTCCAGAAATAAATGAACCACTTGATATGTAATTACAACTCCCACCACCAATAATAGATCCTGGTGAAGAATCGGAAATCTTATTCTCAACCCCAACAATTATCGCAGAATAGGAAGCTCTATAAGAGTAGAGGAGAGACAGAATGGAGTTATTTGCAATAATTTGATTTGACCCCCCACCTAATATAATAGAATGACTAGAACTCGCTGAAATAATACCGGAATTTCCAATACTAAATGTTCCCCCAATGATTTGATTACACTGACCTAAAATCAAATTACCTTGTTCTTTATCATAAGTGAAAAATTGAGAAGATGTCAAACCACACTCTGAACCAAATCCGATTTGATTGTTATCAATATTAACTGAACCTCCTCCACATTGGGCTAAATCTTGTAAATAAAGCAAGTTATCATCTACTTCTTGAATAGTTAATTTCCTGCCAAGTGGTTCTCTGAGTGTCAATGAATAAGTTCCCATTATATAAATCTTAATTTTAAGAGTATATATTAATTTTAAAAATCAATCTATTTGATACCCATAAATCAAACAAGTCAAAGATCCTGAATGACCTAATGGTGTTCCAACCGTTACATAAAGTTTATCTGATATAAAAAAGTTTGGTAAATTTAGAATTTTCCCGAACTCACTGTTAACAAGAGAGTTTGGTGAAGTAAGTAAACTCAGATATTCTTCTCCCGATAGAGTGTTTAATATTTCAAAACCACCTCTCGATTATTCGGTACTAATTTGTAAATCACCTGAGCCTGTTAAATCAGTAGTTGGTTTACAAATAACTACATCCTTTATTATATTATTCATTCCCGATAAATTTATAGTTTGATCAGGCCCCGACATATCATCATATATTGTAACCTCAAATGCAGGTATAGTGTTTGAGTTTACTTTAATCCAATCATTATGACTGAATAAAGGATCATACATAACTCCAACTACATTAGTTATGAGTATCTTATAATTTTGAGTTCCCATACGCTCTGAAATTAATTGAACTGAAACTACTGAAGCTGTGTAACTTCGATTTATTAGAAATATTATTCTTATCTTTGTGATATAAGCTTACTACCATTTCTGGGCAGGTGGAAAGTATAAAATTGATGCTATTTAGTAGGATGACTAATCATTTTTTTGACTTTAGTAATTGTATTAATGTGTACTCCTACTTCTTCACTTATATCAGTGGATTTCCAACCCATATTCAAATATCTAATAACCTCTTTGATTTTAGGCTTATTAATAAATTTATCTATTGACTCTTTAGATCCTGGTTTTCTACCTGTATAAACTCCGTTATCTTTAGCTCTTTGTATACCTTCCAATTGCCTTTCTTTCATGGTTCTTTCATGAGTGTTAATCATATACTTTTGTATAAACTTAGGTATCTCATTACATTTATATCCTTTAGATGAATTTTGACTTCTATCAATAACTCTGAGATTTCTTTTATCTGCCATTATATCAGGTGGAATACGCCAATTGAAACCAAATGATACAGGTAGAATATGATCGATTGTTTCATTAGCAGATAATTCTTGAGATATTTTGAATATCTCAGTTAAAGCATCAACTAATTTACGGTAAATAGGATAATGTTGATATATTGTATCATCAAACTTCATATTAATTTTATAATAATAGAATTAAATTGTTTGATGAATTGAAAAATTCTCCTTATCTCTTTGTGATATAAACTGTTAAAAAAAATTTTATGAATTGGAGAATCACTTTTATATTATTTATAATCTCTTACATCTTTATTGGATTTGTATTTGTTATTAGTAATCGCCACTCCAACGAAATACCCGACTCCAGAAGTGATGCTAAAAAACCTCAAATCGAAACAACTTCACAACCTGAACTTCAAGTTATAGGTAAATGGGAACTTCAATCCGGTTGGCTTTACTCTTATAAAGTCAATAACGATACTATCTATATCATGGAAGGTAAAAGTTCTCATTCTCCAGTTTCAATGCAAGTAAAATAAATAATTTTAAAAAAAAAAATAAAATGTCATCAAAAAAAATTCAAATCATCACAGTTCTTTTAGTCATTCTTTTCAATCTAATATTAGATGCCCTTATTGATACTCGAAATGGTCACGAAATCCTCTGGGTTACTAATTTAACTTTTTCACTCATAAGTGGTGGATTGTCCCTTTTCTTTTCAAATTTAGTCTTACCATCTAAATTAAAAATCTAATGAAAACATTTATAGCATCACGTCTATTAGAAGGTAACCGTTTATTTCCTAATGAAATTCATATTTCAGAATCCGGAGTTACTATGAAAGTTCCTGGATTCCTTTCATCTAAAGAAGAAACTATACCATTCTCGAAAATATCATCTGTTAATATTAAAACTCCAATGATAGGATTCTCTTCTATCACCATCACCACCAATACCAGAGAAGGTGAAATTACTTCAAGTGGATTCTTGAAAGAAGAAGTGATAGAAATGAAATCAATTATTCTAAATAAGATTAATCAAAACTAATTTTTTAGTTTGATAAATTTTTATTATCTTTGTCGAATGAATTTATTAAACATTCTCTCAGCTACTATTACCTTATTTATGGTTATTGATATTATTGGTTCACTTCCTTTAATATTTAATATTCAAAATACTGCTAAAATTAGGTTATACAGCTTATTGGTGTATATTTGCTTTTAGACATGAAATCTAAAACCAAGATAAGTAATTGTAATAAGAATAATTACTATAACCTTTTTATTCCCTTTTGAAACACTTACCCCTCAATTTCGTATAACAAATAAAAAATAAAACAATGGAAAGAAAAACATTTCTCTTTTATGAGAAGAATGGTAGTGGCACTCTTACAATATCAGCAATGGACTTTGATGATGCCATACTTCAGCTTAACGAAATGGTAACAGACCCAATGGGTTGGAGATGTGATAATGATGAAGGGGAAGACGACTTTAAAAGTATCACTTTATGCTGGTAGTGTTATGATACTTTTTCTTTTCTTTGGTTCTACTATCTTTTCAATTTTTAATATTAAACCAGCTCACTTTGCCGTAGCCGGTTCATCTTTGATTATCTTCTTCGGTATAAAAATGATGTTTGGTTTACACTTTGATTACCTAATGAATTTATGGATTTTATCAAAAAAGAAAGGAATGGAGAAAATAAAAAGGACGAATAATTCAGATTTACAATCAATATACACAAATTTTAAAAAATATAAAGAGTCAGAAGAAATATGATAGAAATTGAAAAAATAGTAAAATATCAAGGTTGTTGGAAAGATAAAGATAATATAAACTATCTGTTTGAAATATTAGACCAAGGTTATCTTGAAGTTAATTGGTTAGATAATCATCCAGGTTTTTCCAATGATTCTGAAGCAAATAACATTGAAAAAGAAATTATAAAAGAATATAAAAAAGTATTAAATGGATTATAATAATTTTTCACCACTTTTAGGAGAATGGGGTCACTATTTTAAAGAAAAATCAAACATCAGATCCATCATCTTCTTTTTTCACAGTTGCTTTTCCCTTGATTGCTGGACCAGGTACGTTATCAACTATAATGTCTCTTAGAACACAAATAGAATATCCAGAATTAATCTTTTCAATCTTAATAAATTGTTTAATTGTTTTTATAGTTATTAAATCATCAGAATGGATTAAAATAAAATTAGGACAATCTGGTATAGTAATTATAGAAAGAGTTTTTGGAGTTATACTTCTTTCTATTGGTATCAAAATGTTTATCACTAATTTAATACAAGTTATAAATTACGTTATTTAAAAAAAGATTTTTATTATTCCTTTTCTTTTATTGTTAAAGAGATTTCTTTATCTCTTTCATCGACTATGCGAGGAAATTGCTCAGGCGTCATCATCAAACCAACTGATTCTAAATTTTGACGTAGCATTTCTATCTCTTTCAAAAAATCTGAATCTATATTAGATTCTTTGTCTCTCTTAATTGGAACTCTTAAAACCCATCCATGAGTTTCAGAAAGTCCCATCCTCTGAAAGTGGTTGTAGTTTAGAGATCCTGATTTTAAGGGCAAGATCTTATCTAATTCATATTCCAAATCACAAAAATCAATTAAATCTTGACATAAATCTTTTATATCACTTTCTGGATAATCCTCATAAAACTCTTCTGCCAAGATAAAATCTTTACAATCTTTCTTTAGTTGTTCAATACCCTTTTCCACCCCATCTGCAACTTCAGTAGGATTAGTTGAATAAAACTTTTCATTATTAATCTTAATTCCTGGAACTTTAGTTACCGATACACGAAATTGAATCATGTTCCTCCTGTTCGTCGCCGTTGTCGGCATAGTGATATGTACAGGTTTATATAATTTTACTACAAAATCAAAATCTACTCCTTCAATCTTCTCTCTCCAAAACCAATCACACGATTTAGGGATTGGTTTTGGAAAGCGGTGTGTATTATCCACAGGTGGATAATCTTTTCTTTCTATTCCCGGTATATCTTTAAGATTATCATTAACTCGATCAAGAGCCATCTTAAACTTGTCCTTAAAGAAATCCATAAAACCCTCAAATGTTTGTAACTTTTTCATATTATCTATATATTACTTTAAATGTTTAATAATAATTCGTATCTTTACCACTAAAGAATTTTTGATAAATGGAGTGCTTAACATTTGATAGAATAGAATCAGGTGTCGTTATTCAACGACATAAGAAAAAGTTTGATACTCTTGATAAAGCAATTGAAGTTGCTAAATATGAGAATTCAAAATCCGAACATCTCTCTAAGGTGGTAGCTTACAAGTGTAGTTTTTGTCATAAGTATCCTATTGGCAGAAATGGTAAAACACTTACACAAAAAGATAAAGATAAGATAAAAAAGGAGATTATTATTAATCAACCCAAACTAAAGATAGTTGGCAAAATCAATCTATGAAAATCTACAATTTTGGAGATTTGAAAAATTATAGTTATTTTTGTATTATCAAACAATAATATGAAGTCAAAACATTTCACTGAACTTAGGAAAAAAGTCAAAAGATATGATGTAGTATTTACTACTGAACTATTTGGATTTGATGGATGGAATTACATATCTGATAAATTCAAATATTTTATCACAGTGGTTGCTAAAAATCCAAGACAAGCTTGTGAAAGGGCACAAAAAAGAGGATTCGGGCTTCATAAAAGTATAGGTACTTCTACTACTACCCAGTGGGCTCATTGGAGGGTAAAAGAATCAGATAAATCAGAACACTTTAAAAGTGTACTTTATTATTAAATAAATATTATGTATTCAATATCAGTATCAGAATCAGTTAATCAAGACGCAATAGTGTTGGAAAATCTCAATCCAGAATTGATTGAAAAAGCAATGAGATTTCTTTTATCTAAAAAAGATTTGACCGGTTTCAAGTTTTATACATCACTTAGTAATCCCAAATTTATTAAGAATGATGAAAATGCACATCAGCAGTCTTATTTTGGTTTTGTTAAACGTCTACACAAATTAGATTGAAATGAAGAATTATGGTAATATGATGAAAACCGTTCAAGCTAAAATTTTATTTGTATCTTTATTTTGGTGTATCACACCATTGTATTTAGCAGAGAAAACATCTTCTTTGTGGATTGTCTTGTTTTATTATATAATCTCATTTATATTTTTTATAAGTATAGGTGATTTTATTAAAAGAATATTTAATTAAAAGATTTGGCAAATTGAAAAATAATCCTTATCTTTACATTATGTTAATGAGATGGTATAAGCAAGAAAGTAATACCTTAGTGTGTATCACAATACTTTCAGAGAAAACGAAGTACAAGTTTTCTCGATTTTTTAACAAATAAGATTTGGTGAATTGAAAAAGAATCCTTATCTTTACATTATCAAACTAAATGAGCCGGTAGTTAACCGTAGTTTAAGTATAAAGAATAGATGAGCCGGTAGTTAACCGTAGTCTATATAAAATATTCTCTTGGGTTTGATTAGCCTTCAACAACGATTACCAAAGGCGGGGATGTTTTTTAATTTTAAATTTGAAAAAAGATTTGGAAGTTTGAGAAAATAACCTTATCTTTGTATTATCAAACAAACAAAACGAATAACACTATCGATAAAGTGTATCGGACGAATAGAGTAAAATAACCTCACTCGGTTAGCTACCTGAGAGATCTCTGTATCCAATCAGAGAGTGTTCCCACTTAGTGGAAGGGAATATAGAGGTAATAGTTTTATTCTGAAAAAGTCTAAATATAGCTTAGTACATAATTAACTTTATTTTATTATTAAATGGCCGGTTCGTCTAGTGGTTTAGGACACACGTCTTTTCGGGCGTGGGACAGAGGTTCGAATCCTCTACCAGCTACAACAAAAAATTATATAGTGGGATAGAGCAGTCCGGTCAGCTCGTTTGGCTCATAACCAAAAGGTCACAGGTTCAAATCCTGTTCCCGCAACAAAAAAGATTTGGTAAATTGAAAAATAATACTTATCTTTGTATCAGAGAATAGAGATAAAGATTTATAGCAAGGCAACAACGCAACATACTCATGGCTATAATCTCTCGAATAAGTGTTACGCTGTAAAATACTTAGTTTTCTGAATTTTTGGCCGGTTCGTCTAATGGCTCAGGACTCATATCTTTTCGGGTATGGAACAGCGGTTCGAATCCTCTACCGGCTACCGAAAATAATTTTGAAAGTTTTTAAAACTTTCGGTTCTTTATAGGATATAAATTATCTAATCAACAAAGAACAAAAAGATTTGGTGAATTGAAAAATAATCCTTATCTTTGTATTCTCAACGAAACACGAGACAGACCATAACAATGGTAGAGGGTAGATGTGATGTTCATCTATGTCGGAGTGACCTCTCTTCGGTGTTAATTGAGAAAGATTTTAGAACAAGATTTGGTCGTCGCTACTTCTTGTTTCTAATCAATCTCAATAAAAGTTTAAAAAATCTTAAAAGTTTTTTTAAACTTTTAAGATTAAAATAGACTATAAAAAGTCCAGACATTGATTTGGAGAATTGAAAAATAATCCTTATCTTTGTTAGAACAAACGAATAGAGAGTAATCTTTGTTCTAAGTTTTTACCCACCTTCTTTAATGATAAAGCGTAAAACATCTCTGAGCTAAAGACTTGTAAAAGTTGTATGTTTGGAAAAAATCTTCGGTTTCGAACCGGAGTTAGTTTATCGAAAGATATACTATCAAGAAATAAGTTACCTACAAAGGGTGTAGGTTTAAATAGGTGGACTGCACTTAGCTCATATTTCTTTATCAACTAAGGTTCCTCTAAGGTATCTATTGTTTTAGGACAATGTGCATACAGGGTAATAGATCATCTTAAATGATGAGTCCGTGTTGATGTTCTTTGAAAATGTAAGGTTCTCTCACAAGAGAGGCAACTCGGTAGCAGAAGGCGCTACTGATCCTTCAATGACATACTGAAACATATGGTTCGCCCAGTGTGGATGTATCGGGTGTCTATACTCGTTAAATAAACTACGAAAGTAGGATAAAATGGATCCAAACTGCGAAATGGGTCTGTGGTTTCTGAAAAGGAACTCAAGTAGAAAAGCGGAATACCATCATTCCTTAGTAGTCGAGGGCATCGCTGTAGATGAAATGGAAGGTTGACCCGGCGTTTTGTAGAACGTCAGGTTGAGTTCGGAAGAGCAATAGAAATAATCCGTAGGAACTCTGTAAGAAAGATTGGCTTAACCGGTCAATTTGATTGCGGGTTTCAACCTCAAAGGTAACTTAAAGTCGAAAGACAATTCCTCGTACAGGTGGTGCTGTTGGGTGAACATTACTTCTTCTACCAAGTCGAAGTTGATGAAGTTATCTTGAAAGGTTGAGATGGAGGCATCTCAACGAGTCGTTCAGTATTCTGTGACCCAAAAGGTTTCGGATCTGAAAGTTAACCACGACTTGTACCGAATCTACAAGCACTAAAATTTTACTTTTTGGCGTAAAAATTAAAAATTAAAATCGAAAGTGTTGACTAGATATCATCGATAGGTGAGTACACAGTTACGAGTTGTTCGTAGCCACAAAAGCCCGAAAGGCGGATGTGATTCTAGCGAAAGGCTTATAGGGGGTCGAACCCTGAATTAACCCGCAAGGTTGAGTAAGTTGAGTAAATGGAGAGTAGATGGTATCTCAAGAAGTAGTTAGTCTAACTAACTCTCACTGAGTGTTACAGCCCAAAAGGTTGTGGAAACAGAAGGAACCCATAGTACACCTATGGTATAATCTTCCTAAAGACACTTATTCATACACGTATTCTCAGTGTTATTTTTTACAAGGGGTGGTAGCTCAACTGCAAGAGCGTCAACTTATGTTGAAGATTCTGGTTCAATTCCAGACTACCCCACTACATGGAGTGATAGCTCAGAATTGCGGCAGAGCGTCGGTCAAGAAGGTCACTGGTTAAAGTCCAGTTCGATCCACTAACTTGTTGTTTGATTAAGACCTTGGTAAGGGGCGTATTAAATCCAATTCAGAGTAATCTGAGTTGGATTTTTTATTTTATTTATCTATAAATTCTTATCTCACATAAAACCGGTGGGTTTAAAGCATATGAAAGTGATGATGAATTATCAGAAGGTCTTATACTACTAAAATAACATTGTGTAGCTGATATTCTATCACCATAGAAAGCAAAATATTGACCACCACCAACACTACCAGAAGGCATTACAATTGTTTTGCCACTCGTAAAAGGACCATTAGTCATATATACTAAAGGTGAAGGTGGAAAACCATACAATCCCCATGCTATATCATTTACACCATCAGCTGAACCATCACCAATAGTATTGTGAATTTGTACCGCATTTGGAACACCACCCGGAAATGTTACTTGAGCCAAATATACTAAATAACTATCAGGTCCAGTAGCTCCCTGAGGTCCAGTAGCTCCCTGAGGTCCAGTAGCTCCTTGAGGTCCAGTAGGACCGACTGATCCTTGTGGACCGGTTGATCCACTTGCACCAGTAGAGGCTAAATTTTGTAAATAAATCCAGTTGTTATCAACTTCTTCAATTGTTAATTTTCTGTCTATATCACTTCTAAGTGTTAATGAATAAGTTGCCATTTTTTATTTTATTTTTTCTTTTATATATATTAATTTAATATTTTAAACTATTGATATAATTACACCATTTATAATAGTTAATACCTTTCCATCACCAGATGAAAAAGTACCCGAAAGTCCAGCTGTTAATCCCATCGATAAACTACCACTAACAATTAAATTAGGAACTAAAACAGCATCATTACAATTATTTAAAATTTGATTTTGTCCTCCAATAATAACTGAATTACTGGATTGTGACATTGTATTTCCATAACCACCAATTATTGATGAATAACTTGAAGTACCAGTTAATGTATTACATTTTCCACCCAATATTGATGAATAATTTGAATAACAAGATAATGTATTACATCTTCCACCCAAAATAGATGAATAATTTGAATTATTAGATAATGTATTACGACAACCACCTATTATTGATGAATCATTTGAATAAGATAATATATTATAACAACCACCCAATATTGATGAATAATTTGAATTATTAGATAATGTATTACGATAACCACCTACTATTGAAGATTTACTTGAAGTTCCAGTTAATGTATTACGATAACCACCTAATATAGATGATTGATTTGAATGATTAGATAATATATTCCAACAACCTCCGACTATTGAAGATTGACGTGAATTGTTAGATAATGTATGAAAACAACCACCTATTATTGATGAATAACTTGAAGTACCAGTTAATGTATTACTATAACCACCTATTATTGATGAATAACAAGAATTATTAGATAATATGTTACTATATCCACCTATTATTGATGATTGATTCGAATTATCAGATAATGTATTACGATAACCACCCACCATTGATGAATTACAAGAATTACAATTTAATGTATTACAATGACCACCTACTATTGTTGAACGACTTGAAGTTCCAAGTATATTTCCCATACCTCCTAAAATAGTACTAGATGAAGAATCATAAACTCTATTTGGGAAATTAGAAATATCTCCACCATTATTGCAATAAAATCCGCCAGTAACTAAATTATTTTTACCACCAATGATTTGATTTCCACCAGATTGACCGTATTCAGGAATTCCCGAAAAACATTCACCGCCTAAAATAACTGAATTTTGGGAGTTGGCAATTTGACTTCCTTTTGAAGCAGCTATTAAACTACTACAAGAATTACAATTTAATGTATTTCTATTACCACCTATTATTGTTGAAAAACTTGAATTATTATATAATGTATTATAACAACCACCAACTATTGATGAAAAACTTGAATTATCGAATAATGTAATATAATGACCACCAACTATTGAAGATTGACTTGAAGTTCCAGATAATGTATTAAAACAACCACCTAATATTGATGAATTACAAGAATGATTGCATAAGGTATTGAAACATCCACCTACTATTGAAGATTGACAAGAACTATTAGATACGGTATTACAATAACCACCTAATATTGAAGATTTACTTGAAGTACCCATTAATATATTACATTTACCACCTATAATTGATGAATGACTAGAAGTAGAAGTTATATTACATTCACCTCCAATTAAAGATGTATAATCACTCGTATTAATCACATTACAACGACCAGAAATGATCGAAGAATGATATGAATTAGCTATACTATTACTCTTACCAACAAATATACCAGTTTCTCCTATCGGTCCATTACCACAAATATAATTTGATTGACCACCTAAAATTACTGAATTGAAAAGATTACCAATAATAGAATTACCAGTACCAAATTCTAACTGAACCGGAACATTATTTAACCTGAAATTACTTGAACTTGTTATACCAATTCCAGTGCCAAAAGGTATCTCACCATTATTGATTGCCACACTAGAACTTGTACCTGAATGATGAGCTAAATCTTGTAAATATAAGAAATTATTATCTACCTCTTCAATAGTTAATTTTCTTCCGAGTGGTTGTCTAAGTGTTAATGAATAAGTCATATTATTGTTTTTTATATTTAACTTATATATTAATTTGGATAATCAAAATAACATCCTTATATTTACAAAATGATTATACCCGAACAAATAGTCCATCAATTATTGCAAGAAAGCTTGGTCAGATAAACAATTATGATGATATGTCTGGAATGACCAGGCAAGAATGGCTCGAAAAATATAAACAATTAAAAAAAGAAGGATTTGGAAATTTAAAATAATATCCTTATCTTTACATAAAACAAAACAAACTCAAAAAATGAAAGTTAATAAAGCTTATCTTTTTCTCTACAAAACACTCGCCAAAATAATTGGCATCACACTCCTTTTCTATTTTGCATCTATGCTCTTAACCGCCGGTTTTGAAGGTGATATAATCCTTGCACTTTTCTGCTATCTCACCGCCACGATATTTACTTATCGTACTATTAAAAGTATCTTTCAATTCATAAACAATTATTAAAATCAAACAAAAAACAAAAAACATGAAAAAACTAATCAAATTATCAACGCTTTTCATCATGATTATGACTCTTTCAATGACATCTTGCATGACCCGCGTCGGTCCAGGATATGAAGGACTTAAAGTATCTCTTGCCGGTGGCAATAAAGGATCCGCTCAAGTAGAACCAGTATTCGGTTGGACCTATTATTTCCCACTTACTACCCAAGTCGTAAAAGTAAATGTACGCAATCAACACTTTACCACCGATGAAATCACCGTACAAGCTAAAGGTGGTACTAACGTAGAAGTTCACCCTTCTTTTAACTATCGTGTAAGTCCTGGTAAGATAGATGCACTTTACCTTCAATGGGGTATAACCGATGACCAGCAAATTCAAGGCAAACTACTTGAAACCTCACTACTTACCACACTTCGTGAACTTACTAATACCTTTACTATTGATTCACTCCTTAACAACCGTGCTTCTTATGATATAGCACTTGAAACTGAAATGAATAAGAAACTAGCGCCTTTTGTAACTCTATCCCAACTTACATCCGGTGTTAAACCAGATAAATCAATGGCAGATGCTATCGCAGCTAAATCAGCTTCTATTCAAAAAGCAATCGCCGCTGAAAATAAACAACGTGAAACTACAGCCCTTGCTAATCTTGAAATCATAAACGCACGTAAAGACTCAACGGTTGCCGTTATTCAAGCCGCTGGTAAAGCTGAAGCTATCAAAAAAGAACAAATGTTCCTTACATCACAATATATCGAATATATCAAATGGTCAAACGCTAACCCTGATGTACCACGAGTACCTCAATATGTTGGTGGAAATGGTTACCTATTCAATGGCTCAACCAAATAACTCACCTTTACCTTTGAAAACAAAATCCCCTTTAGATAAATTCTAAAGGGGATTTTTTATATATAAAAGAAAAACATCATGATCGCAACAATAATCGGTACACTTTATCTAAGTTTCTTAATATACTCTATATCAAGAAAAGAAACTCGAAATGAACCTAATAAATAAACTACTTTTAATCTCTAAGGATGCAACTTATTCCATTTAATAAACTTCTCTAACTTACTCATAAAACAAAACTTATTTTTTTAATTCTAACCAATTTCCAGATTAGATAAATATTTTTTAATTCTAAGGCATGACAATATCAACCTAATTTATTCTTCTTTTTTAAAGATTACTAGATTGATTCAGAAATAACCACATCAATTCAACACAATTTAAAAGCCCGTAATTTATCGAAAGTTATTAAGATGAAAACTTCGTATTTAGTGAGGCTTATTTGTGCCTTTAAAAAGGACTTATTTGAGCTCGAATACTACTAATCGAAAATAATAACTGAAATTATATATTAGATCTGATAGGTTCCCTTTTTTGAAAATTTTAATGTTTAATATCATACCACTCATATTCTGATAAAAACTTCTTTAATTCATCTATATTTTCAAACTCAAACTCTGACTCACCAATAATTGATAAAGTAAAATTACCTGAAATATATTTTTTAATTATGAAACTCATAGGAAGAAATTTTCTCTTTCCAAATATAATAAAAAAACCAAGTGATTCTGTTCTGAAAAAATCAAAATCATCTAACTGCCTCAACTTGTTAATTTCAGTCCTACTAATATCTTTCTGATTTTTCAAAGATTCATTAAATGTTTTTAACCATCTCATATATAAAATTATATATTAAATTTTAAAAGGTTTTTTTATTATATTTTATTTACATCGAAATACCGAAAAGGACAAAAAAACATAAAGTTCTGAAAAATCTAAACTTTTCGGATCGTTGTTAATATAATCAAACCAAACCCTCAACTTTACTTACATTTAAGGATAAAATCCAATAAATCCATTTAAAAAATGATAATACCAGGTCTTAAAATAAATCAATCTACATTTTCTCTTAAAGATGGTTTTAATGGGGTACTAGCCGTCTTTATTTATGCCGGAGAATCAGATCCAAAAGGTATTTTAGAT
>Ga0007813_1000317_pt1 | contig 17490 bp, 17 predicted proteins | sample CryBogCBE29Jun09_FD_71194 | JGI IMG/M metagenome (GOLD analysis project Ga0007813, IMG submission 71194) | Freshwater microbial communities from Crystal Bog, Wisconsin, USA - CBE29Jun09 | ecosystem: Environmental > Aquatic > Freshwater > Lake | place: Crystal Bog, Wisconsin, USA | collected... | reverse complement strand
GACCAGCCAGTGAACGGCGACGCGGTCACCTCGTTGAAGCTCGTCGGCTCGACGCGTCATCGATGCATCCAAAGTCTGAGAGACAGAGGGTGAGGTGGAATCTCAGGTCCGCGCAGAGCGAGCTGATCCTGTTGGATCTGCAAGAGAGGAAGGGGGCTCATTTCTCGTCGAGAATCTTCGAGATCTGTTCGGTCATGACGCCGCCAAGATGGGCGCTGTAGGTCCCGGAGATGTGCGCTGCATCGAAGTAGGCGGAGCGAGGGCCGATAATCGGCGAACATTCTCGGTAGCAGAGCCAATTCAAGGAATCGATGAACGACGTGCCCGCTACTGAGAGCACCGCTGAACGCTCCTCGGCGGATCGGTCCCGCGGGAGTCCAAGCCCCCCAGACCGGGGTACCCCGCAGAGTTGGACATTCGTCGGATGAATGCTCAAGCACTGTGCAGGCGACATGGGCAGCAGGGGAGAGTCCCCGATGATGGCTACGTGCGTCACTGAACTCCGCAACCGGCGCAGTACTTGGGCGACCGATGTGGTCCAACCTTCGTTGCTCAAGTGCGAAGCGTCGGTAGTGGTGCGCTCAGCGAGCAGCACGGCGATCGGATGCATTGCTTGCACCACTTCATAGGCGTGTGTTTTCCAGAGCGTGCAGTTCGAAGCCGGGGGAGTTGCCGCTTGCGGACAACTGGGGTGCCACATGAGCACGAGGCGCAAATGGAGCGCATTCGCTGCGATTTCTACCGCAGGTGCCCACATCCAGGCATGGGAATCTCCAAGCAGGACGATGGTGGACCTGCTTCGGCGGTCTGCCGCAATGCATTGCTTGACGACAGCGCTGAAGGAGAAACAGTGGCCAAGTCTCGGATCGAAGCGTGAAGGTTGGTCCTTTGGGATCGACTCCAAGAATTCCTGCTCAGGCTGAGGAACGTCCCGAATGGCATTCGATGCAATGACGCTCTGCTCAACAGATGCAGCCGAAGCCTCTCGCGCAGCAGCGTTTGCAATGTTGCCAGCGGACAGGATGCCCACCAGAGCGACCGCTGCGACCACACGATGCAATTTCACATTGCAACTATATTGCAAGTTGGACACGCAACGAATGTTTCAGGCTTCGACTCGCGCCGTGAAGATGATTGGCCATCGGGGTCGCGAGATGATGACCAGAACCCCGGTTGTGGAGTGAGATCACGCCGATTTCCTTTGCGAATCGAGCTTCCGTTCAGCGAACCAGCCAGATTGACCGAGCGAGTCGCGACTCATGCTCGGCGATTCCTCGAATGTTCGTTGTCGTGAAACTCTGTCTGTGCTGTCCGATGACGAACCACCCTCAAGGCAATTGAGGGGCCTCTTCGGCGGGGTTGCTTCCTCTACATCGCGGCGCAGAGGCAACCAAGCGAAAATCGCTGTGGAAATAATGTGGGATCGTCCTCAAGCGCCTGCAGCGAATCGCCATCCCGGAATCGCCTTCGCTTCGATTTGAGGCTACGCGATGGGGAGTGGGCCAGCGTGGCCGAATCCTTGGCGAATACCCTGTCCCGCCCGCTTGATGAGCTCCTCTGGAGCGAAGCGCATCCAGTAGGCGTTGCGAGCATGGTCGCGGCTGCGGCTCTCGAATACCATGGCCAGGGTCGCAGGGTCATCGGACTCATCTTCGTGGACGAAGACCTCAAGAATTGGGGTGGAGGTCATGAGTTGGGCCTGCATGATGCCTTGGCTGGCTTCGTGAGCGCAGACCTTGTCCACGTCTGCCTTTCCCGGCATCCCGAGGGCAACGACGATGGTGCACCCATCGCGCTCGATGAGGTTCTTGGCTGCCACGGCGAGGTCTTTGAACCCTGGAACGGTCTGGCGGATGACGGTGAAGGTCTCGCCGTATCCCGGGCACGACTCGAGTTCTGCCAGTGCTGCTCCACCCATGTCATAGCGGGCGAACATGGTGTCAACGACGCCGAACGTCTCCATTGCGTGCTCCTTTTTTCACCGTCAGCCTAGGAGGCCGCGACCACGCGTCTGACGCTGTGGTGGTGGTTTCAATGGCTCTGGCTTCACACCGACGCCTCAAGGCTGGCCTAGGTTGGAGGGAGCGAGAGGAGCAACCATGGCGTGGGACTTCACGACGGAACCAGAATTTGAAGCACAACTCGAGTGGATGCGTGGGTTCATCCGCGACGAGGTCTTCCCCCTCGAGACCCTTGGTCTCACCTACGACCAGATCCTCGTGGCGATCAAGCCACTCCAAGAAGAGGTGAAGCGTCGGGGCCTGTGGGCAGCGCATCTCGATCCCGAACTCGGCGGTCAGGGATTTGGCCAACTGAAGCTCGGCCTCATGCACGAGATCTTGGGCCAAACCCCGCTCGGCCCTGTGGTGTTTGGGAACAACGCTCCAGATTCGGGCAATGCAGAGATCATCGCCGTTGGCATGAAGATGTCGGGCAGAACGGATCACCGGGAGCCGTGGTTGACGCCACTCCTCGAAGGCCGACTCCGTTCGGGATTCTCGATGACCGAGCCCCACACCGCAGGATCGGACCCCACCTTGTTGCAGACGACCGCCGTTCGAGATGGCGACGAGTGGGTCATCAACGGTCGCAAGTGGTACACGACCAACGGGTCAGTCGCCAACATCTTGATCGTCATGGCCGTCACCAACCCCGACGTCCACCCCTACCAGGGCTCCTCGATGATCATCGTCCCCGTCACGACTCCTGGCGTGACGATCCTCCGTGACGTCGCCTCCATGGATGACCCCGTGGTCGACTACGGCAAGTTCGGCAACCACGCTGAGATCCTCTACGAAGAGGTCCGCGTGCCGGCTGCGAACCTGATTGGTCGTGAAGGCGATGGCTTCCTCTTGGCCCAAGCTCGGCTCGGGCCCGGAAGAATCCACCACTGCATGCGGTGGCTCGGTCAATCCAAGCGTGCCTTCGACATGATGTGCGAGCGTGCTGTCTCGCGCTACACCCACGGCTCACTGCTGGCCGAGAAGCAGACGATTCAGAACTGGATCGCTGATTCAAAGGCTGAGATGCACGCGGCTCGCCTCATGACCTTGCACGCCGCGTGGAAGATGGACCAAGTGGGTGCGTCGGCTGCTCGTGACGAGATCGCCATGATCAAGTACTACGGGGCGACGGTGCTCTACAACGTGATCGACCGCGCCTTGCAGGTGCACGGTTCGCTCGGGTACTCAGCCGACATGCCGCTCGAGGCCATGTACCGCGCTGCTCGTGCTGCTCGCATCTACGACGGACCTGACGAGGTCCACCGCCAAACGGTCGCTCGCCGAGTCCTCAAGGACTACACCGCGACGACCACGCCAACCGAGCACATCCCGTCCCGCGAGCGTGCGGCACGAGAGAAGTTCGCTGCGCTGCTCGAATCCTTCGAGGGGTAGGTCTCAGGCCGATCCGAGCTGCAACTCGGCGCGCCGGATGCCGTTGATGATGGTCGATGGCGACCGTTCGATGGTTCCGGCGACGAAGAGCGTGGGCGCTTTGTGACTGAGTCCCTCGAGGATGACCTCAGCCTCCATTCGGGCGAGCGCTGCGCCGAGGCAGAAGTGGTTTCCGACCCCGAAGGAGACGTGGGGATTGGGGGATCGCGTGATGTCGAAGGAGCTCGCTGTGGGTCCAAACGCGGCCTCGTCGAGGTTCGCTGAGGCGTAGACCATGAGCACGGGGTCGCCTTCGCTAATCGTGGTGTCGCCGAGCTGGGTCGTCGTCAGCGCCGTGCGGAGGAACGACGTCACCGGTGTCGTCCAGCGCAGCATCTCCTCAATTGCTCGTGGCCGCAGATCAGGCTGCGCCCGGAGGAGTGCCCACTGCTCGGGACGCTCGGCCAAGGCGAGGATGCCGCCGGAGAGCAAGTTTCGGGTCGTTTCGTTCCCAGCCACGAGCAACTGAATGAGGAACATGGCGAGTTCAGCCTCGCTCAGGAGATCACCGTCGATCGTGGCGGTAGCGATTGCTGAGACGAGGTCATCTCTCGGATGCGCGCGACGGGCACCAGCGAGCGCACTCAGGTACTCCCACATCTCGAGCTGCTTGGCCTGCTGGACCTCAGCCGGGAGATCTGACGCGCCAGGGATCGACACCTCGGACCACTCGAAGAAGGTCTCCCACTCGTCCACGTCTGCACCGAGCAAGGCAGCGATGACCTGGAGGGGGAAGGGGACGGACAAGGCGCTGACGAGATCGACTGGTTCATCGACGGAAAGGTCGTCGAGTAGCGCCGTGGCGGTTGCGGTCACCTGGTCGCGGAGCAACTTCACCATCGAGGGCTTGAAGCCCGGTTGGACGAGCCGTCGGTAGCGGGTGTGCGCGGGAGCATCGGTGTGCATCATCGTTGGCGGGAAGTCGTAGTGTCGTCCGATTTCTTCGACCAGAATCCCTCGTGCTGAGCAGAACTCCTCTGGGTGGAGTGAGACTCGGGTGACCCCCGCATGGGTGGTGACGGCCCAAAACCCTGGGTCCTCGACCCACGAGATCGGCTCCTCGGCCCGGAGTTGGGCGTAGAGCGGATGGGGGTCGCCGAGGTAGGTCGCAGCCGCAGTGAGTTCATGGCCGCGAGGATGGACCGGGCGGCTCAGCACGGAGCGACCTCGGTGAAGGGGACCACCTGCTCGATGACCGCGCAGGCTTCGAGCACCAGATCATCGTCGAGCCAGTTGCCAACCGCCTGGATCCCCATGGGGACACCGAGAGTCGAGCACCCAATCGGCATCGACGCAGCTGGCGATCTCGTCATGTTGAAGCCATAGGTGTACTGCACCCAGTTGATGGTCTCCTCGCCGTTGACGACGCCGAGTCCGCCGAGGTCGAGTCGCGGGGCGACCCCAGCGGTCGTCGGGCAGAGCAGGACGTCGACATCTCGGAGCGCTGTGGCGAGTTCGTGGGTGAGCGCGGCTCGTGCGTCGAGGGCGTGGAGGAGTGTCCGACCGCTGACCGCGCCACCGCCGGCGACGATCATCTGCAAGATGGCATCGACGCCGAGGTAGTCCTCCGTCTCGAGGAACGGAGCGAAACTCCGCTCGAGGCAGGCCCCGACGATCGTGAGCCAGGGGTCGAACGGATCAGTGAACGCACTCGTGGCCTCCACGATCTGCACACCTGCACCGTCGAGGGCATCGAGGGCACGCCGACACGCTGCGAGGACCTCGGCATCGGTCGTGCCGTAGCCGAGGTTCTCTGACCACAGCACCTTGAGGGGACGGCCGAGGCGCTCGCCGAGGGGGCGGAGTGGGAGCGGGAGGCTGGTCGAATCACTCGGGTCTGGCCCAACGGCAACGTTGAGCGCAGTGACAACGTCACCGACGTGGCGACCGAGTACGCCCTTGGCCGAGAGGTCGAGCCACCCTGGTGCACCTTCTGGGGTGGGAATGCGCCCATAGGACGGCTTGAACCCCACGAGGCCGCAGGCCGATGCGGGAATGCGGATTGAGCCACCGCCATCGGATGCTGTGGCCAGGGGAACCATGCCTGCAGCCACTGCAGCAGCGCTCCCGCCCGAGGACCCAGCTGGTGTGTGCTCGAGGTTCCAGGGGTTCGTGGTTGTACCGAAGAGGGTGTTGTCGGTCTTCGCCGTCCATCCGAACTCTGGGGTGTTGGTCTTGCCGACCACGATGCACCCAGCGGCCCGGAGGCGGGCGACGAGCGCGGAGTCTGCTGCTGCAGGGGGAGCGTCTCGGTAGATGGCAGCGCCGTTGGTGGTGACGAAACCCGCTGCGTCTTCGAGATCCTTCACCCCAACAGGAATGCCGGCCAGTGGCCCGACGGGCAGCCCGGCGTGCACCCGAGCATCGAGTGCCGCTGCGTCGGCCATCGCTCGTTCAGCTGCCACGGCAACGAAGGCGTTGACGGTTCCGTTCAGGTGGTCGATGCGTTCGAGCGCGTGGGCGACGAGTTCTTGTGCAGATCGCTCGCCACTGGCGACGCTCGCGGCGAGTTCTCTGACATCAGCAGTGCGAAAGTCCATGCTCTTGTTCCTAGCACCGACCGCACGGAAGCGTCAGGACTGATCTCGAAGTGCGGTCGCGATGCGGGTGTGGGCGAAGGCCATGAGATCGTCGTAGGACGAGGCCTCCTCGGGGGTGCTGAGACGCGTGCGCTGCAAGCGGTGGAGCGGGCGGGGCTGTCGATCGAGCCAGAGTTGACCGCCAGCGGGCACCTGCGGCGGTGTGGACGCCAACCACACGAGATCAGCGGCGCCTGCGGCCGGCGAGCGGAGGAATGGGCGAGTCACGGTGGCGAATCCGGGAAGTGCAGCGTCAACGCCGGGAGTGTTCGTCCAACCGGGGTGGACGAGGTGGAACGCCACTCGGTCGCCGAACCGAGCGTTGGCTCCAGTCACCCAGACGGTTTGTGCTCGCTTGGCTCGTGCGTAGGCCACGGTCCCGCGGTAGGAGCTGGGTGTCATCTCGAGGCGTTCGACGTCGAACCGCTCGGTGTACATCCCTCCTGAGGTCATGACGATCACTCGACCAACGGACGATGCACTGAGGCAGTCCATGAGGCGCTCGGTGAGGAGGATTGGGCTGAGCAGGTGCACGACCACCGTTGTCTCGATGCCCTCGGTGGTCGCGGTGAAGTCGGTGAGGAGGGCGCCAGCGTTGTGGATGAGGACGTCGATCCGAGGCAGCGTCTCGTGCAAGGTTTGCTCCAAGCGTGCAGTGTCGTGCAGGAGGGCGAGATCGGCGAGGTGGCCCGTGACCTCGTGGTGACCGAGTCCATTGAGTGCGTCCACCGTGGAGTGCACCTTGTCCGCACTGCGACCCACGATGTGGAGCTCTGCGCCGAGGTTGACGAGCATGGTCGCCGCAGCACGACCGATGCCTGAGGTGGCACCGGTGAGGACCACGATTCGCCCTTCGAGAGATGCTGGGTTCTCCCAGTGGTCGAGGTGGGACCGCACGCTCGAGCCAATGTTGGTGAAGGAGCCCACAATGCTGGCTTCGAGGGCCCGATCGATGACTCGAGCGATTCTCGAACTCACGACGGCACCATCTTCTCGAGGAGGCCCTTGGCAGCACCCTTCCCGAACGCGTCGATGACGAGGTGGAGGAGGGGATCGACGATGCCGAGGACACCCTTTCCGGCCAAGTTGGCTCGATAGGTGATCTCTGATCCTTCATCGTGGGGAGTGATGGAGATCGTATCTTCGGAGAGCAGCAGTGAGGTCTCCGCCCGGAGGACGACGCGAGTTGGTGGTTCGTACTCGGTCACGGCGTAGACGAGGGTCTTCTTCGTGGCGAGGAAGCCGAGCGTTACCTCGAAGCTGCTCCCGACGCCGAGGTCGCCATCGTCGTGGCGGACAACGGCGACGATGCTCGGGTCCCACTGCACGGCGTTGGTCATATCGGCCAAGAAGGCGAACGCTTCCTCGGGTGACTTCGACGTGGTGAACGCGAGCGAGAAGGTGGCCACGTCAGCGAGCAGCGGGAGCCAGGGCGGCGACGGCTTCGGCGAGGTCGACGCCGAAGGGGATGACCGCGAGGTTCGGCACCGAGATGCCGTTGGCGACGTAGCGGGCGATGTGCGCTCGACATTCAGCGAAGGACCCATGCACGATTAGCGCATCGACGACCTCATCGGGGATGACCTCGAGAGCCTTCTTGCGGTCTCCCGCAGCCCAGGCCTCCCACATTGGCTCGAGGGCCGGTCCTCGACCGAGCCACCGGTGGAACTGGGCGTAGGCCTCGACGTTCAAGTATGCCGTGATCATCCGCCGCCCGACCATGCGCGCCAAGTCGCGATCTTCGGTCGGGAGCACGAAGATGCGAGCTGTGAGCGGCGTGTCCTCGCCAACGACGTCCACCACGGTTCGGACATCTTCGGCGGACAACCAGTTGAGGATGGCGCCATCGGCATGGTTGGCAGCGAGCCGCAGCATTCCTGGACGCAGCGCGGCCAGGTAGATCTTCGGCACCTCGGGGATGGGACGTGCCAGCTTGAAGCCCCGAACCGTGAACGATGGACACTCCATGTCCACCTTCTCGCCACTGAGCGCTGCCTTCAAGAAGGTCAAGGTGTCCTTCACTCGCTGGTACGGCTCGGTGAATGCAATCCCATTCCACCGTTCGACGATGACCTGCGAGGACGCGCCGAGGCCGAAGGCGAAGCGACCAGGTGCTGCCTCGGCGATGCCGGCGATCTGTTGGGCGAGGAGTGCGGGACCCCGGGTGAAGGCTGGAACGATGGCCACGCCGAGGTTGAGCCGCGGCTCCCATGCTGCGGCCAGTGCGAGCGGGGTGAAGCCGTCGACACCGTCGACTTCGGCCGACCAGACGTCGCTGTAGCCGAGGTCAACGAGCCGGTGGAACCATGCTTCGTGGTCAGCCAAGGGGACGCCATCGAAGGGAATGGTGATGCCGAAACGGTGTGGAGCAGTCATGGGTTTAGTCTCGCACCGCCACATCCAACCCGCAGCACGGCGACGGCGCAGGGGGACCGACAGCAAACGACCCCACGGGCAGTGCCCGTGGGGTCGCCTTCGACAATGGACGAACGATCAGTCGTTGGTGCCGTGGAGGAATCGGTAGGTGACGGCCGCCACTGCGCCTCCAACGAGGGGTGCCACGATGAACACCCACACCTGCTTGAGCGCGTCGCCGCCGAGCAGGAGTGCAGGCCCGAAGGAACGGGCCGGGTTTACCGAGGTGCCGTCCACAGAAATGCCGAACAGGTGGACGAGGGTGAGGGTCAAGCCAATCACGAGGCCCGTGACGAGGCCAGCGCCAGCCTTTCCAGTTGCGGCCAGGATCACGAACACGAAGATGGCGGTCATGATGACTTCTGCCAAGAAGGCTCCTCCAGCGGAGATGTGGATCATGGAGTGGACGCCGTACCCGTCAGCACCGAGACCCGTGCTCTTGCGGATGTAGTTGGGCGACTGCTTGAAGGTGAACCACAGCAGGCCTGCTCCGACAATGCCGCCGATGAACTGCGCAATCCAGTAACCAATGGCATCGGTCAGGGTGATCCGCTTGGCGATCAGGGCGCCAATGGTCACGGCGGGGTTGACGTGGCAGCCCGAAATCGAACCGATGGCGTAGATGAGACCCATGAGGACGAGGCCGAACGCCAACGAGGTGGCCACGATCCCAGCTGAAGCTGACATGCCGGTGCCGAGAATCGGGAGTGGGTGGTGGAACTTGCCGAACGTGAGGGTTGCCACCCCACAGGCGAAGTACACGAGCACTGCAGTGCCGAAGAGTTCTGCCGCCATCTTCTTCGACGACGCGGAATTTGCTGCCATGGTGGTTCCCCCTTAGTGGGCGCTCTGCCCGTGGATAACAGCACCGACTCTAGAGAGCGCGTTTGACTTTTTGCGGGATGGTGACTGCACATGCGAAGGGGGCGACCGACGCGTGCGGAGGTCTCCCGGTCACGTGCTCGATTGCCGTGCGTTACCGAAGAGCGAATCGGGTGATGTAGCCGGAGTAGCTCGACACCCACACCTGAGCCGTCGACGGATCGAAGGTGATTCCGATGGGATCCGACGGAACGTTCACCGTCTCGATGATCGCCAAGTTCCGAGCTCGGAGCATGGTCATCGTCGCAGAGCCGTAGTTCACGACGAAGAGGGCAGAGCCGTCCGTTGAGATGACGAGCGAACGACATTCAGTGCCGGTGTGCACCGTGCCGACGATGCGCCCAGTGGCGAGATCGATTTTCGTCACCGCGCCTGGTGCGTTGAGGGACACGTAGGCGTAGGCACCATCGGGGCTGAGGACGACCGTTCGGGGATTGAGGCCGCAGTAGATCGTTCCGACGATTCGGCCAGTGTGCAGGTCAACCTTCACGAGGTCTTCGCCACCCATGATGGCGATGTAGGCGAAGTGCGACGCTGGATCGACGGCGATCCCACGCGGGGTGGCCGGCATGGGGATGGTCGTGACCACTCGATTGGTGGACGTGGCAATCAAGTTGAGATCCCACGAGCACCAGTTGGTGACGAGTACCCACTTCCCATCGGGCGATGTGGCGATGAACTTCGGGACGAGGCCAACGCGAACTACCCGGTCGATCTTCCACGTCGCGGTATCGATCCGGTAGGCGTAGTCCGGCGTGTCGCCAGCCGCCCGGGCGCTGCTGGGCGAGCAGGTGTCGAGGCCCTCAGGTCCCATATTCGGCCCATACATGGAGTAGTTGGTGATCCAGTAGTCCTTGCCGTCGGGACTGAACGCACCTTCGACGGGTGCACCGAGCACGGTGCCCTTGAGCGCTGGGTAACCGAACTTCGACAGGTCCACAGCTGAGGAGATCGTCTTGACCAGTCGGCCGCTTCGGGCGTTGAAGACCGACACGGTCTTTCGGTACACCATGTTCTGGGCGTAGACGAAGCCGGTTCCCGAGGCATTGACGGACTTCGGGGTGATCGAGTTCGAGTAGTACTGCCCGATCAACTTGAGTCGACGTTGGGCGATGCGAGGACCTGGTGGGATCTGCGTGAGCGGCGTGGCGCTCACCGTCGTCGTGGTCGTTTCGGGAACCGTGCTCGTCGTGGTGGTGCTCGCCGTCGACGAACTGGCGCGGACGAAGTCGGCGGTCACGACGCTTAAGCCGACGATGATTGCCAGTGCTGCCACTCCAACGCCGATGCGTCGCCGGATGTAGACCGATTTGCTGTGACGACGCCCATGCTGTGCAGCCATGGCTTCACGTTACCTGAGGCCCTCTTCGTTGTTCTCCACTGCGGAGGATGACCGGCCCGCTCGGGGTAGGGTCAGAGTGACGACAGAAGGGTGCCTCGTGGCTGATCTTGAACTCGAAGAACGTAGCGAGGGTCGGCCAGTCCAAGCCGGATCGCTGAAGCCGGTGATCGACATCATTCCGGCCGCTGCGTACGAGAACCCGACCTGGAAGGGCATGGCGTACTTCCTTCGCGATGTTGCGATGTACATCGCCGTGGTGACCGCGTTGATTCTCTTCTCCAACGTCTTCGTGGTCGCAGGTCTCGAAGTGGTGATGGCCCTCATCACCACCGCGCTCTTCGTGGTTGGCCATGACGCAGCGCACGGTGCTCTGTTCAAGTCCAAGCGGACGAACTCCATCGTTGGACACCTCGCCATGTTGCCCAGCATGCACGTCTACGAAGGTTGGGTGCTCGGCCACAACCGCGTGCACCACCCCTACACCGTTCGTCAGGGGTACGACTTCGTCTGGCACCCCTACACCGTCGAGGACTACCAGGCAATGGGCTTCGTGAAGCGAATGCGGCACCGCTTCGAGTGGTCCTGGTTCGGTGCTGGGGCGTACTACCTCCGTGAGGTGTGGTTGAACAAGATGATCACCGGTCCGTTCCCCGCCCGCTGGGTGAAGGCTATCAATCGGGATCGAGCCGTGGTGCTCGGATGGGCCGGAGCCTTCGCCGTTGGTTTGGCGCTGATCGCCTGGGCCCAAGGTGACTCACTCTTCGGCATCGCCTGGATGATCACTCGCGTGGAGATCCTGCCGTTCTTGGCGTTCTGCGTAATGATCGGGTCAGTCGTCCACGTCCACCACGTCCAGCCGACGATTCGGTGGTGGAAGCGAGCTGAGTGGACCAAGTTCCGCGGTCAGATGGAAGGGACGACGGTGCTGCGAGTTCCCAAGGGACTCGACTTCTTCTTCCACTGGATCATGGTGCACACGCCCCACCACGTCGACCTTCGTATTCCGATGTACAACTTGCCCATGGCGGCCAAGGCCATCGAGGAGCATTTCCCTGACGTCGTGCACGACGAGAAGTTGCGCTTCCGAGACTTCCGGAGCAACACCAAGGTCTGCAAGCTCTACGACTTCGACAGCGGAACCTGGCTGCCCTACGCCGCAGCGCGGCGGAGCAAGGAATTGACCGCCTGAACTCAGCGGGGTGCGGTCGGCCCCGTCCAGGTGAACGCTGGTGTCCGCTTGTTCACGAACGCGTCCACGCCTTCGCTGATGTCGGGGCCAATCTTGGCTTCGTGCTCCCAGTAGGCCGTCACGTCGTCGGCGATGGTGCTCGACGCATCGAAGGACGCGAGTTGCTCCTTCGTGGCGCGGATCGTGAGTGCCGAGCGTGAAGCGATCATGGTGGCGACGGCTTCGACCTTGGCCTCGAGCGCATCGGGAGCCACCACGAAATCGGCCATGCCCCACTGCGCGACGAGGTCGGCGTCGATGATGTCGCCCGAGTACAAGATGTAGCGGGTCTTCGATGCTCCAATGAGGCGGGCGCAGCGTTCCAAGGCGAAGCCGGGGTAGCTGAAGCCCAACTTGGCAACGGTGATGCCCATCTTCACGGTGGTGTCGGCGATGCGGAGATCGCAGGCCAGCGAGATTTGGCATCCACCGCCGACGCAGTACCCCTTGAGCATCGCAATAGTGGGCTTGGTCGCTGCAGCGATGGTCTCTTCAGCCACCTTGTTGATCTGGCGGTAGGAGCCCGGACCATCACCGTCGGTGAGCTGTGCGCCAATGGTGGCGATGTCGGCACCGCCGCAGAAGTGGTCGCCGACCCCACGGAAGACGATGACCTTGACGGCTGGGTCATCTTCGAGTTGATGCACGAGTGCAGGAATGCCTGCCCAGCTCTCGAGCGAGACCGCGTTGCGCTTGGCAGGCCGGTTCAACCAGATCGTGCCAATGGCACCATCGACCGACGCCGAGACGTCGCCGTCGACGAGCGGACCAGCCTGCAGCGCCATCAGGCGTTCTCCTTGAAGCGAGCGATGGAGGATTCGAGTTCTGCTTCAGCGGCTTGGCGACCCTTCCAACCGGTCACCTTGACCCACTTGCCCTCATCCAAGTCCTTGTAGACGGTGAAGAAGTGCTGGATCCGGTCGAGGTGGGTCTTGGAGATGCCGTCGATGTCGTCGACGTCCTTCCACTGCTTGTCGTAGGTGGGCACGGCGATCAACTTGGCATCCTGGCCGCTCTCGTCCTCCATCTCGCACACGCCGAGGAGCTTCACCTCAATGACGCAACCTGGGAAGGTTGGGTACTCGGTGAGGACGAGGACGTCGAGGGGGTCGCCGTCGCCGCCCAAGGTGTCAGGGATGAAGCCGTACTCGGCGGGGTAGCCCATCGAGACGATCATGTGGCGGTCGAGGCGAATGGCGTGGGACTCGTGGTCGTACTCGTACTTGTTCTGACTGCCACGGGGGATCTCAATGACGGCATCGATCTTCACGGTTGCTCCACTTGGGTTCATCGGCGCACGGCCGGTTTGGATGACGGCCTACCTTACTCCCGTACCCTCGGCCATTCCTGCGGTCGGGGCTGACGAACTACGGTCATTCGTGGAGGTGCACTATGCCCACGCTCGTTTCTGACCTTGAACTCCCAACCCTCGACATCATGGGGCTCCCGCGTGCAGAGGCGGTGGCGGTTGCCACCGCGCTGGCAGAGGAGACCTGGATTGCCAAGAGCGAACTCGGCTACGCGATCCTCTCCTACGACGAAGGGGTCTCCGCACTGCGTGAGCGTCGGTTCTTCAACGGTATTCGCCTCATCCGAGAGTTGAACGGGCTCGATCCCGATTCGCCGGTGGCCGGTCCTCCTCGACGCGAGTCGATCCTCTCCATGGAGGGCGACGCCCACACCCGACTCCGTCGGTTGGTGAGTCCAGCGTTCACGCCGGGGGCTGTCGACTCTCATCGACCGATGATGCGGACGCTCATCGCTGATCTCATCCGACCCCACCTCAGTGCGGGGCGGCTCGAGCTCGTCACCGATGTGTGTGAGCCGTATCCGATCCCGATCATCTGCGAAGTCCTCGGCGCCCCAGCGAGTGACTGGGCGCAGTTCAGTGAATGGGCGACCGACATCTTCAAGGTCTTCAACCAGAACCTCGCCGAGGACCTTCCCGCCATCAACGCAGCCGGCGAAGCCTTGGCGGCCTACATCGCTGACCTCGTTGCCGTCCGCCGTGCAGGTCCCAAGGACGATCTCCTCTCGGCAATGATCGCTGCCGAAGAAGACGGCGATCGCCTGTCGACCGAAGAACTCTGCATGCTCGCCGAGGCAATCTTGATGGCGGGAACCGACACCACGAGGAACCAGCTCGGCTGCGCCATGGCGCTCTTCGCCGAGAATCCCGAGCAGTGGGCCATCCTCCGAGCCAATCCGTCGCTCGCCGGGAGAGCGGTTGAAGAGTCCATGCGCTACCTCGGTGCCGTGCGGTCCACCGTTCGCTACGCCTCCGAAGACTTGGTCTTCAACGACGTGGTGTTCCCTGAGGGAACCATCGTCTCGGTGCACCTCGCTGGGGCGAATCGGAATCCCGATCGCTTCGAGCATCCGAGCGACTTCGACATCACGGCCGAGCGACAGAGCCAGCACTTGACGTTCGGTTCCGGGATCCATCACTGCCTCGGTGCAGCACTCGCTCGCGCCGAACTCCAAGAGGCGCTCACCGTGTTGGCGGCAACCTTCGAGACGGTGTCGCTCGACGGCCCGGCCACCTGGAAGCCCTCCACGTTCGGCATCTGGGGTCCATCGCACCTCCCGCTGCGGTTCACTCTGGCACATTAAGCCTGCACGTGAGGATTGCATCGTTCTACGATGGCGACCTGGGAAGGGGGCAGCATGGCTGAACGACCGTGGAACCGGACGCCGGAGTTCTCCTCCGATGACGTCTACAGGGCACTCGACATTCAGGCGCACCAGGGAACGTGGCTCGACGCGTTCTCCGTCAGGTCCCGAGATGACGATCCATGGGACCTCGATCTCTTCAACCCGAAGAAGGTGGTCTTCACCAAACCCGCCGAGCGGGCGGACAAGATCACGGCACTGCGGGCCACACTGCTCGATCTCCTCGTGAAGCTGTTCATCTCCGAGGATGCGTGGGATCGCCTCGGCGAGCAGATGACCGCGCTCTACACCGATCCTGCGCTGTGCGACTTCATGGAGCGCCGTCGCGGCAACCTCTTCATCATCACCCCGCACGTGCAGTTCCACGACCTTGGTTTCGTTGCCCTCAAGTCCCTACAGATTCGAGCTGACCTCCCGAAGGACAATCCCTTTGCAGCCCCCGATGATCCAGCTCGAGATCAGTGCATCGTGCTCAACCGAGTGCTGTCGATGCTCGACCACGATGCGTTTCGGCTCGTCACCGGGGTCCCGCTGCTCGAAGGACTCCTGTTGCCAATGTGCGACGTCGTGACCACGATCTCGAGCAATGGATCGGGTCGTCACGCTCGCCGAGAACTCGGGTCATCCATGGTGTCAGAGATGAACCAACGAACGTCAGCGCACCTCATTGAGACCACCACTCGAGGAGGGCAGATCGTGATCCTCGCCCCCTCAGGTGCACAAGCCAGCCTCCGAGACGTGGATCGCTTCTCCAAGGCGCTCGTCGTTGGTGCGGCGAGTGCAGGTACCGAGCGCATCATCGTCGAGCAGAATCGTGGATCAGCGCTGACGCATCGCAACGCGGTGGCCGGAATCTTCCTCGACTGCCCGTCAATCACACCAGCGGGGGAGATCCTGCCGATCGACGCTGGAGTTCGGGTCTGCCCCGAGGTCTACGTGCCGACCGAACCGAGCGACCTCGAAGCCATCATGCGAGCGACGATCCGTTCCGGTATCGGCGCTGGCAGGAAGCACGGGTACGAGTTCCGATACGGCAACCCGAGCGATGCAGCCGATCTCAAGCGACAGCAGCTCGCCCGCCTCGACGAACTCGTGCTGACGCGCCTTTCCACCTGAGCACTCCACGGTTCCTTGAGTCGAGGGCCTGGCGCGCCTGGCCGTCAGCATTGGGGCGATGCGTCGTAGTGTTGGCGTATGGCTCGCACAACCCCGACGATGAATGCGACGGCGTGTCCAGATGACGTGAAGCGGTACCGGCTGACGATCCAGGGCGACGGCGCCAGCCATGACCTCCAGGTGCTCGAACGGGAAGGCATTTCCGGTGCCGATGCGCGAGCACTCCGGGGCTCTGGATGGGATGGGGACCTCGATGAGCTGCGGATGGGCGGCTCGTCGTAATTCCCGTCGACTCGTCGGGGTGTATGCGGCACCGAGTGCGACGCTGGACCTCGACTGCGGGACTGCCAACCGCTTACCCCTTGACGGTGTGGACGCTGATCTTCGCCACCGTGGTGAGGGAGCAGTAGTAGATCGAGCGGTCTCGTCCTGGGGAAGGAAACAGCACTGACTGGACGGGTGAATCCGTCGCACTCCTCGCGAGCTCCTCTCCGGTGTCGATGGAGAGTACGACGAGTTCGTCCACGCCGGCTCCAGCGTTGAAGTCGAAGGTCACGAGCTCACCGAGGTCGCTCGAGGCGAGGAGGTGGCTGGCGTGGTGCTGGAGTCGCTGCCACCGGAGTGGGCCGATAACCCCACCGGCGACATCGAACGCGCTGATGACGCCGTTGGAAGAGTCGTAGCCAACGGCGATGCCGCGACCGGGATCGACGAGTGGCGGGTTGGCAATGAGGCCGCCGGGCAGTCCGCAGATCTCCGCGCTCGAATGGTCTCCGGAGTCGATGTTGACGGCGTGGAGGCGCAGTGGTGCGGTGGCAATCCCCTTGCCGGTGAAACTCCCGTCGAAGGCCTCGCTGCCTTCGCCGTTGTCCAAGAAGTAAGCGGTGCGATCGACGAGTACCGGATCCCACCCATACCCTTGGCCGGCTTCGGTCCGATACTTGGTGCGTCGAACTTCGGTGATGATCCCATCGCGGGAAACTCGGGCCGTGATGCAGTGATCGATCCCGATGACGACGACGTCGTCGCCCCAGCAGGAGAGCCGAGCGATCGATCCTTCGTCGAGGCGGAGTTGGCTGAGGAGTGTCAACTGCGCATCGAGGACCGAGATCGTGCAGGTGCCATCCCCGGTCCAGCCACTCGGGAGGCGACCGCCGAAGTCTTTGACCACGAGGTGTCCGGAGTCGGTGATGACGAAGGAGTTGTGGGGGGCGTCGACGGAGAGCTCCACGCTGGCAAGGAGGTCGAGCGACTTCGAGAGCCGGTGCAGGTGTCGGCCGAAGGCCACGTAGAGGTCGCCGTTGGCGTGGGCCCCAATCCCACCTGGCCAGATGCGTCCACCGGGGAGATCGGCGGAGCGAGCGATGGTCGCGAGGGTGTCGGGGTCGATCTGCTCGACGGCCACCGTTGCCTCGTCGCCAATGCCGTGGGTGAGGAGGTAGGTGGCATCGGAACTTGGCGTGATGACCATCGTGGTGGCGATCTGCAGGCGTGACACCACCGAGAACGCCTCGTCCACCCCGGGCACGAGGCTCCCGAGTCCCTCCACGAGGCCCTGACGTTGCGGGCCGCCATCCTCTGCCGGCCAGGGTCCCGCTGCGTAGCCGGAGGAACGAGGCTGGTGCGGTTCGGTCATGGACGAATCGTAGGTGACACCACTTTTCTTGGCCGACCGAGGACAATAGAGACCATGTCACTCGCCGAGCTCCGATCATGGAATTCCATCGCCGTCTACTGCGGTTCAAAGACAGGTGCTTTGCCGGTCTACGCCGAGGTCGCAGGAGCGCTCGGACGGACCCTGGCGGAGCGATCCTTGACCCT
>Ga0007813_1000309_pt1 | contig 17626 bp, 15 predicted proteins | sample CryBogCBE29Jun09_FD_71194 | JGI IMG/M metagenome (GOLD analysis project Ga0007813, IMG submission 71194) | Freshwater microbial communities from Crystal Bog, Wisconsin, USA - CBE29Jun09 | ecosystem: Environmental > Aquatic > Freshwater > Lake | place: Crystal Bog, Wisconsin, USA | collected... | reverse complement strand
TATATCTATTCGCCTTGGCTTAAATAATTAAGAGGTAACGCAAATGATTTACGGAAAAATGTGGCTAGTGGTTAAGCCCTCAGTGGGAGTTCCACTCATTATTGCGGCTGTAGCTGTTGCATCATTCTCGGTGCATTTGGCTATTTTGAACAACACAACTTGGGTTAAAGCATTCCTAAACGGCAATGCTGACAAAGTTGCTGTATCAGCTCCTGCGGCTCCAAAATAGCTGTTGGATAGCACATGGATCAAGCCTCTTGATCCATGTGCTTTTTTGCTTCAAATCGCATTCGGATTGAATGCCAAATATATTCATCAACTGAAATAAGCAATGAGCAATAGTTCATATTCAAAAAAACTGCTCCATTCTTTGCTACAGCGAGGCACCAAGTTTTTGCCTTTCGCTGATGCGGCTTCAGTTGATTTGCCTTTGTCAAGGTTACTCAGACTTTCTTTGTTTCAAGTCTCCGTGGGACTTGCACTCGCATTGCTCATTGGCACACTCAATCGCGTGATGATTGTGGAACTTCATGTTCCTGCCTCATGGGTTTCTGTAATGGTGGCCATGCCCATTGTGGTTGCACCCTTTAGAGCAATCATTGGATTTAGTTCCGACACACATCAGTCTGCGCTTGGCTGGAAACGCGTACCCTACATCTGGAGGGGCACTCTGGTCCAATTTGGTGGACTTGCAATCATGCCCTTTGCTTTGCTCGTTTTATCTGGAAGAGGACATGCGGCGCAGGCCCCCCTTTGGATTGGGCACTTGGGTGCTGGCGTAGCATTTCTTTTGGTTGGCGCAGGTCTGCACACGACACAGACGGCAGGGTTGGCACTTGCAACCGACTTGGCACCTGAAGCGTCTAGGCCCAAGGTGGTGGGGCTCATGTACGTGATGTTACTCATCGGCATGATGGTGAGTGCCTTGGGCTTTGGTTCGTTTTTGACCGAATTCAGTCCTGGAAGGTTGATTCAAGTGATTCAAGCCTCTGCACTGATCACCATTGTGCTCAACATCGTTGCGCTTTGGAAGCAAGAAAACAGAGTCAGATCTCCGCTCAAGACCGAAGCAAAAACTGAAAGCTTCAAAGAGTCTTGGCTCAGATTCAGTCATGGCGGCCAAGCCATTCGCCGCCTCATAGCGGTTGGTCTTGGAACAATCGCCTTCAGCATGGAAGACATCCTGCTTGAACCCTATGGAGGAGAAATCTTACACCTGAGTGTGGGTGCCACCACTGCCCTAACTGCAACGCTTGCTCTAGGAGGTTTGTTTGGATTTGCGCTCGCCTCAAACGTGCTGAGCAAAGGTTTTGACCCTTTTAGAATGGCAAGCTTGGGGGCTTTGGTCGGAATACCCGCATTCTTGAGCGTGATTGTCTCCGGTCAAATCGACTCGATGGTCATGTTTGCCTTTGGCATATTCTCCATTGGCTTTGGAGGTGGATTATTTGGACATGGAACGCTCACGGCCACCATGAACTTGGCGCCACAAGGACAAAGTGGCTTGGCCCTTGGGGCTTGGGGTGCCGTACAAGCCACAGCTGCAGGGTTTGCAATTGCAATTGGAGGCATCATCCGAGACGTGGTCGATTCAGCGTATCAAGCGCCTTTTGGGTATGATGCTGTTTATGCAATAGAAATAGGCCTATTGCTGATCACCATGATCACCATGATGCCACTCATGAAAAAATTACCACAAGTGATCAGGGCTTAATGGCAACTTTTACAATTTGAGAACATTTTCAACTTTTCACCAACCAAGGAAATAAAATGCAAAATCACACTGGCGCTTTACTCATCATTCTGTGGGTCGTTGTTTGTGTATTCTGGATGCTCAACCAGTTCCACAAAAGCAACTTGAGAAGAGACTACCCTGGTCAAATCAAATGAATTTCACTGGCTTTGGTCAGTGAAGCTGTCATTGAGCTTGTCTAGATCCCTCAGGTCTGATTCAAGCTCTTTCGCCAGCTCTCTTCAATTTCTTGACTGCTCATTGATTCCAATTGCTCAGCTGAAAAGCTGCCGCTATCAATCAAATGCTGCTTGTAACCATTCAATTGCTTGAACTCAAGATATTGATAAATGGGGATCAACCCCAGCAATGGAATCAAGAAAAAAAGCATCCCATAAGGATAAAGCGGCAAGCCAATGAAAACGCATATTTTGTAAAGAAGAAATAAAACCGCAACGAAACCCGCTGCCAACAATAAGTTTTTTCCAAACATCACTCAACTCCATTGGATACCCATCATTCACCAAACAACCGAGATTCAATCACGGCTTTCAGGAAACGGAACACAACATGAACTCACTCATGACTTTCACAAAAATTAAAAAGTTCGTCGACATCAAAGCCTTGGCTTTCATTGCCATCATGTTCGTTGGCTTTTGTTCGTTTTTCACGCTGGCTTATTGGATCAGCTTCATGAACTTCAACTGACCAAAGCTTTGAGCCAGATCAACTCTGTGGACAAGGCTTCATCACAAACCGTTTAAAACGACGGTTTGCCAATTGAGTGCAGTAGCAATAGACACCCATATGAAATACGGCATGACCAAATAAGAGGCTGTCTTGGAGGCCTTCCATTGAACCACGATGAGTGAGAGCACGGACAACAATAGTGCAAAGCATTCGATAAAAGACAAATCCGGTCTGTGCATTTGGAAGTACAAAAAACTCCACAACATGTTCAAAGCACCATTGACCAAGTACAAAATCAGAAAAAGCAATCTTCTTTCTTGATTTCTGACTGAGTTCCAAGAAAGCCAAGCTGCTGCTGCACAAAGTGCAAAGATGGTGCTCCAAATCAAACCAAAGGCCTCATCAGGCGGCTTCCAACTCGGTTGCTTGAGTGCGAAATACCATTCATCCAAGTTGGTCAGCAACGCACCTGCCCCAGCAAATGCGATGCTCAAGACGCAACAAATGATCAAAGACTGCCAGCGGCGAAGAAAATTCATATGTATTGAAGATGAATAGGCATGCAGAAAATTGCATTCAATCACCGACAAATCTTACCTCACCTCAGCTCCATATTGATGAAGTCCAAAACAGATTTCAACCCCACCTCGGGATTTTCTTCTTGTAGCAGATGACTTGCCTTGGGCAAAATGACCGTTTTTGAATTGGGCAACGCCTTTTCATAATCAAGGCTGTTGCTGCTGGGGATCATCCGATCACGCTCACCCCAAAGCAGTAAAGTGGGAGCGGTGATCTTTTTGAGTCTCTCAACGGGATCGGAATTGACCGTTTGACGCATTCTTTGCAGTATGGATTCCCTCACCGTAGGTGCCCGCAGCAAGTCATAGTAACGCTGTATGAGCTCCTCACCAATGGATTGAGCATCGAAGAATGCAGGCTCAATGCTCTTGCGCACTAAAAATTTAGGCATCACAAACTTGATCAAGTCCGCAACTGGACCCACGTCGTAGGGCCTTTGCCCCGTTCGCTGTCCGGGCAATGGAAAGCCATCAGGAGCCATGAGAATCAAAGCACGGACTCTGTGTGGGTATTGGCTTGCAAAGTTCCAAGCCATGCGCCCTCCCATTGAGTGTCCAAGGAGAATGCACCGCTCAATGCCCATAGCGTCAAGAAAATCCAAAATCCTCTGAACATCCGCTTGATCGCTGTAGTCTTGTCCAGGCGCTTGACCCGTGAGCCCAAAGCCCGCCAAATCCAACCGCACCACTCTGTGGGTTTGCTCCAAAACCTTGGACCACTCATCCCAAGTGTGCAAACTCGAACCAAAGCCGTGGAGCAAGACAACAACGGGCGCAGACCTCTCGCCCGTGTCCCTGTAATGAACCTTGAGCCCATTGACTTCAATGAATTGACTGGGCAACTTGGCGTATTTGGCCACCAACTCACGCTGGCTTAAATCAGGCGTAAAGATCATCATGAAAAAAAGCACAAGGCTTGCGCATATGCATATCAAATAGGTTTTCTTCATCTGCCCTCATCTTAGCCAAACCCATGGGCGCTGAAGGAACCATTTGATGAATCCAGCCCATTCTATAACTGAGAGATCCAACATCTCACAATGTGAAAACAACATTTCTCCCAAATCCGTCGCAGTTTGCCTGCATTGGAATCATTCACTGCGAACTCAAGGTCTACGTTGCTCTTGCTTTGAAGTTGGTGAAATCGAACAACTCAAGGGTTTACCCTGTAAGTAAAACATCGATGACATATTCTAATGTCAACCTATGTTTACATTATTTGGTGCGTTCTCTTTTTTTCACACAACCCGGGTGCTCTAGATCATGACTCTCAAAGCCACAAAGTCGATCATTCAACCCAGCGTGAGAGTTTTGCTCTTGACGATGGACACCCACCTCAACAGCACCGTCAAGAGAACGATTGAAACATTAAAGCGAGTGGCGCCCTTTATCAGCTTGAAAATTTACTCTGCAACCGAATACACCAACGACGAGAGAATACTTGAGAAATGCCGAACCGATATTGCACAAGCTGACATCATTTTTGTGGGCATGCTCTTTTTGGAAAATCAATTCTTGCCCATCATCGATGACTTAAAGGCAAGAAGAGATCAATGCGATGCACTCGTTTGCGTCGTCTCTGCAGCAGAAGTGGTCAAACTCACCAAGATTGGAAAGTTTGACATGTCCAAGCCTGCCTCTGGACCGATGGCGTTCATCAAAAAACTCAAAGGCGACACCACTAAAAAGAATGCAAGTTCTGGCGAGCGACAAATGAAGATGCTTCGCAGGGTGCCCAAACTGCTGCGATTCATACCAGGAACAGCACAGGATTTGCGAGCCTATTTTTTATGCATGCAGTACTGGCTCGGTGGTTCTGAGGACAACATGCTGAACTTGACCTTGTATTTGGTTTCACGCTACGGCGTGGGCAATCAAGCTCAAAACAGAGAGTCGTTTTCAAAACTGAGTTTTGAAGCCCCCTTCGAATATCCAGATGTTGGGGTTTATCACCCCCGAATGAAGCCAAGAATTGCGGCCAAATCAAGCGCCTTGCCCAATGTGGTGAATGCACAAAACAAGCGGGGACAGGTGGGTGTCTTGATGCTGCGCTCATACTTGCTGGCCAACAACACGGAGCATTATGACGCAGTGATTGCAGCTCTTGAGGTTCAAGGATTAAAGGTCATACCCGCTTTTGCAGCTGGCCTTGATGCGAGAAGTGCAATCAATGAATTCTTCATCAAGGATGGCGTGCCTGTCGTCGATGCGGTGGTCTCGTTAACCGGCTTTTCGTTGGTTGGAGGGCCAGCCTACAACGACGCCCATGCGGCTGAAGAAATCTTATCCACACTGGATGTACCCTACATTGCGGCCCATCCCGTGGAGTTTCAAACGCTAGATCAATGGGGGCAATCGCAACGGGGATTGCTGCCCGTTGAATCCACCATCATGATCGCCATCCCTGAGCTCGATGGTGCCGTCTTACCCATGGTCTTTGGGGGCCGGCCAGGCCCTGAAGGCGTCACATGTCAAGGCTGCCACAAAGGGTGCACCTTCACCAAGTCACAAGTCGAACAAGACATGTTCACGTGCACAGAGAGAACCGCAATGCTCTCACAAAGGGTTGCAAAACTTGTGGACTTGAGAAAAACAAAACGCGAAGAAAAAAGACTCTCGATTGTGTTGTTCAATTTTCCGCCAAACGCTGGAAACATTGGCACTGCGGCTTACCTTGCGGTATTTGAATCTGTCTATCAAACCATGCTCAAACTCAAGGCAGAGGGATATCACATCGAAATGCCTGCCAGCGTAGATGCACTTCGAGAAGATATTCTCAACGGGAATGCAAAAAAATACGGAGCAGACGCAAATGTCCAAGCGCTCATTCCAACTCAAGATCACATTCGCCGCGAAATGCACTTGCGAGAAATTGAAGCTCAATGGGGTCCGGCTCCAGGCAAACAGCTCAACAACGGTGCGAACATTTTTGTGCTTGGAAAACAATACGGCAATGTGTTGATTGCCATTCAACCCTCCTTTGGATATGAGGGCGACCCCATGAGACTGCTCTTTGAAAAGGGCTTTGCGCCAACACACGCTTTCTCAGCCTTTTATCGCTATCTCAGAGAAGATTTCAAAAGCACCGCTTTGCTTCACTTTGGAACACATGGTGCCTTGGAGTTCATGCCGGGCAAGCAAAACGGACTCACGGCCCAATGTTGGCCCGACCGTTTGATTTTGGACATGCCCAACTTCTACCTCTACGCGGCCAATAACCCATCAGAGGGAGCCATCGCAAAGAGAAGATCTGGCGCAACGCTATTGAGTTATTTGACACCCCCGATGACCGAATCTGGTTTGTACACGGGCCTTTTGGACTTGAAGTCAAGCCTGGAGAGATACAGAGCGCTAGACACCGAGCCCACCCTTGAGAAAAAGGAATTGGCATTGATGATCCAAGCCCAGGCAGCTGACATCGATTTGTGCGCTGCCAATCCCTCTTGGATCGAGGCCGAGGAGCACAATCCAACGCTTGATGATTTCTTGAGTGCAGACAAACACATTCAAGCATTGATGGTTCAGATCTTAGAGCTCGAATACTCACTGATACCCAATGGTCTTCATGTCTTGGGGCAAATTCCCAGCGAATCAGAAAAAACTGAATTTCTGAAAATCATGGCCGAGGCGAGCTTCGAAAAATCTTTACCCCAACAAGCCATTCAAGCCATCTCAGAGCGTCAAAGCTTGGCCAATGTGATAAGCCTGGCACAACTGCCCAACGATGAGAACACACGCACCAAGGTAGAGAAGCTTTTAGAGTCAAGCGCATTGCTCAACCAAAACTCAGAGCTTGATGGAATCGTCAAAGCCCTTGATGCCAAATACATCAGACCTGCACCGGGTGGAGACATCATCCATAAACCGGAAATCTTACCCACGGGCAGAAACCTCCATGGCTTTGATCCCTTTCGCATTCCCAGTCCCTTCGCCATGAAAGATGGAGCGATTCAAGCCGAGAAAATTTTGACCCGCTACTGTGAGGATGGTGAACCTTTGCCTGAATCAATTGCAATGGTTTTATGGGGGAGTGACAATTTAAAAACAGAGGGCGCTCAAATCGCACAAGTGCTGCGCATGTACGGTGCGAAGCCCCGATTTGATAGCTTTGGACGACTCGTGGGTGCATCCCTCATCCCCCTTGAAGAACTTGCACGGCCCAGGATTGATGTGGTGATCTCTTTGTCTGGCATCTTCCGGGATCTGATGCCTTTGCAAATCAAACTTTTGGCTGAAGCGGCATATTTGGCTGCCAGTGCAGATGAGCCAATCGAACAAAATTTCGTTAAAAAACACGCCCTCCAGTACATGAAGGACCACCAGTGTGACCTTCAAACTGCTGCACTGAGGGTTTTTGGAAATGCCGATAGCGCCTACGGAGCAAATGTCAATAATTTGATTGAAAGTGGCGCTTGGACAGATGAAAGTGAACTGGGAGACACCTACTCACAGCGAAAGGGGTTTGCATTTGGAATGGATGGCTCCGCTGTGAAAAACACCTCCATCCTCAAATCAGCCTTGGCAGATGTACAACTGACTTACCAAAACTTGGATTCGGTGGAGTTGGGCGTGACCACCATCGACAATTACTTTGACACGCTTGGAGGCATCACCAAAGCCGTACAGCAAGCCAATGGTGGGGTCTTGAAACCTGTCTTCATCGGAGACCAAACCAAGGGTGAGGGGCGCGTGAGATCTTTGTCAGATCAAGTGGCCTTGGAGACGCGAACACGCATTTTGAACCCCAAGTGGTATGAGGGCATGCTCAAACATGGTTTTGAGGGTGTGAGACAAATTGAAGTCCATTTGACCAACACCATGGGTTGGTCTGCCACCACGGGGCAAGTCCAACCTTGGGTCTACAAACAAATCACAGAAACCTTTGTCTTGAACACAGAACTCAGACAAAGGCTAGCGGAGCTCAATCCAACGGCATCCATGAGGCTTGCCAATCGGCTCTTGGAGGCCTCGCAGAGAAATTACTGGACACCAGATGATGAGATGCTTGAAAAGCTCAAACTTGCAACCGAGGAGCTTGAGGATCGCCTTGAGGGTGTCTATTAAATGCACACAAAGTAGGTCCCCGATCCACTATCCCCTGCCCCGCTCTCGCCACTGAATTTGATCATCAACCCCATTTAAATTGAAGTTAGCAATGTCGATTCCGTTTCCCTTTTCAGCAATTGTTGGACAACACGATATGAAATTGGCCATTCAAATTGTGGCTGTTGATTCGACTGTCAATGGCATTTTGGCGCTTGGAGACCGAGGCACCGGCAAGTCAACGGCTGTCAGAGCACTGGCCGATTTACTTCCCCCCATCAAAGTGGTTAAAAACTGCCCCTATGGCTGTGAGCCCAAGAGTCAGGTTGCCTCTTGCGAGCAATGTGCATCGCTCAAAGCGGGATCGACTGCCTCACAAACAGAAACCAGGCCTGTACCCGTTGTGGACTTGCCGCTTGGCGCCTCTGAGGATCGAGTCATCGGAGCCTTGGATTTGGAGAAAGCACTCAGCCTTGGAATCAAGGCTTTTTCACCAGGACTATTGGCCAAAGCCAACAGGGGATTTCTGTACATCGATGAGGTGAACTTGCTAGAAGACCATTTGGTGGATCTTCTCATCGATGTTGCCGCTTCTGGAGAAAATGTGGTCGAGAGAGAGGGCTTGAGCGTTCGCCACCCTGCTCGCTTTGTTTTGGTCGGTAGCGGCAACCCAGAGGAAGGCGAGCTCAGACCGCAGCTCCTGGATCGTTTTGGACTATGCGTTGAGGTCAAAACCCCCCAAGAGCTTGAAGAGAGAATTTTGGTGATCAAGCGTCGAGATGCATTTGAAAAAAATCCAGAACATTTCCAAAAGGAATGGCTCGCTGCAAACGAAGCCTTAAGAGACAAAATATTAAAGGCCAGAAAACGCTTGGATAAAGTGATCATCTCGGATGACTTTTTGCGTCTTTGCTCTAAGCTGTGCATGGCCTTGGGTACTGACGGTTTAAGGGCAGAACTCACACTCATGAGGGCCACTCGGGCATACGCTGCACTTGAAGGGGACAAAGCGGTTGAGGCCAAACACCTCAAAGTCATTGCCCCCATGGCCTTGTGTCATCGTCTAAGGCGAGACCCATTGGACGACACCGGCTCGAGTGCCAGGGTGTCGCGTGCGATGGAAGAACTGGCCATTTGACTCAAACACAACCAGACAACCATCCAGCCCACCATGACAACCTTAGCTTGGGATGATGCACTCTGGGGATTGGCTGCCTTGTCAGCAGATCCTGAGGGATTGAGAGGAATATGGCTGAAATGCCCACTCGGGCCCGTCATGCAAGAATGGCTCAATTGGCTATCTGTTCTCAAGAGCAACACCTCCAAGCTTCCCGCCAACGTGGACACAGAAAGATTACTCGGTGGCTTGGATCTGGCGTTGACACTTCAGATGGGCCAAGCCATCAGGCAAAAAGGGGTTTTGGCTCAAAGTGATGGGCGCTTGCTCATCTGCCCCATGGCAGAGAGACTTCCACAATTGACCACTTCGATTTTGGCCCAGGTACTCGACTCCAAAGAGGTCAACTCTCACTTTGGGCACGAGACGCAAAAAGCCAAGTTTGGACTGGTTGCAATTGATGAGTCCGCTCCAAATGAAGACTCCATCTCAAGTGCCTTGGCTGAACAATTGTCGATGTGGTTGGATTTGTCACTGATCAACCCAAACGTAAGCGCCAGCGACGAGACACTAGACATGCTTGAGCGAGTTGAAAAGAAATTGCAACTCAGCGATCGCCATTTCAGCGAAAAGATCAGCATGTTTTCTTTGGATGATTCACATGTCCATGAAATTTGTGAACTCGCACAAGGATTTGGCATTGACTCGATGAGAGCACCCTTCTTTGCCATTCGATTGGCTACGGTGTTTGCCCTTCTCAGAGACTCTTTGATCATTGAAGCCGAGGATCTTGGGCGTGCTGCGAGACTTGTTTTGACCCCAAGGGCCACGACCATGCCTCAAATGGAGTCGGCTCCCACAGGTGAGAACTCCTCAGCAACAGACCCCAAAAACGATCAAAACGCTGAGCCACCTCAAGCGGTTGAGCCCCCACAGTTGCCCCAAGGTGAGATGAGCGCTCAAGAAGATGAGCAAGACCCACCCCATGGCCAAGACCCGTCGACCCCCACTGAGTCAGAGATCAAAGCTATGGAGACCTCCATTCTTGAAGCGGCTTTGGCCACCTTGCCCGCGGGCTTGCTCAATCAATTGGCAAGTGGTCAATCTCTGAGCAAAAAAGGCGCTGGTGGTCGGGTGGGAGAACTTCAACGTGGCGGCAAGAAAGGCCGCCCCTTGCCTGCGATCAAAGGCCTTCCACAAAACGGCAACCGACTGCATATTTTGTCCACCCTTAGGCATGCCGCCCCACGCCAAAGGATCAGGGATCAAGACCCCTATGCAAAGCCTCATGCACCAACCCATCAAAGGGGATCAGACAGGCGACTCAAAATATGGAGTGAAGATTTTCACATTCAAAGATTTGCAAAACGAAGCGAGAGCTGCATCATTTTTTGCATCGATGCATCGGGCTCGGCTGCCTTGGAACGACTCGCAGAGGCCAAGGGAGCGGTTGAGTTATTGCTCAAAGACTCTTACGCAAGAAGGGATCACATTTGTGTGATCAGCTTCAGGGACAAAGCGGCACAAATCCAATTGCCCGCAACCCGGTCCTTGGTTCGGGCCAAAAGGCAGCTGCAAGCCTTACCGGGAGGCGGCGGTACACCCCTGGCCAGCGCCCTCAAATTGGCACTGGATACGGCCATTCAAGCCCGCCAACATGGCATGAGCCCTACATTGGTGATTTTGAGCGATGGTCGGGCCAATGTGACCCTTCAAGGCGAGGGTTCAAGACCCATTGCGAAAGCGCAAGCACTCTCATGGGCCAAGCAATGGAGAGAGACACACATCAAAGGGATTTGGCTGGATACGTCTGCAAGACCAGAGCCCGTTGCTCAAGAAATTGCAATCGCGATGGGAGCAAACTATGTTCCACTTCCCCTGGCCAATGGACAAAAGATGGCCAAAGCCATTGAGAGCATTCAATCGCATCGCCCCTGACCATCACCCTCAAAGAGCATGAGGGATTGGATCGCTAGCAGGCCTGTCAAAGCCTCAAGTTCTGATGAGTCCAAAGAGGTGGGCCAAGTCTTTGAAGAAAATTCGCACGTGGGCCATTGGGTCTCTTCTGACCAATTCCTTGTTCATGTAGGAGTCAAAGGTTAATTTTTGAACATCTTTGTCTTCGCAAATCTTGACAAATCGCTCTCTGCGTTTGTCATTGACGTACCAAAAATATTGCATGATTCCCAAAACCCAAAACACTTGACCATGGAGTTTCATGAACCGTTTTCTGGCAAGTTTTAAATTTTTGCAGTCTCCACTGACCAAGCACTGCTCAACGGCCTCAGCGGCAAATCGCCCGCCCACCATTGCGTAGTAGATGCCTTCTCCAGAAGCAGGCGCCACAACACCTGCAGCATCGCCAGCCAAAACCACGCACTCCTCATCGTCCCATTTGGGCAGTGGCTTCAATGGAATTGGAGCCCCCTCTCGCCTGAGCGTCTCCAAATTCTCAAATCCCGCGGTCTGCCTCAGGCGTGCAACCGCAGCTTTGAGAGAGTAGCCTTTGTCAGCGCTTCCTGTGCCGATGCTCATGGTATCGCCATGTGGGAAAACCCATCCATAGAAATCAGGTGACAAAGTGCCTCTGTAATAAACGTCACAACGATCGGGGTCGTGATCTGGACCACCTTGAGGAGCTTTAACGATTTCATGGTAAGCAAAGACGTACTTGGTTTTGTCTGCGCATTCAATGCTTTGCCTGGCCACTTCTGAGCGTGCTCCATCGGCTCCAATCACAAAGCGAGCACGCACACTTTTGTGAATGGGATTGTCTTTGCCCTCGCGCACTTCAAAATGAACCCTTCTGACTCCATCCATGTCTTTGGTGAGTCGATCAAAGGTGCCTTGTTGCCTCAGAGCTCCATGGCTTTGAGCTCTCTCTCGCAGCCATTCATCAAACTCATTTCGATTGACCATTCCCACGAAACCGCCTTCAATCGGTATGTCAACTCGGTTGTCTTTTGGAGAGATCATTCGTGCTTTTCTAGACTTGGCAACCAGCAAGTGATCAGGGATCTCAAAGTCTTTGATCAAGCGAGGGGGAATGGCGCCTCCACAAGGCTTGATGCGACCTTGTCGATCCAGCAAGAGCACTTGCCAGCCCTTTTGGGCCAAATCGTTGGCTGCAGTGGCTCCTGCTGGTCCACCCCCAACAACTACCACGTCATAGGTTGTCGTATCCATTTGAAAACCACCTTTGCTAAATTGCATTTAAAGTTAATTGTTGAGGGCTTTTTTCCGTTGTATCGGGGTAGCCTACTTGCCCCACTTCAGCAGCGTTGATCTTTTTAACCCGCCAAGCCATGAATGCTGCAGAGAGGAAAACCAACGATTCCAGTGCAAAAACCACTGCATACGCATCAGCTCGGTTGGCCATCAAGCGCAAAGCCAAGTCACTGGCAGCGGTTCCAAGCAGACCGCCCAAACCAAAGGCAACGGCTTGAGCCGCTCCCCAAAGTCCCATTTTCAAACCAGGTTTGACAGCACTTGGGGTTTGATCACCAAGGGGCTTAATCTGCGTGGACAGTTGCATCATGGTGCTGATGGCCGCAATAGAAAACAAACCATTGCCCAGACCTAAAATCAAAAGCAAGGGAGACAAAGCCATCAGGTGGTTATCGCTTGCTGATAATCCTGACCAACAAAGGGCCAGCATGCCAAGGGCTGACAAAACACAACCCGACACCATCCAAGTTGAAATTTTTCCCAACCTTCCTTTGACCCAAGCACTACCAATGAAAGCCAAGAGCAACATGCCTACCAAGACACTGGCATGCAAGGTCCCTGAGAGCTGGGTGGTTTGGCCAGGTGTGAAGTGGTAGACCACACCGGCAAAGGGCTCCAGAATCAAATCTTGAGCGCTGTAGGCCAACATGGAAGTGAAAATAAAGTAAGTGAACAATCTGGCCTGATCGTCTCTCCACAACTCGCGCAATGAACTTTTGAAATTGTTGGAGTGGTCCTGTAAGGACGACTGAGCTTGCTCTTGTCGTCCGCTCTCTTTGGAAGCATGTTCTGAATTTGAATGATTGGGGGCTAGGGTTTTGGGTTGAGAATTCTCCAACTTGAGCAATCTATTTTCCAAGCCCCACATGCTCAAAGAGCTCAAAGCAATCGAGAGTAGGCTGACTCCCAAACTTACATACAAAAGTCTTTCAAAAGAAAATGGATCCAAAAATTTTCCACTCACAATGGAAGTCAGTGCGAATCCAAAAATCATCATGATCCATACCGCAGTGGCTGCTGTTGCTCTTTGATGATTGCCTACACTTTTGGAGAGCAACACAAGCAATGGTGTTCCACAGGCACTCACCCCCATTCCAATCATGCCAAAGCCAATCAATGCACTCACCAGTCCTAGAACGAAGTGACTTGCCATCCAAACAGTTGCCAATGCTGCCAATATCCCGCCCAAAGCCAAAATGGACATGCCGCCTAAAATCCAAGGCGTGAAGCGTTTGGCTTGATCTGCTCCGTAACCCAATCGAGGCCTGATCATTTGAATCAAATAGTGCAGACTCACCAAAAACCCAGGGACCAATGCGGGGAGTGCCAATTCAATGACCATGACACGGTTCAGTGTGGTGGTGACCGTTACAACGACCGCCCCCATGCAGGCTTGCACCACGCCCACGCGTGCGATATCCAACCAGCTTGCAGCAACAGTTTTCTCAATTGAGTTTGACGAATGGATGAACTCACTCATGATGAGCTCCAAGAGGAATAAGACATTGAATCATCATCACATGGACCTCAAAGCAAATGCACTCACCATCATGCCTGACACGAACAGCGGAACTCCAAACGCGCTCACCGAAAGCGCCCTATCCACAGGGCTTTTGACAAATTTTTGCATCAAAGGCAATTGGCAAAGCGACAGCAAAAATACAGCCAAGCCGCTGTAGGTTTGGCCCGCATGCACCAACAAAATGCTCACCGACCATTGAGCGAGCATCATGATCAAACTGGCCATCCAAGCAGCAGCCTTTGCCCCCATCAAAACAGGCAATGACCTCACATTCATGATCTTGTCACCCTCAATGGCCTTGAAATCATTCAAAGTCATGATCCCGTGGGCACCAAAGCTGTAGAGCAATGCAAAAACGATGATTTCTTTTCTTGGCATTTGATTACCCAGCATCACCGCAGCCCCAGTGATCCACGCCAATCCTTCATAGCTCAAGGCACAAGCAGCGTTACCAATCCAACCGTTTTGTTTAAAACGCAACGGTGGAGCGGAATATGCCCAAGCCAGCGCCAAGCCCAGCGCAGCTGCACGAAAAGCCCAAGTCCCCAGCCACCAAGCCCAAAAGAGAGACAACACAGTCCAGACCACGGCCAAGCCAATTCCCCAGTATCCTGGCATGCGCCCAGATGGAATCGGACGATTGGGCTCATTGATGGCATCCACATGCCGATCAAACCAGTCGTTGCTCGCTTGACTGCAAGCACAAACCATTGGACCTGCCAACACGATGCCCCACAACACAATGCCCCAATGAAGCTCGATCGACTCCCCTGTTGAAATGACGCCGCATGCATAGGCCCACATGGGCGGAAACCAAGTGATGGGCTTGAGGAGCTCAGCAACGGTCTTGATCGATGGGAATTTCATTCAGTCATTTTTGCATTACATAAATTTATGTCAATAGTAATTGACACTAGTTTATGCAAATCATCAACTGGGCTAGAATCAAAATTCAAACAAGAATATTACTTTAGTATTCAAAATATTCACATCCCTACTCGCCAACAAGCATGGGCGAAAAATGACACGCAAACGGACAAAGAAATGAAAACGGTTGGAGAAAAGGAAGATGGAAATGCATGAATCACAAATAGAAGCAGCCCCTCCACACCGCACGCTTTGTACCGATTGCGGGGTCTCGCGCACATCAAATCCAAAACAATGTGCGAGTGCCTGTCAATTCATTCAACCCGATTACAAAACATTTGAAATCAAAATTCACGGTCGCACCAGGAGTCAGACCAAGGAAGATGAGTTGCACTTTGGCGTTTTCAATCAAATGCACCGAGCCAGCCTCAAGCAACCAAGCGAGGGTGCACAGTGGAGTGGGATCACCACAAGAATTGCTGAAAAGTTACTGCAAAACCGCCAAGTTCAAGCCGTTTTGACCATGCAACCCGACCCGCAGGACATTTGGAAACCCGTACCTGTTCTGATCGATCGAGCCGAGGACATGCACAAGGCGCGTGGCATGCGAATGGGCTACGCACCACTGCTCGCCATGCTTGAGCCTGCCGTCAAGTTGGGTTATAAAAAATTGGCCGTGATTGGGATCCCTTGTCAGATCTATGCGCTCAGAGCGCTTGAGAAGTCTTTGAATCTTGAAGCTTTGTTTGTCATCGGTACACCTTGCTCGGACAACACAAGCACAGAGAATTTTCACCAATTCTTAAATCTGATCACACCCCAACCCAGTGAAGTCACCTACCTTGAGTTCAAAGCCAATTATCACGTTGAGCTCAGGTTCAAGAGTGGTGAAAAAAAGGAAATTCCATTTCTTCAATTGCCTCTGTCCGATTTACCCAAGGACTTCTTTCCGCTCACGTGCCGCAGTTGTGTTGACTACACCAATTCGCTCTCAGACATCACAGTTGGGTACATGGGTGGTGAGGGCGAGCAGTGGCTTTTAAGCAGAAACGCCAAAGGCGATGAGTTACTAGCCTTGCTCGCTGATGAGATCAAACTCACCAAACCCAAAAGCCACGGCAAACGACAATCGGCAGTGCTTGGTTTCAAAAAAAATGTAGAGCTTGCTGCGGGAGGTTTACCTCTTCGCAAGATGCCAAATTGGTTAAGGCCAATTGTTGCGTGGCTCATGCCAAAGTTTGGTCCCAGAGGATTGGAATTTGCCAGAACGCGCGTGGAGATGAAAGCGATTGAGTCAATCATTCACTTGAGACGAGAAATTCCCTCTCGAGTGAAAAACATGGTTCCCCCACATTTTTGGAAATTGACCCAACCCTATGGTTTACAGCCCAGTGAATCAGAAATCAATCCAGGAGCGAAAAGTCAATCCACAACTCAAGTCCAATAGTGGACATTGGGACTTATGGCTTTTCGTTGGCGTCCGTCATGCCATAGCGGTGCAACTTGATGTAGAGGCTCTGCCTGGACAGCCCCAACATTTCAGCAGCAGAAGCGCGATTGTTTTGCGTGAGCTCCAAAGCCGATTGAATGCACATTTTTTCAATCATGTCAGAGGTCTCACCCACAATGTCTTTCATTGGCATTCTTCCAACCAATTGCGCCAACTGAGACACGGAACTTGCCATGCTGCTGCTGGCCACAGCATCCGATTGTGAAACGCGATGAACGTCTCGAATGAAAAAACCATAACGCTTATCACCCGATGAGAGCGTTGAGGCACTGATCTCAACTTCAATGGGTACGTTTGACTGGTTGACCAATTCGGTCGCAAAGTTTCTCAAGGTAGACAATTGTTTGAGATTGTTGCTCAGCACTCCCCAATCCACCCCTCCCCTAGCAAGCCAAGTCTCCAGCGTCTTTCCAACCACTTGAGACACCGAGAAGGCGCCAAGCATTGAGATGAATTCATCGTTGGCACTCAAAACAAGGCCTGTGGAATCAGTGACGACAAACCCATAAGGAGCTTTTTGTAGGGCATCGCTGAACAAGTCTTGGGCAGACGACCTTAGATTGTTGCTCTGGGGTGAAGATTTAATCACCATGCGAAGCATCAATTGCGCACCTCCCTCTTGAACCAACAAGGTTGGCATGAGGGTGAGCGCTTGGGAATGGGGGATGCTTTTAACTTGAATGGATTTGGTTTTCGCGCCCGATTGAGCTGCACTGAGCAATTCCTCCAACTCCTGAGCGTCGTTTGCATCAAACCATTGAGTCAACTCCGAGCCAATGAGTTTTTTACCATCTTCTCGCATGACAAAACGCTCAGCTGAGGGGTTGGCCTGAACGATTTTTTTGGTGATCAAATCAACAATCACAATGGGTTCGCTTGAGTTTTCAAACAACGTGTTGTAGCGCGACTCCAAGTGCCTCAATCGCAAATAATCACGCTCCATGGACCGATGCGTATCCATGAGTTTTTGCTGCATCTTCGCCATTGAGCCCAAATCTCGGGCACACAAAATCAAGTTCTCTTCGTTGGCAAACTTAAAGAGTTTGATCATGAAAGGAGCCGACTGTTTGGCAGGCGACAAAAAGTTAATGTGCCTCCAGTCGGCTGCCAACTCTTGCGAGGTGGCTTTCTCAAGCACAGTTGGTGCTTTTAAGATGTTCAACAACTTTTGCGTCGAATCAAGTTCAGTCCATTCTGAGAGCTTTTTCCCAACCCACCCCTCCAACTTTAATCGGGAGAGTTCGACGCCCTTGGACTTAACCGAAATCACTTTGTGAGTTTTGTGATGTAGAACAACGATCAAATCTGCCAAGCCCAAAATCAAGGACTCTGTCACTTC
>Ga0007813_1000308_pt1 | contig 17635 bp, 23 predicted proteins | sample CryBogCBE29Jun09_FD_71194 | JGI IMG/M metagenome (GOLD analysis project Ga0007813, IMG submission 71194) | Freshwater microbial communities from Crystal Bog, Wisconsin, USA - CBE29Jun09 | ecosystem: Environmental > Aquatic > Freshwater > Lake | place: Crystal Bog, Wisconsin, USA | collected... | reverse complement strand
TTACTGTCTTAGTTAATATCATCCTTCTTCAATTTCTTTTTATTTCTTTGTTTATACTTCAATTCATTCCTTTTACACTGAATTTTACAAAACTTCTTATTTGGTCTTCCAATTACTTCTTCATTACAATTTCTATATTTACATTTCATATTCTATATATTAGAATACTTGTCCTTCCTTTTTAGATAAATAAAAATTATTTTCCAGACATATCAATCTTATCAACATTTCTTAATTCTACCTCATATTCTTTCCCTTCCCATTCAACCGTAATCAAACCATCATCATCTATACTAACTGGTCTTAAAGGGTCTTTGGGATTGTTTTTAGGGAAGTTTTTAACGATAGTAGCAAATAAAACACCACCACTTTTGATGCAATTGATTACATCATCCTCAGTGATATTTTTAACTTTAAAATCTTCATATAGTTTAAGATGCTTCATATCATATATATTAATTAATATATAACAAAAACAGAATTTATAAAGATGAAGCATCTAAGACGATTTAATGAAGAATTATCACCTCGGATTTATAAAAGTGCCGCATTTAAATTAAAGAAAATGGGACATGAGAGAAGATCTAAAGAATTAGATCAGTATGCTGAAACCGTTTCCAAGAAGGAAGAGATTATTAAGTGGAAAAAGAATATTGAAGAATTTTCAAAATATGGAAAAATCAAATTGAAATTTAAAACTGACTCCTTCAATAAAAAAGAGTATGAAGCAGATTTCTACTTTATGCTTAATTTTGATAGTTATATGTTACTTGACTCAATCGGATATTCTAAAGAAAGCTCAAGGGGATATTTTGAGTTTCCTATCACATTTTCAGTTGGTTTAATACCAGTTGATGAAGAAAACAAATCACTTTTTGAAAAAGGTGTCCGAGAACCAGACTTTCATAATGGATTTTTCTGGGGAATGTGGGTAAATATTAACTATAAGGTTGAAGATGAAAAAATACAATTTGTAGGTATTTCTACTAACGAATATGATGAACATCTTTCGGGAAATTCAGAATTTGCCGATAGAAAAAGCGCTCTTACATTTAAAAACGCTTTAAAACTATGTTTCAAAGAGACATCAGATTATCCATCATCTGAAACAACTCATGTAGATATGTATGATCTTTTATTCAAAACACTATGTCAAGACTTAGAATTACTTCCGGAGTATAATCTTTCAATGGAAAAGATTTATAATGATATAAACTCTTTTTCTGTCAATAAATTATATAAAGAATAAAATTTTCACTATCTTAGCATGAATAATTTTGTAACATACTTAGTAACCTATATTGGTGATTTATTACCAAGATATTATATTGGATCTTCTTCTAAAGATAAGATTATTTCTGGAAATTACTTTGGTAGTATATCTTCAAAGAAGTGTAGTAAAAACTAAAAGATAATGAAAATTAAAAAATATATTGAATTTATATTAGAAAAGAAAATATCAATTGATATGCCTTTACCTAATGACATAATTGAAATATCAAATGCTTATATAAAATCTGGTAAAGATATTTTTATTGTCGGTGGTGCAATTAGAGACTTTCTTCAAGGAAAAGAACCAAAAGATTATGATTTGGTTACTAATGCTTTACCACATGAATCCAAACTAATTCTTAAAGACTTTAAAGTCTCTGATGAACAAGGTAAGAATTTTGGTGTTTTAAGAGTATATACTCATGATGAGCCAGAAGGATATGAAGTTGCTTCCTACCGAAAAGACATTTCTCTTGGTAGAGATACTAAGGGTGATGAAAAAAAAGTTGAAATGGGAAATCATATCACAATTGAAGATGATTGCATGAGAAGAGACCTTACAATAAATGCCTTATTTTATGATTTACGGCATAAAGAAATAGTCGATATTGTTGGTGGTGTAGAAGATATAAAAAATGGAATTATAAAGGCGGTAGGTAATCCATTTGAAAGGTTTAAAGAGGATAGATTAAGAATTTGTAGAATATTTAGATTTGCTGCTAGGACCGGTGGTAAAATTGATGAGTTAACATCTAATGCTATAAAAAATGATAATAGACTTAGAGGAATAAATAAAAAAGAAGATGTATCACAAGAGAGAATTTGGGATGAATTTAAGAAGGCTTGGCAACAATCAATAGATTTCAAAGAATATCTTTCATATTTATCAGAATATAACATGTGGGAACAATACTTCCCAGGATCAGTTGTTAATGAAAATTTCATAGATTCTAAAGATTTCATCGTTATTCTGGCTAATCTTTTCAAGGGAGAAGATACTCTTAAACTTGAACATAAAATGGTTCAAAAATGGAATATTGAAATTGATATAGCCAGACAAGTTATCTTCTTAATTGATATTTTAAAATTAACACCGGAAACTGCTTTCGATCTTTACAAACAAAAAGTCAGATGTCATGTTAAAGACGAAACTATCTTAGAATGGCTTAAAGTCAATGGATTCTCAGAAGATAAATTATTCAGTGGTTTTATGAAATATAAACCATCTGTATCAGCTGAAGATTTGATGAAACAAGGATTTAAAGGTAAACTACTTGGTGATAAAATCAAAGAATTAGAAATAGAAGAATTTAAAAAATTACTCGATAAAAATGGCAAAGAATAGATTAATTAAAACATATGAATCTTTCATGTTAAATAGAAAATTCAAGTTTGAAGAAGAAATAATAGACCCTTTATTAGGATTAATTAGGGATAATCAAGTTACCTTAACACAACCTGATAAACTGCCTCAGTTGTCAAAGTTAGGTTATATGTATAATCATCTTTGGTATGCTGGTCGTATATGTTGGGGATATGATGGTCTCCTATTAGATCCAGAAGTTAAAAAGGCGATTAAAGAATATGATCATCAAGATGAACCAGATGAAGCAAATAATCCATATCAATATACATCGTGTGAGGATAATCCAAAATACAAGATTGAAATGTGTAATCCTGAAACTGATGAGATAGAAAATTTAATCTATGATGCCTGGTCTCAACATGTTGGTGAAGGTCGAGAATCATCACCTGACTATAATGAATTTGTTAAAATAGTTAAAGAAGGTAAACCACTCACTGAACTAGAAAAGAAACAACTTAAAGTAAATAAAACCTTTGATGATTGGGTTGATATTAAACTTGATCCTACTTATAAATATAAATCACTTTATAAAGATAGAAAAAGTGTGGCTAGATATTTACTCTGCACAATCGGTACTGGATATGGTATGAATAAGGATGGATTTATTATTGAGGAATCTGGTGGTGCTGATGTAGATAAAGCTCTTTATGGCGATTGGCAAAATGCTAAATTTGATCCGAATATTGCACAAGTAGTTGATAGAATTTTGGCAATGCCGGAAGTTAAAGAAACATTAGATACCGCACATAAACACATATCTGATATTTATAAGAAAGAAAGAGAGAAAGAAGCAAAAGAAAAGAAAGACTTTAAAGACAGAATTAAAGCTATAAAGAAAAAATCAGGTGATGTTTCTGATGATGATGATATTTCTGATGAAGAAATGGATGAAATTTTAAATAAATTGATGGCTAAACATCTTGACAAGGGTAATGACAATGAACCTTACAAAAAACCATATTCAAAATATTACCCAATTTCAAGCAGTTCTATAATCTATATCATTGGTAGTAAAGAAGCACAAAAAAGAGAAGGAATCAATAAGATAGACAAGTCATATATTGACGCATCTATTGAGATATGTAAAGATATAATGGAACATAAAGACCAAGAAGAGAAAGAAAATGTTAAATTTGCTCAAGAATTTCTTGGTAATATGGGAGTTGAAGGATATAGTGAGTTCGTTAAGAAACCAACATTTGATAAGTATGAACTACTTAGAGAAATTAGAGAAATGTTCACTGATTTCACAGATGAATTTGGTGAAGAACTTACTCAAAGAGTTCAAGCCAATTATGATTGTTGGAATATCCGATTAAATGATACTGCTAAAGATGCTTATGGTGATAATAACTATTTTATAAACATTCAATTTGCTAAGAATCCATCACTTCCAATTGGAGCATCTAAATCAATTGATTTCTTAAAAGGTCAACTATTTTATGAAAATTTGAAAAACTCACTTGAGAGAATCAAAACAATACCAGAAATAAAATTAATCACTTTTGATTATAGTAATGTTCCGAATGGTGGGATGACTACCATTGATATTGGATTATATGTTAATAAATATAAACATAAGTTAGAAGAAGAAAAATCTGACCAGGATTTTATCAAACAAGGTTTTGAAGTTGGTGGTAATTCTCTTATACTTCCGATAAAAGGAATGAATATAGTAATAAGAAGACCTCAACCTTTGGGAAGCACGCACCCAAGTAATACAAGTGGTAAGGAATATTTTTCAAATGCTTTATCATTTGATATATTCACCTCAGATTGGAAGAAATTAGTTAATTTTCAATTAGATGAAAGACATTTTAATTCAATCAGAGGTAATATACCGACTAATGAAAAATCAAGAGAAGTTTATGATTGGGTTATAAAAGAACACGAAGCTATGAAAAAGTCAGATCCGGGTTATGGATTTGGTAAAAGAGAGGGTAGTAAATGTCTTTATGCACATGACTTTATGTTGTGGCTAAAAGATCACCAAGAAAATTTAAAATAATGATAAAAGAATTTAACAAGTTTCAAAATAAAGGAAAAATGGTTGCTGTCTATCACGGATTAGGTGGAGGTGGTGGTAAATTAATACCAAGACTCTTGAGAAAATATGGATTTAATAGAATCCATTATCCTGAAATTGACTATGAAAGTGAATGGGATAAAGATATGTGTAAATCAATGTTTAATCGTGAATTAGATAGAATCAAACACGCTGATTTAATAGTTGGGTTCAGTTTAGGTGGATATTTGGCATTTGAACTGGCTGGTTATACCGGTAAAAATCTTATGTTGATAAATCCCGCAATCGATAGAACTAAAACTCTTTTAGATATTAAATGGTTTGATATTCCAACGAAAAGGAATTTCGGAAATGTTGAAGTATATTTAGGAACAGAAGATGATTTAATTGATAAACAATGGACAATTGATTATCTTAAAAAACTAAATGTTAAGTCGGATATATACTTGGTGCCAGGAATGGAACACTCTACCTATATAGAGGAATTTGAAGTAATGTTAGATAATAGTAAATTGATATGATAAAAAGATTTGATGAAATAGAGAAGGGTAAATCAATTGCCGTATATCATGGTTTAGGTGGTCAACCTGCACCAGATAGAATTGAATATTTAAAATCGATTGGATTCACTGAGGTTTACTATCCGTATATTGATTTTGAAGAAGAGTGGTTAAAAGATAAATGTAAATCAATATTTCAAAGAGAGTTAAGAAACCTTAGAGGTATAGATTTGATAATGGGATTTAGTTTAGGTGGTTATTTAGCTTTCGAATTAGGGGGACAATTATCAACAAATCTTATTTTAATTAACCCGGCTCTTGATAGAGGTAGAACAAAATTAGATATTAAATCATTTGATATTGATTCTAAAAGAAATTTCGGTAAAATAGAAGTTTTCCTTGGATCAGATGATACTTTAATTGATAAAAATACAACTCTAGATTTCTTAAAAAAAGAACGCATAAATTCAGAAATTACCATTATCGAAGGAATGGAACATAGAACCCCAATGAATTATTTTAGAGAAATAATAAATAAAAGTAAATTGACGATATGACACAATATTTAAGCTACATTCGTGACGCGATAGGAAACAACTATCTTGGAATCAAAATTGATAAAGGTATAGTCGATCCATTTTTAAATGAGTTAAAAGATATACTTGGTTCAGAATATGAAACCTATACTAAACTTCAACAAGATAGAGATCATGGTTCATATCATATCACCGTGATTAATGTTATGGATTATAACAGATTATCAAAACAAAATCTTGATGGATTTGTTAATTCTCTTGAATCAGTTATGAAATATCCAATAGATGATATTCAAATGCTAGGAATTGGAACCGCTGCTAAAAATACCAACACGGCTTATTTTGTGGTTTGTAGAAGTGAAAAACTTCAAGCTATTAGAAAGAGATATGATTTACCAGAACAAGATTTTCATATCACTTTAGGATTCAAATTCAAGGATATATTTGGAGTTAGGAAGAATGTTGTTTTAGAAAAAAAATCTAAATTCATTCAACTTTTAGGTCAAGAATACTTAAAAAAAGAAAATTTTGAATTCTTAAAGAAGATTGAAAATTATTCAGAGAATCCAGATCTCGAAATAATACCTATATCAATTACAGATACTCAACTTAAAATTAAAGTTGGTGATACTTTAATGGATGTAGGTTTAACAGAAGATAATAAATTCTTCATCTTCACAAGATACAAACAAGAAAAAGAAACTCATAGAATGCCAACAACTGAGTTACTTTCAATTATAACAAAAAAATAAATTAATAGAATGAAGTTAAATAAGTTTTACTCAATAGACGAATGCCAAGACGAAGAGGTTTTATACCAAAAATTAGATACACTAGTAGAAGAAGGTAAAATTGAATATGAATTGCAAGATAAGTGGACTCTTAAAGTAAAAGATTTGGATTTATCAATCAGTGAAGAAAAAAGTTTAGTAGATTTATTTGATTCTTTGGATGTATATGTTGTCGAGGGTGAGGATGATGAAGATATGGATGATGATTTATACTTTGCGGATGACGATGACGATGATTTTAAACCAAGACGCGGTGGAAAATCTTTTGATGATGATGACTTCGGTGATTATTAAAAAATGTTATGTTGAATATTAAAGATAGATTAGATGATTATTTAGAATTCGACTCTAATCAATTATTCGAAAAAGGATTACTTACAAGAATTTTCGGAGGTGCAATCAGAGATAGTATCGCAGGGCAAAAGATAAACGATATTGATTTACTGACTGGTGCAAAATCAATGATATTTGTTAGACAAATACTCTAAATAACGGATTCAATTTTATTGAATCTTTACAATCTAAAGATTTAGCTAGAATGTACTCGGATATTCATGTCATTTGTGAACCACATACTTGGATTAAAGGTGAAAAGATGATCCAAGTTATAAGACCTCGCAGCGGGTACAAAGTTCCATCAAAAGAAGAATATGAGAAAGATTTCAACAATCTGATTTCAAATGTTGATCTTAGTTGTTGTGGAGTTAGTTGGAATGGTCGTTTGCAGGAGGACTATCCTAATTCTATTATTCATTGCCAAAATAAAGTTTTCTCAGTCAATGAGAATGCTAAGATGTATTCAAATAGTAGAATAAATCATCGAATTTATAAGATGCAAAATAGAGGATGGGAACAGATACCAAATGATATCACTAATAATAGAGAACAAAAGATAAATAATATACTTAATTATGATATAAATTTGGAAATTTAAAAAATTATCCTTATCTTTGTATTATCAAACGGTGGTAGTGAAATAAAGAGTTAAAAATTATTTTCTATTAAAAGTTTGGTAAAGTAAAAAATATTCCTTATCTTTGTATTATCAAATTAATCAAACAACAAAAACAAATAACATGGCAACTAAAGGATCACTCTTCGCAAAAGCAAAGCAAACTGCGGTAACAAAAGGACCAGCTAAAGAAGATAAAAAAGTCAGAATAGATGCTGGAGATTATTCATTTTTCCAGAAAATCAAAGATTTGGAAATCCTTAATGATAGGATGAAATCAGATAAGGCTAAAGCTGATATGATTTCTGATGAAGTTCGCGATGTAGCCAAATCAAAGTGGTGTGAATTATATCAGAAAACTGGTAAGAATCCAGGTTCTGCTATGATTGAGGCTAAAGACGGACTTGACACCGCACAAGTCATGGTAATCGTGCAAGATAAATACATCACTATCACAGCTGAAAAAGCTGAAACTCTTCGTGAAGAGTATGGTGATGATATTGTTGAAGAAGCAACAACTTTCGCATTTGATGAATCAATGATTGAGAAGTATGGTGAAGTTCTTTCTAATCTGATTACTTCTTGTGATGAAATCGCAGACGCTGATAAAGACAAGATAATCAAGGCTGTTACTAAATTCACTATAGCTAAAGGCACTATTGATGTGATGAAAACTTATGGTAAAGTGAACGAAGTTATGGAAGCAATTCGTCCAGTGGTGATGTTGAAAGGACCAGAAGTTATCAAAGGATAATTAAACTTATAAAGGTACCCAAAATAAATTGGGTACTTTTTTGCATGTAAAAACTAAAACAAAATAAAAATGAGTAAAAAAACAATTACAATTCTATTGATGCTATTCACTAGCATAGCAACCTTCTCACAAGATCGTGTAAATAGGGAAAAATTACACTTCGATAAATCGTCCGATAGTCTGATTAATGCTACTGGATGGTCATATAATACTCAAATAGGTGAGTGGATTGATTATAATAATGTGATATGTAATGACAAGGAATACAAGACAAAGTATTCATCATTACAAGGATCTGAGATGATGTCACGGAATAATCAAAACTTCATTTCAATTGTTACAAAGTCATTAACATTTAATAATAATAAGTATGTAGTTCTAATAGTAACAAAATGGGTCGGTAACTATAAATATCCTTCTCTAAAAGAAGATTGGTATACCTACAAGGCAACTTATGGATTCATTTTTTCTGAATCAGATTTCAATACGATAAATACTCTATCAGACTCAGTTGGTATAATAACTAAAGCTATTGTTGAATATAGAAAGCCTTTTGAAGACTTTTCAGAAACATTATTCTTGGATATGATACAAAACCAATTATCAACTACCCCTTCTTTTGGTTATTTATTTTCAGTTAAAAAAACTAAAGATAGCTTAGTAAGATTTTTAATACCAAATATTTACATACCATCATCTAAATATTTACCAGCAACGAGTGATGTTAATTTTTCTAAAAAGTATTTTGAAACATCAGTAGATAACTTTCAGAAGATATTTATTAAATAAAAATATAATTATTATCGAAAAAGTCGTTAGGATTTAATCCCAACGACTTTTTTCATTTTATCTACTTCTGATTTTTTTTGTATCTGAATTACCCATATACCATTCTTTTTAATCCTCTTACCATATTTAATATCTAATGATATTAGACATTCTTCAAACAAAGAGATAATATCTGGAGACTTATTGGTGAAATTATATCTCTCATAAGAATATTTACCATTTAATGATATATAAAAAGATCCATCACTTACCCAAAGACCTCTTAGTAGATTTTTATAATCTATATTTTCCCTTTGAAAATTTAACAGTTCAATTTTCCTATCATGTTTTTTACCCAACCCATGTTGAGGAAAATAAACAGGCAGGTTTTTATCAAAGATAGTCAATACCGAACATCCATTAGATTTAGATACTAATGAGGTTTTATCAAAAAATTCACTCAACGCATTTTTTATTTCTTTAATACTTTCTGGATATTTATTATCTTGTGATATTCTTAGTCTAAAAGAAGTTGACTTTCGACCATTAACGGATATATTACCATCACCAAGATAAAGACCAAGTATAAAATTATACAATTTACTTTTTTCACTGACTCTTTGATAACACTCAGTTATTTGAATCTTTCTTCTCACTTGGTTATCTTGAATAGAATTGATAATATCTGAACTTATCCAATATCTTATTGTAGAACGAGAAATGTTATATTTTTTACTTAGTAATTTTTTATTTGGATTATCTTTGTAATCATTTAAAACTTTTTCAATTATTTCTATACTATATTTCATAGTTTATATATTAAATTTTTTAAGTACTAAATTTGGATATTTAAAAAAAGTTTTCTATATTTGTATTGTCAAGATGATAGAAGCCGGGATGGTGGAACAGGTAGACACGCGAGACTAGAGGCTAAAGATAAATACTTTGGCATTTGGGTCGTCATATTAGAAATGATATGATAGTAAGGTGTAAATTCATTGAACGCTTAACAGATAATGCTGATGCCAACGATGAGCGAAATTCCGAAAGGAAGACGTGCAGAGACTATAATCACCTGCCTCTATGATATAATATCAGTGGTAAAGGCATAGTCCAGACTACAAACAGTAGGCGATGAAAATCGTAGTAGTAAGTAAAATCTCGTGACCCTAAAAGGTCGTGTGGGTTCGATTCCCACTCCCGGTACAAATAAACTTCCGATTTTTCAGTCGGAAGTTTTATTTTTTAAATTTATTTTAATTTACTCATTGTTGAGTTATTTTCCAAAATTTATTTGGACAATAAGTATTTTTATTTTGTCCAAATAAATTTCTTATTTCCAGATCCATAACATCTAAACCATCCTCTTGATAACATTATTTGAGCCTCAGATAAATTTTTATCATATCCTTCTTTTACTAATTTATCTTTTCTGAAACTCCATCGATTATATCTTCTCTTACCATCACACCACCAATAATTCATTGACTCACTTTCATATTTCATTCCCAATTGTGAGTAGGACTCACCATTAAAAAAGTCATTATCACTATATGATATTATATTTTTTGGAATTACATCTTTTATAAACATTTTCCATAGTCGAGACATTGATCCAATTATATTCAAGCCAATTTTATTACAAAATCTAGTCACCTCAAATACTCCATTTTTGCCATTCATATTCTTCCTACTATTAGAAAATGTCATAAGACTGATTAATTCATGATTATAATAAAGACCATATCTATATTTTGATATACACCATCCTTGGATATGATTTTCATTTAAAAATTGCATAGATTCTTTATTAGAAACCTTTTTAATTTCACATTTTCTAGCACCAATTGAGATATTATTTCTTCTTAATTTATTTTTTATTATAGATTTTATTATATCTTTTTTATAGTTCCAATCATCTTCCCATATTTGTATAAGTTGAACCCCCTTATCTCTACACATTTTATATTTATCAAAATGATATGATTTATTTTTTTGTAATTCTGAATGCCAATAAATTCCATTAAATTCTATAGCCATATTATATTCAGGCAAATAAATATCCAATTCAAAAGGATTAATAATATTTCTACAATTTATTATAAGATCTGATATGTTTAATTCATTTAAAAATTCTACAATTTCTAAATGACCATTACTTGTATGATTATTTAATGGATTACAATTTAGACAAACTTCTATCTCGTGCTTTAAATATCTTTGATATAACAGACTAGATGAAATTAAAAATTCGTTATTGCATTTATTACATTTTATTTTAATAATATTGTTTTCATAGGAAAGTATATTAAAATATTCTCCATATTTCTCTTTAATCTTACTAAATAGAAGATTCTTTTGAGATTCTTTTATTTTTAATTTAACTTTATCAGATGATATATGCCATTCAGTTCCATATTTAATTAAGCTATTTTCTTTTATTTTATTAATAATAATTGGTGATTTTATTGGATTATCATATCCCCATTTTTCAATAAAATTTGATATCATTTTATCTTTTATTTCTTTATTTTGTAACGGTAATTCACATCCATATTTTATTTTATTTGTTTCTTTAATTTTCTCTTTAATTTTTAAATTTTGAGCAGCAAATTCAGTTCCAAATTTTTCTAAATTGGTTTTTTTCATTTTTTCCTGTACCTCTTTTCTTTGGGTAGAGTGAACAACCCCATATTTATCTAGTGTATTCTTTCTTCTCTGTTCATTTCCTTGAGGTCTTGATAATAATATTGCACAATGTTTAGAACAACCTGACTTATATCCACTTTCAAATCCAACAAATCTTTTATTTGGAAATCCACAATATTCACATTTTGGATAGTCAATCATATTGTTTTCATAATGAAATATCAATTGTGAATATTTTAAAAATTTAAAATTCATTTTTTCCTGAAAATCTAATAATATTTTAAAATATTCTGGAATATTTTTTTCAATCCATTCCTTTTTTATTTTATTTTTATTTATCTTTGTATTGTCATAGAGAAGTTTAATATAATTATTCATATCATTATATATTGATTGTGATTTAGTTCCTTACTAAAAATTATCAATGATTGATGAAATAAATTTGGAAAATTAAATTATCTTTTGTATGTTTGTATTACAATTAAAAAACAAAAATCTAAAAATGGATAATTCACAGATGTTACCAAAAGAGTTTTTAAATAAACTTGAAAATCTCACCGAACGTGAGCAAACTTATTTTCGTATTATGTGGGCGAAATACGGAGTTCTTTATATCACAGCAAAACCGGGAGTAGCTAAATCAGCTATAGCTCGTTCTATCGCTGATAAAATGGGATTCAGATACATGGATCTTCGTCTCTCAATGGTTGATGAAACAGATGTGGGACTTTTCCCATCCGTATCTGAATCAGATGGCGTAAAATGCCTTGACCACGTTGTTCCTCGTTGGGCTCTTGAGGCTAACAAGCAACCAACAATCATTCACTTTGAAGAGTTGAACCGAGCATCACAAGCTGTTCGTAACGCGGCTCTACAAATCCTCCTTGAGCGTCAAATCGGTATCAATTTCGAATTCAACAATACCGTTCTCTTGATGGCATCAGGTAACCTTGGAGATGAAGATGGTACAGATGTAGAAGAATTTGACTCGGCTCTTAACAACCGTTTGATTCACTACAAACACGTTTTGACTACTAAGGAATGGTTGGAAAACTTTGCTGAGAAGAATGTTCATAAGACAATCACTTCTTACATCAAAGCTCACCCAGAACAACTTTACAAAGTTGCTGCTGATGGAGTTCAGGCTTACGCTACACCTCGTTCTTGGACGATGTTGAGTGAGTTTATCACTAAAAACTTCGGCAGAGATGCTGACCCACGAGCATTTTTACCTCTTCTTAAAGTAGTGGCATCTTCTTATGTTGGTAACTCGGCTATGAAGTATGTTCAATATTGTGAAGATATGTTGAATATCAACATTATGGATGTTCTTAACGATTTCGATCGTGTTAAGGATGACTTGAAAAAGTACAACCGTGATAAGAACTCTGAACTTATCCAATCTTTGAAAGAGTTGGATTTGAATAAACTCTCTGACAAACAAGTAGCCAATTCGGCTAAGTTCTTGAAAACCGTTGGAGACGATGAATTGACAGCTTACCTGTTGTTCATCCTTGACAACAACCTTGATATAACTAAACCTAAAATCAAGGCGTTTATGTTAGAGTTTGAAACGGTTCTTCGAACTATCAAAAAGATTAACAAGCCTACTAAGTAATCTGTGAATTGAAGAAAAGAGCCTTTGACAAAACAAAGGCTCTTTTTTTTATATAAGTGGTATGAAAATACAATTAATCTTATTTACAGAATTCGGGCAATTTTTAGGTGAATCCTTTGAAGTGGATGAAGAACAATATCAAAACATAGTAAATTTTTCAAAAAACTACTATGAGACAGGTTTTGAAATGACTTTAGAAGATGGTGGATTTGCCATATTTTCACCTGAAATGATTAAGAAATCAATATTAAAAATAGATAAAATCGATGTATAGAAATAAATTTAAGCAGTTTGGCGGTCAGTGGATTCCAGATATTATCGAATATCTTAAATCAAAGATCGAACTAGATTCTGGAATAACAATCTCAGTTGGTTGTGACTCTGTTCAGAAAAGAAAGAGAACTATATACGCATGTACAATCATGTTATATAACAATGATATTAGAAATGGTGCCCATGTAGTATTCTTCCGTGAAAGTCATGATAAGATTAGAGATAATCAATCACGCCTTCACAAAGAAGCACAATTGGCTCTTGATATTGCTGAATTTCTAAACACTGAATTAGAGGGTTTCTATTCTAGAAAAGATCTTTCTCAATTTGAAAGACAAAAGTATAAATTTCATCTTTTAAGATGTAATGGTGAATACCTACATCTTCAAAACAATGATGTTGAAAGTTTCGTTAAAAATTTAACACTTTCTGAGTTTGAAAAGACTAACCCTTATAAGTTGGTTGATATTCATATTGACTTCAATCCATTTGAGGGTGAATCTAAAAAGAATAAGTCCAATGTGGCTTATAATGCTTATGTCCCATGGTTAAAAGGTGTGGGTTATAGAGTTTGGAGTAAGCTACCAAATTCTGGAGATAGTTCAGCGAGTACAAGTGCAGCGGATTTATTATTAAGAGATTAAAAAAGATAAACAATGAGAAAAGGATACGTAGTAAAAGAAAAAGGATATGAGTATAATGATAACTGGTATGACCAAGATCCCTCACAGGATACTTATACCAATTTATTCGATGATCTGGGAAGTGCCGAAAAGTATGCTAAACAATTCACTGCTGATTTTATCTCAGGTCAGAGTGTTTACGATTATTTCAATGAGCAAGATTATCTATCAGAATTAAAAGAAATTATTGGCGGAAATGATGAATTTGAAAATTATGACATCAACACTGAAATATTCTCTAAAATCTGGTCATTGATAAAATATGATATTGCTGTAATCTTAGAAGCTGAAGTTGTTGATGGTGAACCAACAATAGTAAATTATTCGGATGGTACAAAAATGTATTACAAAAACAACGTTTTACATCGAGTAGGAGGTCCGGCGATTGAGAGAGGAGATGGAACCTGGGAATATTACTATGAAGGCAAAAAACATAGGTTAGATGGACCAGCTGTTTATAGTATTTACGATGATGAGGGATATTATGTAGATGGCAAGAACTATTGGGGTAAAGAAAGTTTCGATGCGGCAGTAGGGAAATGGGTTCAAAAACATAGAGATATTCAAATTACTAAAATTTTAGACTAAAATTATATGAAAAGAGAAGTAAAAATATTAGGTTTATCCTACTCACAATCACAAGTTGGTTCTTATGTTTGTGTCCTGGCTGAAACAAATGGTCACCGTAAATTGCCCATCATAATCAAACCTCAAGATGCACAAACAATTGCACTCAGAGTTGAAGGGATGAAATCACCCAGGCCGATGACACATGAATTATTTAAGTCATTATCGGATTCTTTTATGATAGATTGTCAAGAGGTTTATATCTATCAGGTATTAGAAGGTGTTTTCTATGCTAAATTAGTATTCAACAATGGAATCGATGATGCAGATATTGAGACAACTGCTGGGGATGCAATTGCTTTATCATTAGTGTTTGAATGTCCTCTTTATGTTAGTGAGGAAGTTCTTGATGTATGTGGTATAGTAACTGATGATGAGGGAAATCTTGTTCCAGATACCGATGAAGTAAAGAATACTAAAAAGACTAGAAAGAAAAAGGCTGAACCAGTTATATCTGTTGAAGATATGAAGAAAATGATGGAAGAAGCAATTTCAAATGAGGATTATGAACTAGCGGCTCAGTATAGAGATAAAATTGCTGAAATGCAAAAAAGTTTGTAAGTGTCTGATTGGATAGAAGATAAAACTGAAATAAGAGATTTCCCAATGGATTTTCGTTTCAAACGAAAAGTATTTACATTGGGAATATTTTCTTTTATGGAAAGTATAAGAGTTGTGCAGTATCCGGAAGAACCAAAACCTTGTTTAATTTATATGAGAAAGGTTGGCCTTAATTATATGATGGCTCCAGGAGTTAAATGGCCACCAAAAGACATCTTATTGATACACCAATTTATGAATTTCTTCTATGAAAAATACGTAAGAGATTATGACTTAACTAAATGGAAAGAAAAATACACATTTGTTATGAATCTTTTCAAAGATGAAGTCAGAAATAAAAAGTTAGAAAGTTTAGGAATATTTTAAACTTTTAAAAATTAACATAATATAAAGAAGAAATTAACTTATATTATGACAGAAAAACTTGCGACTAAACCGGTTGTTCGACCTTACCAACAACCAATGATTAAACCTCTTGATTTTGATTCAATGGCTCAAAAATTAAGAGGTTTTTTTATGCCACTTGGATTTAAAGAAACCTTTCCACAACCAAGAGTATCAATACTTGCGGCTTGTGAAGATCCAAAAACAATTAGAAAATATAAATTTTCAGGAATTGAATGGCCATTAATACAGACAAATCAGATGTGGTTGGAACACGATATTTTAAAACAACCAGAATTAGAAGGTGTCTTTTGTCTAACAACTTCATATCGTGATGAACCTAATCCAGTAGAAGGTAGACATAATAAAATATTTCCTATGTTTGAAGCAGAACACTTGGGTGATTATCAGCATCTTTTAAATACTCTTTCAAATTTAGTAGTTCATTTAGGATTTGTTAAAACAACATCAGATATTAAATTTTTCACTTATGATGAATTGTGTGAGAAATATGGTGTATCAATTTTAGAGGCTGAACACGAAACTAAAATGTGGGAAGAGTATGGTGATGTAGTTGCAATTACACATTTTCCTAAAAGGACAAGTCCGTTTTTTAATATGAAGGAGAACGGGAAAAATAAACAAGGTGAGGCTGTTTTTGCTAAATGTGATTTTATTATTTGTGGTCAAGAAACGATTGGTGCTGCTGAGCGCGAAACAGATATTAAAAAAATGAGAGAAATGTTTTATACTATTTCAAATGGAGAATATGCTTCACAACTTTTTAATTTATTTGATGAAGACAGAGTTACAGATGAATTAGAAGACTTCTTCAAATTAAATATGATTAAGAGATGGGGATTCGGTTTAGGCATTACAAGACTTGAAAGAGCTATGAAATTAAAGAATTTAATTTAAATTTAAGGCTAATGTTGAGTGGTGAAATTGGCAGACACACCCTTCTGTCTCAGGGGCGTGGAATCAGGGATAAATCGTAATTGACTAACCTCCACATATATGGTTCGAATCCTTTCTCAACAGCATATATGAAAAAATATTTAAATCAAATAGATATTGATAATAGAAATCAATGTATAGACTTTTATGAATTTTTGATAAGCAATTGCTCAGAAGCAAAAGGTTCGTCAAATAATCACCAAAACTGGGAGGGTGGATATTTTGATCATGTTGAGGAAATATTCAAATATGCTATAAGATTATACGAAACCCTAACCCAAGATAGAGACTTAGATTTTAGTCTATCTGATGCTTTATTAGTTTTATTTTTACACGATATTGAAAAGCCAATCAAATACTCAAAATTATCAACTCAGTATAATCTTACTGATAATGATTTACGAAAGACTTTAATAGATAAATTTGGGTTTAAATTAACGGAAGAACATAATTTAGCCTTGAAATATATTCATGGTGAAGGTGACGATTACAGAAAGGATAAAAGGGTAATGTCACCATTATGTGCATTTTGTCATTGTTGTGATGTAATAAGTGCAAGAATATTCTTTGACTATCCAGAAAGGCAACTTTTATAATCTTTTCAATATAATATCTATGGATACTATGGATAAAATATATGAGTCTTTAAAAGATAAACATTTAAATCTTGATAAAATTATGAATCTTTCAAAAGATGATAAGAAAATTGTCATAGATTTATATAATCAATTGCACGATGCCATTAATGGTGAAAGTGGAACATTTGGCGGAATCCCATTACCGAGTAATTTGAAGGTTGATTTAATAAGATTCAATCTTATTTATAATACATTAACTGAATATGGTTATTTGGTTACAAGAAGAGAAGCAAACCTAGATAAAATATTAGGATAAAAATAAAATAATTAAAATTATGGC
>Ga0007813_1000276_pt1 | contig 18351 bp, 12 predicted proteins | sample CryBogCBE29Jun09_FD_71194 | JGI IMG/M metagenome (GOLD analysis project Ga0007813, IMG submission 71194) | Freshwater microbial communities from Crystal Bog, Wisconsin, USA - CBE29Jun09 | ecosystem: Environmental > Aquatic > Freshwater > Lake | place: Crystal Bog, Wisconsin, USA | collected... | reverse complement strand
CCGGTGTAACTGTCGGAGAGCCGACCGGTCAGTTTGTAACCGTCCCAGACGAGGGTCGAGTACGTGAGCGTGAGACTCGCCGTATCCTTCGCCACGTTCAGAATCGGCGCCGTGCAACCCTGTGCCGTTTGACAGTACGCATGGGAACCCGGCGCCACAATGGCCTGCGTCGTGAGGTATGTGAGGTAATCGGCGCTCGGGCTCGTGATCTTCGAATCGGTATAGGCCCCTGAGAAGGTCACGCTCCACTCGTCGTTAAGCTTTGCGCTCACTTCGAGTTCCGGACCGAACGCGCGTCCGTCGCCCGCGTTGTTGTAGAACTGATAGCCACACAACAGCGTGAATACCTGCTGAACGCCTTGCCACTTGATGTAGTACAGATCCCCGTTTACCGACAGGCGGCCGTCTAGGAACTTCGCTTTCTCACCTACCTCATAGTTCCAAGCGCTATCCGGACCGAAATTCAGCGGACCCGGTAGCGCACAGTACGGCGGCGACGTGGGCGGTGGCAGAATCTGGTTCGCGCCACCGGGCCGGAAGCCGCGTGCAATCGTGGCGTACAAATTGAGATCCTTCGTCGGCTCGTACGACAAATTCACGCGCGGATTGAAGCCCCGATCGGCAGCACGCGTCGTTGTCGCATTCGCAAAAGCAGCGGCCTCGCTGGCATTCGGACCGTCGAAGCCCCACGACACTTCATCTTGGCGGCTCGCGTATTTGTACCAACGCACGCCGGCCGCGAGTTTCAGCTTATCGGTGAGTTTGTACGAGCCGTCCGCGAAAAGAGCAAATTGCGAGACGTCGTAGGGATTGTAGGACGTGAAGATCGACGCATCCGAATACAGATTCTGAGCAGTCGGCGCCTCACCCGACGGGAGTAAGGCGGCGTTGTTGCTGATTTCGTTCCAAATCGAATGCAGATGGCTGTAATAGGCCCCCGCGACCCAATGCAGTGCACCGCCGTCGTGCGAGGTGAGTCGCAATTCCTGCGTGAACTGACGCGACGGATCGACTTCCGAGTAGGGAATCGGAACCAATGGCGTTCCGCCACCGTTCGCGAGATACACCGACTCGGAGGCGTCCTGGGTCTGCCAACCCAAACGATCAAAGTACGACGTCGCACTCGTCAGATCGGCAAACCCCAGATTCGCATTAATCGTGAGGCCAAAAATGCTGATGCTGTCGTGCACGCCTTCCCGGAAGGAAAACGCACTGTAGTGCGCATTGGACACTGCACTCGGCGACGGGCTCGTGGGCTGGCCGTCCACCAAGTCGTACCCCCCGAGGACCATGGATTGTTTGAATGCCATGGCGGTAATCGACAGGTCATCCGTGGGTTGGAACAGGATCGTGGCGCGGCCACCCCAGAGGCGCTCGTCATTAGCGCCCTTGATCACGCTCACCGGCGTCACGGACGAGAGCGTCTGACTGAACTGATTCGGTACGGTCGTGGGGAACGGGAAATTCGAACCCAAATTGACGAGGTCGATCCAGCCACTGCGATACAAGTCGCTCGCCACCACGCGCAGCGCCAACTTATCGCCGAACGGGATGTTCAACATGAACGCGCCGGAGTAATTACCGCCACCGCCCGTTGTGTCGGACACCGTGCCCTGAACGGAGCCCTCGAACACGTTCAGTTTCGGCTGCGCCGTCACGACCTTCACCGTGCCGCCCATCGAACTTGAGCCGTAGAGCGTGCCTTGTGGGCCGCGCAGGACTTCCACGCGCTCGACGTCGTACAGATTCGGGTCAATAACGACTTTGCCGGACTGCGACAGGGCGGGCGGCGAAAGCGGGATTTCATCGAGATAGAAGCCCACCGTCGGAGCGGCGCCGCCATTGGAGGCGAGTCCTCGCGCTTCGTATTCCGTTAAACCGGGGCCGGCTGAGCGCATCGACAAACCCGGCACGTCCCGTGCCAGCGACTCGATGCTCGTGATACCCGCCGCCGTCAATTGCGCACCCGAAACCGCAGAGATCGAAATCGGCGTATCCAAAATCGTTGATTTGACCTTTTCGGCAGTCACGACGATTTCGGTCAGCCCCGATTCATCGGCAGTCGACGAACTCACGTCGCTCGCGATCGCGACAGAGGTCATTACCGCAGCCGCCGACGCACCAACGACACAAGCGAGCCACGGCCGACGCGTCGCCATCAGAACCTGCGTCACGTGGGTGGAAACCGGAGTACGCGATGACTGTATCGCATTCGCTTCCCATTGCTGATTGACCATGAGTTAGTGAACCTCCTGAATGACGATCGATCGTGTGAGGTCGGCGCCATGGACGCCAACTGAGCCTTGTCATCATTTGTCTCATAAATGACAAAGAAGTCCAATACCTGTCCATGATTGCACCATGACAGGGCCCGTACAGATCGCTTTGCACTCATTTAGGGCGCGTCCCGGCTGGCTTGCTCGTTCTACCGAGACCGACTGTCCACTCGCGACCGCCTTCGGCTACAGTGCGGTCAGGTTGATTCATTCGGGAGCCGCTATGTCGCCTGTGCGTCGTCTCATCGCTGTCCTCACGTGTGCCGTGTCTGCCACCGCCGTTGCAGAGCCGATCGTGCTCAAAGCGACGCATTACCTTGACGTGGCGGCCGGCAAACTCGTGTCGCCAGCTGAAATTCGCATTGACGATGACAGAATCGTCGAGGTGGGCACTAGCGTCGCGCACCCCACCGGTACCCGCGTGATTGATCTGGGACAACGCACGTTGATGCCTGGCCTCATCGATGCGCATGTGCATTTGTTCCTGCATCCCGGCGCGGAAGACCTACAGACGGTGCAAGAGTCCGTGCCGGCGCGAACCATCTCTGCGCTCAAAGCAGCGGCGGATGACCTGAATGCCGGATTCACCGCCGAACGCGATATGGGCAGTGAAGGCGCTACATCCGCTGACAGCGCCGTCCGAGATGCCATCAATCGCGGCGTCTACCCCGGACCCCGGCTGCGCGTTTCCGGTAACGCGATCGATATCTTGGGTGGGCATGAAGACGCGATCGCCTACAACCCGGGCGCCCATGTACCGTCGAATGCGGACTACGCGAACAGCTCCGAAGAGATCGTTCGCGTCATGCGTCAGCAGCACAAGGAAGGATCCGATTTCGCCAAAATCTACGAAACGGGTCCGGACGAAATCGTCAACGGGACACTGCATACGCCGTTTCAATACACCGCGGCACAATTGAAAGCGGCGGTGGAAGAGGCCGCTCGGATGGGAACGGTCGTCGCCGTGCATGCAACCGGCGAACCCGGCACGGGTTATGCGGCAGAGGCCGGCGTGATTTCTATAGACCATGCATTGCAGCTGAGCGACGCGACGATGTCTCTCATGAAGGCAAAGCAGATACCGGCGGTTCCTACGCTCACATGGTACGAATACTTCACCACCCATTCGTCCAGTGCGACCGAGAACGCTGCGAACACCGCCATCTATCAGTACAAGCTCAAGGAGTTCGCCAAGCAGGTCAAAGCCGGCATTCCCTTCGCCGTCGGCTCGGATGTGGGACCGTTCCAGCACGGTACACAGGCTCGCGAATTCGAGCTCATGGTCCAAAATGGACTGACGCCCGCGTCCGTGCTGCAAGCCGACCTGATTAACGGGGCACGAATCCTCGGTTGGCCGGATCAGATTGGCCAACTGAAACCCGGGTACTACGCCGACATCATCGCCGTCGAGGGAAATCCACTCGCGGACATTCAGACTTTAAAGACGGTCCCATTTGTCATGAAGGGTGGCCAGATTTACAAAATGCTGCCGTAAGGCATCGGAGGTGCCCGCTGGACTTCGGCGATAGCTAGCGCGCCGTGAGATTTTTCGTTGCAAATAGCCAACGATTCACTCGGGCATTCAGCCTCCGATCGCTAGCTTGTAAGCCTTTATTTTTAAGGGCCTTATTCCGCGCCATCAGCCCTCCAATCGCGCGACGTCCAGTACAGCGCCAATCGTTTCATTGTTGCAACACGCGCAAATAATCTGTTACGAATAGATGAATGCGTAAGGCGGGATTATCTCGCCGCGTTGCCCGAAAACTTCGGAGACCCCAATGAACCGATTTTCGAATTCGTTTGTGAGGACACCGCACCGCCTGTACACCGCGATGCTGCTCGCGCTGGCCGCGCAAGGCGTTCTCGCCGACCCCAGCCGGTCGAACCCGCCAGCGGACAGCCTCGAGGAGGTTGTTGTCACCGGCACCCTGATTCCTCAATCGAAAATTGAGACGGCGACACCGGTCACCGTCATCACTGCCGACGATCTTCAGGTGCGCGGTTTCTCCAGCATTGCCGATGCACTACAGCAAAGTGCGTTTTCGACCGGCTCCGTTCAGGGCTCGCAATTTTCCTATGGCTTCACGCAGGGCGCTAAGACGCTCAGCATGTTTGGGTTATCCCCAAGCTACGTGAAGTATCTCGTCGACGGTCTCCCATTTTCCGACTATCCGGCCTTGTATAACGGCACGGACACCTTTACGAGCATCGGCGGGATCCCGATGTCACTCGTCGACCATATCGACATTTTGCCGGGTGGGCAGTCCTCGTTGTACGGATCAGACGCCATTGCGGGTGTCGTCAATATTGTTCTGAAAAAGAAAGTCGAGGGCTTGGAGGCCGACGCCAAATACGGCTTCGGTGCTACCGGGGGCGGAATTTCGAAAACTTTTTCAATTTCCGACGGGTTTGATGTCGGTCGATTGCATTTGATGGGCGGCGTTCAATACGACAACACGTTGCCGATATGGGGGTACCAGCGCGGTATCACATCCAACTATTTTGCCAACGGCACATCGGCACAAACGGCTGAACGGGACTGGCTCGTATACGGACTGTTCGGCCCGAACGGCAACTACACCAACACCTATTATTTTGACGACCCCGCGAATTGCGCCAACGTGAGCGGACAGTTCGGCGGATCCGCACAGCTGTATTCGCGGCCGAACCGCGGCCAATACTGCGGCACCACGAAAGCCGGTTACTACACGTTAGCCAACGGCAACGAAACGACGCAGGCCTACGGTCGCGCGACGTTTGATGTGAACTCTCACGCCAGCCTCTATGCCGACGTCCTCGTCAGTCATGACAAGACGTACTACTCAAATGGCGGGGGCTCCTTCAATACGACCTACGTCAACAGTGCATACAGCTACTACTACGATCCCCACGTTGACGATTTGGTCAACATGCAGCACATCTTTTCGCCGGAGGAAATCGGCGACCTGAATGCGACGGACAGTTCGAGCGTAACCGACCTGTTCCGTGGAACCGTCGGCGCCAAAGGCGCAATCAGCCACGGCTGGTCGTACGACGTCAGTGCCACCTTTAATCAGCAAAAGCTGACTGAGAATACGTTCACTCAGTTAACCGACCAATTATTGGCGTTTTACGCACCGATCTTCGGGCCCAACCTTGGTCCGGATCCGTACGGCTTTGGCGTATCAACCTTTACTCCGGATTACGCGTCATTTTATAAGCCGATCACGCCGAGCCAATTTGCCAGCTTCAGTGGCTACTTCCATAACCACTCACAAACCGAGAACACGTTGTTCCGCGGACAACTGACGAACGGTTCGTTGTTCAAGCTACCCGGCGGCGATGCCGGCATTGCCGTCGTTGTGGAAGGTGGACGCCAGGCGTGGGAATACATCCCCGACTCGGGTTTCGCCACGAACGAGTTCTTCGGCTACACCTCGTCGGGCGCATCGTACGGTGACCGTACCCGCTCTGCGGTCACGACCGAACTGCGACTGCCGGTGGTCAACATGGTGACGATCAACGCCTCCGGGCGTTACGACGCCTATAAAGTCGCCGGCGATACGGTCGATAAGGCCACGTACAACTTGGGCGTAGAGTTCCGTCCGGTCAACTCCGTACTCGCTCGCTTCCGTTATGGAACCGCGTTTAAGGCACCGACGCTGTCGGACGAATTCCAGGGTCTCAGCGGCTTCTACACGGGCGCAACGGACTATTACTTGTGCAGCATCAACGGCTACACCGGGTCGAATCTGGCCAATTGCCCTTTCCCGTCCGGATCGGTTTTCGGTCAGACGTCGGGTAACACCCATCTGCAGCCCATCAATGCGGACGTCTGGAATGCCGGGCTCGTCTGGGCACCGGTGGCCCGGATGTCCATTGATTTGGATTACTTGCACTGGAAGATCAATAACGAAGTGTCCCAGCAAAGCGTAGACCAGCTGTTGCGCACCGAGGCGTCTTGCCGACTGGGACAGTTGGACATTCACTCACCCACCTGTGTTGCCGCGCTCGCGCAAGTCACACGCGACCCGAATACGATGCAAATCACCCAGGTCTACACGCCGAAAGTCAACGTGTCGCAGGAAGCGGTCGATGCGTTCACTTTGACCGGCAATTACCAATGGCATGCCGGTGTCGCCGGCGATTTCCATGTCGAACTGGCATGGACCGATATGATCAAGCACGTCTATCAGCAATACGCTGGCGACCCGTTTATCGACGACCTTGCGAACCCGTATTGGAGTACGGAATTCAAATCGAAGGTCAATGGGTCGGTCACCTGGGATAAAGGCCCGTTCAGCTCCACGCTCTATTTCACACGCAATGGACGTACGCCGAACAATCTCGCCACCCTGTACGCACAAGGGTATGCCACGGCCGGCGCAGGCACCTTGGCTCCGTGGACGCTGTTTAATGTGAGTGTTCGCTATGCCGCGTCAGCGAATCTTGAGGTGTCGGGAACCATCATCAACGTCGGCAACACCATGCCGCCGTCCGACAATACGTATAACGGCCTGACGAATCAGCCGTATAACGTCTTTAATTACAACCCGTTTGGCCGCAGCTTCCGCCTAGAAGCCAAATACAAAATTCCAAAATAACGGCAGCGTCGTCACAAGCCCCCGAAGTCATCTTCGGGGGCTTTTTTCTGTTCACCACATCTGAACGCGGTCGCTGGGCGCCACATACGCCGCATCGCCCGGCTTCACGTCAAACGCCTCGAAGTAACCGGGTTGATTGCGCACCGTACCAATGACCCGATAACTCGGCATCGAGTGCGGGTCGGATTTGATCAATTCGATCGTCACGTTGTCACGCGCTTTCTCACGCCACACTTGCGCAAAGCCGAGATAGAACCGCTGCGGACCGGTGAACCCGTCGATGATCGGCGCGGTCTGCCCCGCTAAAGAGCGCTGATACGCCTTGTAGGCAATGGTGAGGCCGGAGTTATCGGCGATGTTTTCACCGAGCGTCAGTTGGCCGTTAATGTGAAAGCCCGGCACCGGCTCAAAGGCGCTGTACTCGGCCACGAGCCGTTCTGCCTTCGAGGTAAACGCCGCACGATCTGCTTCCGTCCACCAGTTAGTAAGGTTTCCCTTCGCGTCGAACTGGGACCCCTCGTCGTCAAAGCCGTGGCTGATCTCATGGCCGATAACCGCACCGACCGCACCGTAATTCACGGCATCGTCGGCAGTGGGATCAAAGAAGGGCGGTTGCAAAATTGCAGCGGGGAATACGATTTCGTTGTATGCCGGGTTGTAATAAGCGTTGATCGTTGGCGGGGTCATATCCCACTCAGTGCGATCAACGGTGTGACCTAGTTTCGCGAGGTTCCGTTGAGACTCGAACAGCGCTGCCCGCCGCACATTCCCGACGAGGTCGTGTCGGTCGAGGTGTAACGCGCTGTAATCACGCCAGTGATCTGGGTAGCCAATTTTGAGCATCAGGGCGTCCAACTTGGCGTGTGCGGCTTGCTTGGTCGCCGGGCCCATCCAATCCAGCGTGTCGATGTCCTCGGCATAGGTCGCGATGAGATTGCGTACCAGGCGCTCCACCTTGGAGCGACTCTCCGGTGGGAAATACGCCTCCACGTAGCGACGGCCGAGCGCCTCGCCCACCGACTGATCAACCAGCGCGATACCCCGGCGCCACCGCTCCTTCTGGGCGGGCGTCCCTTCCAGCACCGTGCCGTAAAAGGCGAAGTGCTCCTGGTCGAACGCCTTGGGAAGGTACGGCGCGTAGGCCGACAGCAGGTGCCACCGGAGGTAGTTTTTCCAGGCGGACACGGGTTGGCCCGCAAATACACGGCTCAAGCCCTCCAAATAACTGGGCTGCGAGACCGTGACGGTACTCGGTACCGCAATCCCTAATGCCATGAAGTAGGCCTGCCAGTCCAGACCCGGCGCCAACTGCTGGAGGTATGAGCCGGCCACCTTGTTGTAGGTCTTCACCGGATCGCGGTTCTCGACCCGTGACCATTGAATCTTGGCAATCTGCGTCTCGATGGACAGCACGTCGGCGGCGGCCTCGGCCGCATGGGGCAAACCGGCCCGTTGGAGCATTCGCTCCACGTGACTTTTGTATTGCCCGCGCATTTTCACCAGCGTCTCGTCGTCACTCAGGTAATAGTCGCGATCCGGCAGACCGAGTCCGCTCTGGGAGAGGTCGAGCGTGTATGCATCCGGCTGTTTCTGATCCGCATGCACGGTAGCGGCAATCGGCGTCATCACGTTTTCATTGCCCAACGCCGCAAAGAGCCGAACGAGATCGGCCGTGCTGTGCACCTGCTGGATCCGTTGCAACGGTTCCGATAGCGGCTTCAGTCCTCGTTGGGCGACGGTCGCTTCGTCCATGAAACTCGTATACAGCGCCGCAATACGCACGGAATCCGGATCTGCGGCCGGTCCCGCCAGTATCTGATCGATCAGCGCATGCAACTGTTGTTCGGACCGCTGCTCGAGCGCATCAAACGTACCCACCGACGCGCGGTCCTCGGGGATCACGGTCTGCTTGAGCCAGTGACCGTTGGTAAAGGCGTTCAGGTCATCGGCAGGACGAACCGTCCAGTCGAACCCACTCAAGTCCAAGCCGGAGCGGGGCGGGACCGATGGGGGCGTGGCACCGAGGCCTACCAACGGAAACGCCAACAGTGCCGTAACGGCACCGCGGAGTAACTTTGACTGCATAGCGAACCCCTTACACGATAAAAAATTATCGACGGCACGTGGAAGGCCGTCGGCATATCGGGTTAGAGAATAACGCCAGTAACTCCTATCCCACCACACCTCCGACGCGGGGCCGTCCGCCGGCTAGGAGGCCACACTCCAGAGCCGTCCCTCGGAAGCCCATCTAGACGTAATCACTGATAGTCTAGCCCGGTTGTCAACGTGCCTTATTTCCACAGGATCCTCGCCATGGACAGTCTCTGGATTCCCGAATCGAAATTGCCGGACGTGGGGACGACAATATTCACGGTCATTGGTCAATTGGCGGCCCAATACGATGCACTGAACCTATCGCAGGGAGCGCCCAACTTTGCGTGCGATCCTACCTTAGTGGAGTCCGCAGTTCGGGCCATGCGGGCAGGGCATAACCAATACGCGCCGATGACCGGCTTACCGACCCTAAAAGCAGCCATCGTCGAGAAGTTTCGACGAATGACGGGGGCGGTTTACGACGCGCAGGATGACGTCACCGTGATGGCCAGCGCAAGCCAAGCCCTCTATGGCGCGATTAGCGGGCTCGTGCACCCCGGCGACGAGGTGATCTACTTCGAACCGGCTTTTGACAGTTACGCACCCACTGTTCGCCTACAAGGCGCAACGCCGATCGCGATTCCGTTAGCACCCGATCGGTTTCAGATTGATTGGGACGCGGTCGGCGCAGCGATCTCCCCACGCACCCGCATGATCATCATTAATACGCCACATAACCCAACGGCGACGATTCTTACCGCCGACGACTTGGAACAGTTGGCGAGACTGACGCGCGGAACGCGCATCGTCGTGCTGTCGGACGAGGTCTACGAACATGTGGTGTTCGATGCGGCCCGCCACTACAGCATGGCCTGCCATCCGGAACTCGCCTCGCGCAGCGTGATCGTCTCGTCCTTCGGCAAGTCATACCACGTGACGGGTTGGCGGGTTGGCTATTGCCTTGCGCCGTCGGCCCTGATGGAAGAGGTTCGGAAAATCCATCAGTTCATGATGTTTGCCGCCGACACACCCATGCAGTACGCCTTCGCAGAAGCGCTCGCGAATGAGGACAGTTATCTGGGTCTGGCCGCGTTCTACCAGAAAAAGCGGGACCTCCTCCGAGACGCGCTGTCCGGCTCGCGATTCGAACTGCTGCCGAGTGCCGGAACCTTCTTCATGCTGGCCCGGTTCCGGCATTTTTCGGACGAACGCGATAGCGACTTCGTTCTACGCCTGATCCGGGATTTTCGGGTCGCGACGATCCCACTGTCGGCCTTCTACACGGATGGCACGGATCATGGCGTCATTCGCCTGAGCTTTGCGAAGGATGACGAAACGCTGAGGGAAGGTGCCCGGCGGCTGAGTGCGGTCTGACGCTACGATCCATTCGACTCAAGCTCAACAAAGCTTTTCAGGCCCGACGATTTCAATCTCTGAGGATAAAGCGAACCGTATGCCTCACCAACGACATGTCATTTTCCGAAACGTCGGAACAGCGATCGCAGCCGCGGCAACCTGCCTCTATGCAGCATCTGTATTGGCGTTGGGGTCGATTCAAATTGGGGTCTCCGACCATCCCTGCGACGGCGTGCCGACGCAACCGACAGCCGTTCACAAAGCCTCCAGCGATTGGTACGGCAACTGGATGAAAGAGTGGCTTGCTGCCGATTGGGGTCAGCGCTGTCGCTATCAGCCTGAAAACGCGCAGTTGCCGCCGACGAGCACGCGTCGCGTCGTTTTTCTGGGTGACTCCATCACCGAAGCGTGGAAGGAATTGGTCCCGGGTTTCTTCAATTCCGACAAGCTGGATCGAGGAATCGGCGGCCAAACGACTGAGCAAATGCTCGTGCGCTTCCGCGCAGATGTCTTGGACCTGCATCCCGCGGTCCTACACCTCATGGCAGGGACCAATGACATCGCGGGTAACCGCGGCCCAACGTCGATAGCCCAGATTGAAGCCAATCTGCAGTCGATGGTGGAGCAGGCACGCGCGGCCCACATCCACGTTGTTTTGGCCACGATTCCGCCGGCCGCGGCATTCGGCTGGTCTACGGTCGTGCAGGTCCCTCAGACCATTGCCACGCTCAATCGCTGGATCGAGGAATACGCCCGGCGCGAACGTCTCACGTATGTCGATTACCACAGCGTGCTGGCGGATGCGAAAGGCGCATTACGTGCCGAGTACACGGAGGACGGTGTCCACCCCAATGCCGCCGGATATGCTGCGATGGCGCCGCTGGCTGACCGAGCAATCGCTGCAGCTCTACGGGCTCACTAAGACATCACGCCATTTGGGCTTCCACCACAGGACTGTCTGACCATGACGAAACGAACCGTCGCACTGGCCTCCCTCGGCTCCCTGCTCATCGCAGGAGCCTGTTGGTTTGGTCTGTTGGATAAGGAAACCCGAGGCTTCTTAGCCACGTTTCCGCACAATACGGATCTCCTGACATGGTCTCAGACGCAGCGTGACGCGGCCTTCCGGGCCATGGATCGCGTGCCATTCCTCGTCCGCTCGCGAGACATACCGGCATCCACTCATCCGTTGGCATTACCTACCGGAAAGCCGCTCGAGATTCCAGGCATCGATGCCTATCTGGCCTCTCAGCATGCCGCCGGCATCGTCATCGTCCACGACGGCAAGATTCGATTTGAACGATACGGACTCGGCTTCGACGCTACGGGCCGGTGGAGTAGCTTCTCCGTTGCCAAATCGTTTACTTCGACCCTTGTCGGCGCGGCGATTCGCGATGGATCGATCAAGAGTCTGGACGATAAGGTCAGCCAGTACGTCCCCGATCTGCGCGGCTCGGCCTACGACGACGTTACGATTCAGCAATTGCTGACCATGAGTTCCGGCGTGCGTTGGAACGAGGACTACGAGGACGTCAATTCCGACGTCTCACGGTTCAATGACACCCCGGCCGACCCAGGCGTGGATGCCACCGTGAGCTACATGCGCAAATTGCCCCGCGCGCATCCACCGGGTGAAGTCTGGAACTACAACACCGGCGAGACGAACCTCGTCGGCGTACTGATCTCATCGGCAACCGGTAAATCACTCTCTCAATATCTGCAGGAGAAAATCTGGGAACCGGCAGGGATGGAAGGGAAGGCGACCTGGCTGCTCAGTAAGACCGGATTGGAGATCGCAGGCTGCTGCATCCAAGCGTCTATTCGCGATTACGCCCGTTTTGGACAGTTCGTTTTGGCCAATGGCGTGGTCAACGGAAAACCGATCGTCCCCGACAACTGGTTCGCCGAAGCCACCGTGAAGCACAAAGAGATCGGCGTCGCCGGCATGGGCTACGGTTTCTTTTGGTGGACCTACGACGACGGTTCCGTCGCCGCGCAAGGCATATACGGCCAAGGCATCTTTATTGATCGTGCACGTCACCTCGTGATCGCTTCCAATGCGGACTGGCCACGGGCCGACAGCGGGCCCGAGCCGGATGCCCGCGAAGCGTTCTATCGTCGCGTACAGGCGGCCATAGACGCCGAGAAGTAATCCGTTCGCCTCGCCTATAGCGCCAACAATGACGGCGCGCGTAGCGCGTCATGGGGCGCTATGGGGCGGCGCGCAACTCTCGACTCAGCGTACGGCACACCGACAGCGTGCTGAGCAGGTGCTCAAGGTTGAACGGCTCCGGCTGAGAGGCGAGTTGCACACACACGAGGCGGTTCGGTTTGTCGATATAGATGGTCTGACCGTGTATGCCGAGCGCCATCTGTACTCCCCGCTCAGAGTCGACTGCCCACCACTGTCGCGAGTAGGCGCCCTTCGGGAATACGCTCCCTTGGGGTGATTTCGCAAACGTCTCGCGATCACCGGCGCGCGTGGCCGCCACCCATCCGGACGGAATCACCGAACGGTCGCCTACATGGCCGTCGTTCCGCTGACACTCACCAAAACGAGCGAGATCGCGCAAGGTCACGCACAGCCCACCGTCCGCCAACGGCGCGCCAAATGTGTCGGTCATAAGATCGGCGTTCGTCTCAGCGCCCATTGGACGCCACAGGCACTCGGAGAGGAGTTGCTGCAACGGTTGTCCCATGGCCCGCTCTGCAACCCAGCCGAGCACATCGCTGTCGGTACTGCGGTATTGAAAATCCCCGGAGTCATGGGGGTCGCTTTTCATGGCAGCGAGATAGGTGTGCATGCCGACGATACTGTTTGCCTGTCTCAACGGCCGTAAACCGCAAGCGGCATCAAAGTCGAAAAACTCGGCATTCGGATCGGAATAGTCTTCCGAGTAACGCATTCGGCTGCGCATATCGAGCAGCGCGCGGAGCGTCACCGCTCCGTAATCACTGTGCCGCAGTTCAGGGACGTAAAATCGGCACGGCCGATCGAGGTCGAGTACGCCCCGACTCTCGAGCATACCGATCAGACTACCGATCATGGACTTTGAGACCGACATAATGATGTGGGTCGAAGTGGGCTGCAGCCCATTGAAATACTGCTCGAACAGAACATTGCCGTTCTGCAGTACCAGAAACCCGTCTACGTAGGTCTGACTTAAGACGTCGGTCAGCGCCGTCGGCGTTTGCCCAACGGTAGGGCAGGGCAGCGAGCCTAAATCTTGGAGCGACGACACGAAGGGACGCACCAGAGCGGGATCGCGCGAAACGATCACCGTCGGCAATACGGCTCGAACGTTCTGAAACGCCCAACGGTTGTAGGGTGCCATTTGCCAATTGGCGGCGGTTGCCAGTGCCTCGCTTACCATGCTGCCAGCGTCTCCTACGAAAAAATGCACCCTAGAGAAACGCCAATCCCCCCGACCGGTGAGGGGATAACTGCACCTCGAGCGAGAACGGGCCGACGAGATCTCAGCGTTCACTTCGCTCCGACGATCCCGTGGTTTGCCGAAGCGGCCTCGGTGTCACTCGGAGCAGCACTTACATTGGCCAATCACCAACACGTTAGCAACTGCCCCGTCATCGGTACGCGAAAGCACTCGGTCAACCGCGTACCACTCGGTTGATAGTCCCGAATCCGCTTAGGCCTCGACGCCCCGTCGAGCGGCGTCGGAAAATCGAATTAAACGATTAATATTCGTTCTATAACCGAACTTATGCGCTTCAGTCCGAATTCGTGGCCGCTATCAAGACCGGTTTTTTTGAGAGCCTCGCACGATGTCGAGGCTTAACCGGCACCAAGTGGCAGGTATAACTGTCGGGTGTCTTCACCGCACAGACGAAAGCCGTATTTTCGATAGAAAGCTTCGGCTGCGGCATCCTTGGCCTCGACGACGACAGCGAAAACGCCGAGGGTGCTTCTGGCCTGCAGGATTCGCTTGATGGCGTTCTGCAGAAGCAGTTCACCGATCCCTTGCCGGCGGGCAAAGGCCGCTCCTGCTAAGCGTCCGATGCGCACTGCCGGGATCGGGTACGCCGGCAATCCTTTGCGATCGGCTTCCGTCAGCGTCTCGAATGACAATGTCGCAGCGCTCAACGTGTAGTAGCCGAGAATTCGGCCCGGTTGATCAGGATTGACCAACACGAACGTGGTTGCGATGCCCTTGGCGCGATGCTGTGCTGCGAGGTTCCTGAGATGGCGGTCGAGTACTTCCACCCCGTAATCGAAACCCGCTCGGTCATGCCGCCGAGTGTCGAGTTCTTCAACGGAGAGGGCCACCTTAGACTCCCAGTGCGTCTCCTTTTTTCAACGCGCGTTGTAGCGCAAGGTTCGGCGCAAAGGGCTTCTCGAGTGCAGCCAAGAAGCGTTGCGATTCGTCCGGCGAGAGTGTCACCGTCGTCTCCGCGGCGACCGTACGATCGGCCTCCCGCAGTACCGCGGTGCGTACGAAAGTGGCAAGCGGAAGCCCAGCAAAGGCGGCCGCGCGATCAATCCGCTCCCGGTCTCGCGCCGACAGTCGAATATCAAGGCGTGCGGTTGCTGTCATGGCTAGACTCCCATTCTGTTTCTGTACGGTATTATGCCGTACATGTTTAGGGAGCACCACAATCGGATTGAGTTCGACAGGCCGGTAGGCCTCGTCCACGGAACCTGTTTCCCGCCGGTTGGCAGTCCTAGTCTTTGGTCTGGCGATTTGGACATGTCCGCTTTGAGTCTTTCTAGCGAGAAGCGGACATGTCTACTTGGCCCCTATAACCTTTGTTCCGGCTTTTTAGAAATGTCCACCTGCTGGCTAAATAGAAATGTCCGCTTTGAGCCTTTCTTTCTAGTTTTCATAGAGTTATAGCTCTCGCGGTCTGACGCCCCGTTAGGGGCGTCAGAAGCTCCGGGTTCTATGCGCCAAAAACTTGCGTTGGACTAGATCGGTGCGGTTTCTGGCTGGCCACGATCTTCGACCGGGGGACCCTCGTCCCGTCCGCCCTCCGGGTCGGGGCTGGCGATGGCCTGGGCGGCAGAACTTCCCGGCGAGCCTGAGATTCGCGCAGTGCCTGCAATGCATGGTCGAGTCGCTTGTTGTCGACGGTCTTTCCTTGGTCGTTTAGCTCCGAGTCGACATTCCCTGAACTGACGAATAGGGAATAGGGGAGAGCTTTACCGGCCACCCGGATTTCAATCCGCTCGTCAGGGTATTGGAATACCTCCACGTACTTACCGCTGAGACGTCGGTTCTCTGCCGTGTCCTTCAGGACGTATAGTTTGCGTTCGTAGTGCAGCGTCAGGCTCTTGCTCACTTTGCGCAGTTCCCGCCAGGCAAAAATCTGATTCAAATCTTCCTCAGCACGCACCGAACGGTGCGCATCGTGTTTGTCACGCGGGAGCCTGGCGAACTTACGGTTGTAAGACTCGATGAAGGCGGGCACTGCCACATTGGCTGCCTCGATACTCGATATTCCAGCCAGCCTCATTTCCTTGCGCGATTTCCGGCTTGAGGACCACCCGATTTCCCGAGTTGGGACCCACCTGATGTGGGATGCCGGCGGAGCCGTAGGCGACGATGATTACTCGGCTTTGGATCTGGCGGCAAGTTTTCTTGCTTTGACGCCGCGGTAACTTTCGCCGGTGATGGTGATGACGAGGGCGGCGTGCTGCAGTCGATCCCGGATAGCATCGGCGATGACGGGGTCTGCGATGACCTCAGCCCAGTGATCGAGTGGTAACTGGGTGGTAAATAAGGTCGACTTTCCGAACGATCGGTCTTCGAGTATTTCGCATAGATCTTGAGCCTCAGTCGCAGTCAGCTTGCGCATGCCGATGTCGTCTAGGATCAGCACGTCAGGTTTGGCAAGCCGGTCGCGGTACCGCAAGTAGGTACCGGTCGTGCGGGCGAGTGCGAGGTTTTCAAGCCACGTCGTGACGCTGAGGTATAACGCCGACTTGCCGTGCTGGCAGGCTTGCATCGCGATGGCTTGGGCGATGTAACTCTTGCCAACACCGGTCTGTCCGACGAGCACCAGCGGCCGGCCATCCTTGAGCCAAGTTAAGCTTTGGAGCTCGCGGACCTGGGTTTTGGTGATTGATCGCTTGGCGGTGTAGTCGAAGTCGTCGAGGGAGACGCGGACCGGCAACTTTGCGGCGCTGAGCCGTCGTGCGGCTGCGCGCTCGGCTCTGGCATCCAACTCGGCCTGTAGCAGAGCATCCAAGAACTCGGTGTAGGCGATCTGGTCGCGGGTGGCATCGGCAATGATGCGTTCGAACGCGGCGAGCATGCCGGTCAGTTGCATCTCGGCCATCAGGTTGCGGGCAACGGCGGTACTCATAGCAGGGACTCCTCGGGTGGTGTGAGAACGGTCTGGGGATTGTTGGTGGCGTAACGCAGCAGCGGGTTGCCCGGTCGGCGCGCGATGCTGCGATCTTCGGCGGGTGGCGGCGCGTGCTTTTGCTGTTGGATCAGATCGGCGAACAGCGGCGCGCGGATCTTGTTTAGTCGACGCATCTCGGCGATGGCAGAGATGATGCGTGGGATCGCAACATCACGCCCTGCCGCGTGGACCTCCTTCGATGCCACTCGGAGGATGCCCTGGATGCGGCGGATGTTGCCGTAGACGTCGGCCGCCAACAGGTCAGCGACGAGCTGATGGAGATCGGCGTGAACGAACCGCGACTGCGATAGCAGGTGCTGAGGTGTCGCCTCGTAGTACGCCACCGAGGCATCCGGGAAGTGGCTGTCGATGCGGATCCGACGGGCGGTTCGACTGCGATCCCGCGGGTGTAGCGCCAGTCGCTCGCCGTTCAGGAAGATCTCGACCTGACTCTGCGTCAGCTTGACCTTGAGCAGCTTGCCACGATGGATGTGCGGCGCACTGTAGTACGCTGAGTCGACGGCAATGTAGCAGTCAGGGTGCAGTCTCGCGTCCTTCCACTCGGCGTTGTCGAAGTCACTGGCCGGCAGCACCTTGAGCGCGGATCGTTCAATCGCGAACCGCTCGCGCCGCGTGACGCCGAACCGCGTATGGCGCCGTTCATTGATCCGCCGGACGCACTCGGCCAGGGCCTCGTTGATCTGTACGAGCGAGGTAAATCGGTGCCGGCGGTAGCGGAACCGCTGGTATCGCATCAGGATCTTCACCAGACCCTCGACGATGGCCTTGTCCTTCGGATGCCCAGGCCGTGCCGGCACGACCGCCGTCGCATAGTGCGCGGCGAGCGCTGCATAGGCGGGGTTAAGGTCCGGATCGTACAGGTGGCACTTGAGCACGCCCTGCTTGAGGCAGTCCGGCACCGTTACGTGCGCCACGCCCCCGTAAAACGCGTACATCCGCTGATGGCAGTCGAGCCAGTTGTGGCTCTTCATGTCGTCGGCCGCCCACGCGAACAGCAACTGACTGTAGCCAAGCCCCGCAACGAACACGACCGCCTGCCGCACCTCGCCGGTACGCAGGTCGACCCACCGGATGGGATCCCCGGCATAGTCGACTTCGACGCGCTCGCCCGGATCAAACTCCCGGGCTGTGACGGTTGCCTGCCGCAGTTCCGGGAACTTGCGGTAAAACTGCTTCCAGAAGTTGGGGTAGCTCGTCAGGCTCTGCGCACGTTCCTCCCAGATGAACTTCAGAGGATGGCCGAGGCCGAGGTCGTGCAGCACTGCCGGCCACTCGACCTGCGACATCCACAGCGGATCTGCCGTCGCTCGGCAGGTCGCTGGCGACTGTCGCAGCCCATCACGCACTTCTCGGACGGTCTTGCGCGAACACTGGAGGGCGCGGGCTATCTCCCGCAGGCCACGCCCATCTCGTAGCCGCCGTTCAATCTCGTTAAATCGGTCCACCGTAACGCTCCTGGTCCCCATCCCGTACTCCCGCCGTGGTTGCACAAGCCCACGGTACGGGCTGCAAAGCCGCTTGGTGGCCTCGCCGGTGGTCCCAGTTCACGAAATCGGTGGTACCCAACTCAGGAAATCGGGTGGGTCCGAACTCAGGAAATCAGGTGGTACCCAACTCAGGAAATCGACTGGGTCCCATCAGAGGAAATCGTGCAG
>Ga0007813_1000269_pt1 | contig 18561 bp, 16 predicted proteins | sample CryBogCBE29Jun09_FD_71194 | JGI IMG/M metagenome (GOLD analysis project Ga0007813, IMG submission 71194) | Freshwater microbial communities from Crystal Bog, Wisconsin, USA - CBE29Jun09 | ecosystem: Environmental > Aquatic > Freshwater > Lake | place: Crystal Bog, Wisconsin, USA | collected... | reverse complement strand
GCCATTCAGCATGATGGAAGGAGACTGAACACTCACAGAACCTCCGTTACCCCCGCTCAGATAAGGAGCCTCATAGGCCAAAGGAGCATGTTGAACAACTCCCGTGTAGACCTGATCCGGAGTGGCCTTTGAGATATCGACGATTTGTCCAGTTGAGGTAATGAGTTTAGTGGTCGCGAAGTAGCCTCCCGAGTATTGAATCCAACCTCCTGAAACATTCACTGTGGAGCCAGGTTGCATGGAGACGGCATCTCCTGCCTGCATGGAAAGGGTTCCCCCATTGAGCGTCAATTGGCCGACCGTGCGTGCAATAAGCCCCAAATACCCGGAAGTATCCCCCAAGGGAGTCCCCGCCCAATAATACGTGGTTCCATCAAGAGTGTATTGTCCGGTCACTCGATCATCAATCGTGACATTCAGACCCCGGATGGCACTCGACTGTTGTAAAGGACTATTGGCAAGCTCTGCCCCTCGTAATTGTAAGGTGACATAATTTTGGGCACTGTCTACCTGCACATCCGTGGAGCCAGAGAGATCGATGACTGCCCCTGATCCGAGGGTAATCCCTCCGGTTATGAATTGGAGATCATTGAGGATGCCATCACGATACCATGATCCGGCTTGGATCGTGACTCCACTGCCACTCGTTGCGGAGCTTGCCAATGCCTTGCCATACTCGGCTAGCGCTCCAGCAGTGGCTACTGCACCAGGAGCTTCAAGAATCGATCCGGCACCGAAATCAACCTGACTTCCAAGGATCGAGACAACGGAATTAAGAGCGAGAGAGGTCCCCGTGACGGTGGCGGTACTATTCCATTCGGGTAGAATCTGGATAGCGCTATCTGGTCCCATATCGACGGTACCAGTTGCCGTATTATAAAAAGCCGGCCCCCCCGTTCCATCTGTTTTGTAAGCTTGGTTGATTTGGATCCCATAATTGGCTATCAAATCGATTCGTCCATTCAAGGCAACCGAGGTGGTGCTCGCAATCCCACCCTGCTGAATTACTGATGCCCCAGCGATTGTGACGTCGCCCTCATTGGCAGTGATAAGACCTTGCGCTGTATTCTTAGCGACCCCAGAGAGGGAGGTGATATCAGAGCCATCCGCCACGGATGTCACGGAAATCGGTGAACCAGAAGCGTTATTTCCCGTGACTTGTCCGACCAATACATCAAGACCTCTCAGGCTGGGATCCGAGGAGGGATGAGGGGTGAGAGCGACTTGAAGACCGGCGGCAAGAATTGTCTGCCCATTGGGCGTGTTGATCTCTCCGCCATTCTGGACAGATGGCCCGATCAGGGCAACAAGTCCTCCGGAGTGCTCGGCATTCACCGTTGCGTTGATTGTGGCCCCGGGCTCCACAACCACGTTACCCAGAGTGGCTCCCACCGTCACATTTCCGGCATTATGAGGATCATAACTTCCTTTGTCTAAGGCGGTGAAAAGATATTGCGGGATGGACTTAGGAAAATTGACTAGTCCTGCGCTAACGACCCCATCGAGGGTGTCTCCTGCGAGGTTTTCATTAATGGGCAAGGTGGCGGCCACGAGAGACTGAACATTCACCTCGGAGCCAGCGTGGAAGAGAATCCCATTTTGGTTCAGAATGTAGACTTGGCCAGGAGAGTTAATCTTACCAAAAATGTGGGAGGGATCTGACGCCCCTATGATCTTATTGAAGGCGATCCAAGTGCCGGCGACCCCTGTATTGCCTGTCTGATTGAAGTTCAATGTCGTCTGGGAGCCGACATTGAAGCTCGACCAGTAGAGATAGGCAGATTGCTGATTCTGGGTGATCGTTACCGCGGCAGAGTCGGGAGATGAGGCATTATTTCCCGTGACTGTCTGCGAGAGACTCGAAACCCCACCCCATGTTCCGGGCACTGGAATTGTTCCCGTCGGCACTTGTAATCCGCTCGGCGCTGGGTTCTGTGTCGTGTAGTATGGAACAAGCCCCGCGGCCTGTCCACTTCCAGCAGCCGGCTTGCTAAGTTGGAGTCCATTGATCACCCGTTGTCCATTGACCAGTCCATAGTTCGGATTAGCCTTGGCAGCAGCGGCCGCCTGAGCCTGAGCTGTCGTCAGCCCGGTGATAACCGCCTGCGACTTCTGGAGTGACTTCTGCGCAAGCGCAGCGGTGAGTGCTGCCGAGGCAGCCCCTGCACTCTGGAGAGCAGGGGCTGATCCTTGCCCTCCTCCCGCCTGCCCGTCACCAGAGCGCCCCGCAGCCGAAAATTGCAGAGCAAAAAGTGCTGGGCTTCCAGAGAAAAAAAGGATCAACGTCAGCAGCGAAGCCAACGTTCTGACGATCCAAGGGGAGATTATCTGCCCATGAATTCGAAATTCGCGCTTTTTCTCTCTGTAAGCTTTGAAGACTATCTCCCCGCTCTGGAGAAGAGGGTTGTTCTGTCTCTTTTCCTCACCACGCCCACTACTCTGCCTCGTTCCCAAGAGCAGGCCGGCAGTTTTAAATAGAGAGAGGTTGCCTATCATGTGGGTTTTGTATTCTAGAACATCATGATTCTTATCGCATGTTACAATTTTGACAAAAACTCACTTTCCAAAGTTCAGTTGTTCGATGGATATTACGAAATTGTAACATTCTCGCCAAAAGCCATGTATTGGAATATCCATGCTCCATGATATAATCTAGTGTATGAATTCTGGTTCGTTCTTTTTTGTAGCGATTTTTACACTTATCGTGACATCCCCTTTTCGAGTGTTCGGTTCAGAGAGCCTTATGTCACCCTCTCCCTCCCCATCAATTCTTTCCACTAATACACGCAACGCAGAGGATCAGTTCTTACTAGGTCGCGCCTACTATCGGGGTGAGGGTGTGCAGCAATCGTATGAAAAGGCTGGGGAGTGGTATCGCAAGTCAGCTGACCAAGGAAATCTCAAGGCCATGAACAATCTGGGTATCATGTTCTTAGAGGGACAGGGCATCCCCAAGAATGAAGCAGAAGGTTACCGCTGGATTAGAATGGCTGCAGAGAAGGGTGACCCCCGTGCTTCCTATCTTTGCGGACTCTTACTCTGTCAGGGCAGGGGTGTGAGTACAAATTCTGAGGAGGGGATTCAATGGTTAAAAAAATCAGCGGCGATGGGTAATTCCACAGCAGAAGCCAAGTTAGGTCAGGATTACCTTTTTGGAGATGATGGGGTTAAAAAAGATCCAGAGGCTGCCTTTCCACTGATAAAGAAAGCCGCTGAAATGGGGAGTCCATGGGCCTGTGCTTCTATGGGACACTTTTATTATCTTGGCCAGCATGTTCCAGCCGACCGTGAGAAGGCTATCAAATGGTTCAAAAAAGGAATCGATCTCGGAGAGGTGGGTGCAGCTGGGGAATATGGAGATCTCCTCTTGGCATCGGGCGATCCCTACAATGCTTACATTTATCTCACTCTGGCAAAGGGAGGACCTTACGCGCGAGTCGAGATGGCTCTTCCAGAATGTGCTAATAGACTCACCGAGAGTCAGATCAATGAAGCAGGATTAAAGGCTGAAGAGCTGCGCAAGAAGCTGACAGCAGCAAAAAAGAATTAATTGCTATAATCTATTGTCCTGCCGCGGCGGCCCGTGCTGCGTCCATAGCAACATAGGCCTCTTGACCATAAATAGCATAGAACTGTAGGTCAGCCAGCTCAACACTTTGGCTGTAGTGTTGAGCGTAGTTAGCCGAATAGGGAGAATCCTTCGATAAGTTAATTCGTTGAACGAAGTCGTTGGCGATTTGCTGCAGTTGATCTTGTGATCCGGGATCTTGAATAATTTCAGCTGCTTGTACTGATGCCATCGGATCATTCAAGGCCGATTGCAAGGCATAGGCCATGGGAATGACCGGGTCGGGTTGATGGTGCAGGTTGGTATCTGCTCTCTGTCCAGGTTGTGATTCTGTTACAGGATTTGATACCAAAAGACGCGGATCATGCCTAACTACGCCCCCCTTTTGCTGATTGGCAGCTTGCTCGTGAGATAAAGAAGGGTTTAAAGCGACCACTTGATCAGCTGACTGGAGAACTTTCTTCTTCTGCTCAATAAGTGCACCTTGAGTGGAGGCATTATTAACCGCATCAGACAACACCAGCTTCCTTGAATCATGATGCTGATTTGAGGAACTAATCAATGGATGGTTCCCATCCTCCCCCTTCGGATTCAAGAAATTGGAACCTGTGCCAGTCTCGATCTGACGAATGGTATTTTCGCCTACAGCAAGCGACATCCAGGTTTGTCGGAGATTCCAGAAGATCCCACCTGAGAGCATCAACGTCAGAAGAATGAGGAGATTCTTCGCTGTCAGTTTACTGATCATTGGTTCGATACAATATGACGATCTTGATTCATTCCAAGTATGGTCTCAAACAATGATCACAATTTTTATTGATCATATATAATGCGAGATCCTCGTCGAAAGAAATGGGCTGGTGAGTTAATACTCACCAGCCCAATCTTAATGAGACTGATTAAAGAAACTGATTAGTAGTTCTGTGTGATTACAGCGAAGTCAGAGCCGCGACTGACATTCATGGTGGAAAGCTGAACTCCTGCGTTGTAGAGGCTAGTAGTCGCAGTACCTAGGACGCCGTTGGCAACACCATTGGCAATCGTCACTGTATTTGGAGCAACTGTGGATGCGTTGTAGTACATGTTTTCATACCCCCAGAATCCATATTGTCCTTGCTGGACAGCGGTAACACTGAAGGTCGTGCCTTGATATGCGAGGAGTCTGACTGGGGCTTGTGTAGTAATGCCAGCGTCACCAGTACCCGCATAACCAAGCAAGTAGTTGGGCCCAGTGGAGGTATTGGGCGTGCTGTTCGTATCGACTGTAAGACTCGTACCTGACGCAAGAACACCGTAATTCTTAATCTGGTATATCAGGCCAATGTTTGTGGATCCGGAACCACTGGTGTAACCTGCATTACCTTGAACTTCTGCCACACCGTTTACTGTTGTTGGTGGTGTCAGATATACTGCATTCGCCCCCCCACCATTGTAGGTTCCCACGAAGTATTGCGCAACTTGTTTGGAGGTACCATAACCTGTCTCACCAAGGGTCGTAAGACGAGTTCCGGAGTCAATATCACGCCCGACAAGCCACACATAAGAACTTGTATCTGCAGTATTACCAGTAAGCAAAGCAACTGGCATATTTCCTAAGTTCAAGATGTTGCGTGCATTCTCACTGGTCATGTTAACAATACTATTGGTAGCACCATCATTGACAACCCACACGAATGTCACAACTCCAACTCTAGGAGCAGATGCTCCCGCACCTGTGAGCGTCGTGTACGTCGTTCCAGCATAGGTGTTCTTAAACAGAGATGACGATTGCGTTGTGTCTGAAAAGGTAATATTTCCGTTGGTAGACAACGTGTTCGTTGAATTGGTTGCACCAGCATTTGCGAATCCTGTGGCAAAAGCGACTGGATTGCTTAGCAGGCCGGGTGTCCCCACGTTGAGATAACCATAGGTTTTTGTGCCAAGTGGTGCGGCAGTGTTTTGAATGCCACCCTCGGATCCACTCCAGTGGGCCACTATGTAATTGGTAATGCTATTACTGACCCACTGCCAGGCAATGTCAGTAGCCCCGACTGGGCTGTTGCTTGCTGTGTCAGACCAGACAAGGCCATTACCCTGGCCTGTTGACCCTTTAGATTCCACCCAAGCGGCGATCTGGGAGTTGGCAGCTTTGCGGAAGGCTGTCGAGCCAGTGATGTAGTTTGTGTCAGCCGAGGCTGCACCAATTGAGAGAGCTGCTAAGGCAGCCACTAATAGTGTATTTTTCATATTATCTTTTTTTTTCGGTTTTTTCTGGTTTTTTTCTGGTTATCTAACGAATTAAGCTGTTTTTCTACGATAAACAATTACTAGCAATAATCCTCCGAAAGCGAAGAGTGCGTAAGTGCTTGGTTCAGGAACTGCATTGAAGCTCAAAGTTCCTCCTGAAGTTAGGTTGAATCCTCCCACCTGGCTGCCTGTCCCTGTCGTCTGTGTTGTATCCAAGTAGTTGACGCTCCCAATTTGCGCTTCAACTGCATACTGAGAAAAACCAAAGCCTGGACCTGAGACAACATTGGGGTTCTGAGTTGTCCATGAGTTGATATCAGCTGATGAAATATAACCGCCATGAGCAGTATTTTGATAGGAATATAGCAGATCGTAACCCAATGTTCCGATGTATGCACCTCCGACACCAAGAGGTTGGAGATAATTCCCTTTAGCAATTGCCGTGCTGGGTGAATTTAAATCCCCGTAGATTAAATTCTTTGTAGGGGTAGATGCGTAGATAATTTTGCTATCAGTTACAGCGAAGATTCCATAATAAAGATTGGCACCTGATAGGCCTGCAGCCGTGAGATCAGCACTAATATCTAGTGTGCCGCCATTATTCAGACCAGCATAGGGCCCTAGATCAATAAGCAAGTCATTCCCGATTCCGGATGAGTTATTAACAGCGAGCAATAGATCACCGTTAGCGACGGAGGATCCGTTAGTAACAGTTGTTAATGTCGTTGCCTGCGCAGACTGAGCAATTAACAATGCGGCAATTCCGCATAATTTAATTATATTTTTCTTTTTCATTGTTTAGTTTTTGGTTTTTTTGGTTTTTTTAACAGATTTCGCCTAATTAGTTGATGCTATATTACTGCTTTATTTGATTGTGTAGCTTTCCTTCTACTAACGATAACTAAAGAAATTAATCCAAATGCCAATAATGCATAACTGCTTGGTTCAGGAACTGCCGCGTAGGTAAGCACGCCCGAGGATGTGATGTTAAAGTAACCAGCCTGCGTCGCGCTCAGAATGGATGTAGAAACTGGCATGATATCTAGGTAGTTCAGGGAGGATCCTAGAGTCGCCTCGATTGATTGCCCTGAGTAGAAACCAAACGGTGCAGTGGTTGGATTCTGAGTGCTCCAAGAGTTTGGATCCGAGCTGGTGATATATCCGCCGTGTGTTGTTGTATGAGAACCATTTGCGAGGTCGTAGCCAAGAGTACCGACATTGACCGCCCCCGGATCTAGGGGCTGGAGGTAGTTTCCCTGCATAACTCTTACAGAAACTGTATTATTTTTCGCGTAGAGATATGACTGAGTAGGTGTTGTCAAATACGTTGTATATCCGCTTGTCGTTATTCCGCACACACCATACTTAAGTCCTGCAGATGCGTAGGAGCTGCCGTATACTGCTGTAAGATCAGACGACAAATCGATCGAGCCTAGCGATCCGAGAGTTGCATACTGTCCTAGATCAATCAGTAGGTTCCTTTGCGTGCCGATACCAGTCGTCGCGACATCAAAACCAAGCAATAAATCACCGTTTTGTATCTGCGCTGGATCTGTAATAATGGCAGAAATTCCTTGGTTGAGGAATCCGATTGCGACAATCGTCATCGTCAGCATCAAAATTATTTTTTTCATGGTTTCAGTTTGTTGAGGTTCGTTGTTTACGATCGGCTCTAGAGGTCGGTAAATTCAGCGTGCACTCGTTGGGCTGTCGTAGGTTTTGTTCATTTCGTAATTGTTTTTTAGTTCAATGACTTCCACTTGTCTCGAACTCTATCGTTACAATTTCGTCACAAGGCACCCCTCTCTCTTTTTAGGCAAAGGGGGATCTTTAGGATGCTACAGGAACCGGTCAACGCTCATCTTCTGGCCTCGAGGGCATCAGGCATTGTCCCTATTACAAACAAAGCGTGAGATGTCTTTTTCATGCTCTGCGCAGTCTAATCGGCATCTTTCCCATTATTTCCCTTGAGCAGAGGGTGAAAGCTTGATCGCCGTTAGCACCCGCAAAGACTGATCCCACGAGGCTTCTGATCAAAAAAATAATCTCTACCGTTATTTGCGATCAACACCTGCCGATTTTGTCTCTTCAAAGTTGTTTGCCACCGCATGGGCGAGGTCTTCCATGGATAGATTGATGCCCTCGGTAACCCCACACACAAAATCCGTAGGAATAAAGACCCGCTTCCCCCCGATAATAATGGTGGTGGTATCCTTATAGTGGAGGCTTGTCGGAAAATGAAAATATTGCTGTTCGCTTGAAAGACTTTCGGAGGCGCCTTTGGCGGAAGTGTTCTGCTTCTCAGTCAATAATTCGGCTGCGGGAGCAAGGGGTTTCGGAGCTGGGTTATGGTGGCGAACCTCCATTATTGGAGATGAAGGGATTGCAACTTCGATATTGGTGTGGAGAGGGAGATTATTGATTGAACTTGGCTCTGAAAATCTTTCAGGTGTTTTCCTGGCGATGAAATGGCGCAGTGGGAAAAATTGCTTGATTTGAGCTGGTGTCGAATTGCCTCCCTTCGAAAGGACCACCCTTGGAGCGTTGATTTGCTGTTTGATCACAATCCATCCGATATATCCAAATAAAAGCAGCACCACTAGCGATCCAATCGTGAACTGCATCAGATGATCCAGTAGATATGAGCGCATCAACCCTTTTGAAGGGTTGAGATTGTTCGGCCCGGTCCTCTCTTCGCTTGCCGATTCAGTCATGAACTCAACCGTTACTTTACCTTTAAGCTCCATAAGAAACTGAGACTACTTTAATCGGTTGAAATGTTTTATTCGTGCGTGTGACAAATCTTGCAGTCTTTCTGCACATCTATTCTGGAATAGAGAAATGAGATTGAGATGCATCCAGCCCCTCCAAACAACCATCTCTCTCACCAAGACAAAATGAAAATTACCCAATATGACGGAGTTGTAACAAAGTCTGCCTCGTCGTCGTCATTCTCATTATCCAATGGCGATCACCGAATCACTCGCTGGATTGATTGTTTTTAAAATGCTCGAGGAGATGTAAATACTCTAAGACGGATTCAGAGCCCGGTTGATAATTCAACGCTGCCTGAAAAGCATGTTCGGCTTTTTGCACAAGGACACATCTTTGGATGTCGGATTGCTCTCTGGAGAGCGCAACTAGGTAGAGTTGGCCAAGTTGATAACTACTGAGGTTTAGACCGCCAGCAAGCTTTTGGGCTTCAAGCAGCGTCCTCTCTGCCTCCATGATGAAGGCATTAATTGATGGTCCGGTGGAATCGACCAGTGTCTGCTCAAGCAATTCCTTGGCCAAAAAACAATGGTAGAGGGCAAAGTCTGGCCGCTCCTGAACTGCTTCACGGCCCATCTGAAGACCTTGGAGAGGACGTTTTAATGATATCAATGCTTGAGACCAGGCCTCAGCCATATCGGCATGAATCACCCTCACGCTCGAGAACCAAGCCAGCGATAAAAAAACAAATCCCGCAAGAGTTGCAGGGATCGCCGACTGACGGAGCACCTCTTTTTTACTCAGCGGAACAGCTGCAAGAAGAAAGACTCCCATTAGGAGAATGACAATGATGATCCCTAGGAAAAGCAGAAAGAGCGCCTGGTAACCCGTACACTGCTGCTGCACTACGGAACTTGGCGAGAACTCAGTGGGGAAAGGGCCGATTCTTCCAATAACGATTGCTTCACAATAGGCATACGAGATACCGATAACAACAGAGATTGAGAGCGCTTTCAGAAAGCTGGATCGGAAATGGCTATTTTTCTCACCTCGTACGGAATCACTTAGGAAAGCAAAGGTTACGGCCGAGCACGTTGGGAGGAAAAGGAGCAGGATGAGGTGGCTTGGCCCTTGGTCCCCATGAATCTTGACCAAAGCACCTGTCAGGATCTCCCACACGGAAAAATCATCTTTATAATAGAGGTGGATGAATCCGAACAGCAACGTCACGGAAACTAAGAGGGAGGCGAAGACGCTCAGGGCAATGGGATTCCGCTCCCAAGGCCCTGTGATAACTTTTGTGACTTTTTGCACTCTTGTTGCACGGGCACCTCTCACCGTGACCCGCTGGGCATCAGTCCGCGTCGATCCTGGGCCCGCGCAGAGTGCTACGATGATCCCAGCATAGAACCAAAATAATTCATCGGAGGCAGCGGTCGAAAATGAGAAGACCATGCTGATGCAGTGTGCGACGAGGCCCGCAAGCAGTGCCATCAGGATCATTGTCTTTTCGCAAGAACGAGAGGACTCATTGCTCTCTGTCTCTCGTCTTAACCTACTCGCCAAGAGGGGATAGCAGGTGATGCCAACAATACATCCGCCAAGGAGTCCCGGCCCGGCGTAACCCAACCCCATTTTCCAAGTCGCCACCGCGGCAACGATAAAACCTGAAGTGATCGTGATCGCCCAAAAGAGAATTTGATCACGAAAAGTCTTGATCAGCTCGAGCCACGCATAGACCCGGTAGAAGAGTAAAAAAACGAAGGCTAAAAACGCGGCGATCCCAAAAACCCCTAGGCTACTAAAAAGGTCCCACACCAAGTCATGAAAACGGTCTTCGATGCGCTCCCAATGAGGTTGCACCAAAAATGTCTGCGGTAGGATGTTCTGCGCGGTCTCAGGTCCATATCCAATCCAGAATCTCAAGGCGTGAAGTAAATCAGTACCACCAAACGGATAGACTAGAGGCTTAACTGAAGTGAGTAACAAGGGGGCCTGCCCCCAAAGAACCGTGCGAAATCCATCACTTGCAGTAGTAAATGTAGCGTCCGCCCGCTGCATTGAGGGCTCAATCGGCCCAATATGAAAATGGACAAGAAACAAAAAAACGCAAATCAACCCCAGGGCTGATAATTCTATCAGGATAAGTCTCCACCGCTTGGTGTAGAGACTCCGGAAGAGACCGAGGAAAAGAATGCTAAATAGCAGTCCCCAGAGAGCCCCCCTGCTCTGACTGGCAACCAAAGCCATCAACTGGAGAATGGCAACAAAAGCGTAAAACGAGAGGGTGGAGAGTTTTAGTGGCGTCCTAAGGGACTTCTGTTCGCGGTTCTTTAGCAGAGAGGCAACCCGCCAGAGTGAGAGGGGAATAACCATGCCTAGGTAATCTGCAAGAAAGGTTGGCTGCCCCATAGTTGAGTAGGCGCGATTCCCACCTGGCCCCCCATTCAAGGGATCCATGTGAAAAAATTGCATCAGCGCATAGATGGACACAGGCAGACTGACCACAATAATGCTCGTGACTAGGCGGGTCAGTTGATTCTCTGAGCGCAGTTGGCAAGCAATAAAACCGAAAAGAGCGACCAGACAAAAGAACGAGAACGTTCCCTCCATGTAGTTGTAGGAGCCCCAGAAACTCTCTGACGGGTTGACCGAGAAAATGGTTGAAATCGAGTAAGCCAAAATTAAAGCAGCGAGCGAGATCCCCAATGGTGAGAACCGCACTCGTAACTCCTTGAATGGATTCCAAGCAGGGGGTTTTCCCAACCAAGCAACCAACCACGCCGTCAATGCCAGGAGCGCAAAAATCCTCAAGAGAGCGATCTTATTTGGCTGATAGACCTCCTGCGCATACGAGTTAAACATCACTGGCACAACCAACACCGCTCCAAGCCAGCAGGCCTCTATCAAGCCATGACAATAGATCCCAAGACTTGCATGATGGGAAGTGCTCGGCTCGTGAGAGTCTAGTATAGAAGCCCTGATGGTGGCTTTGTTCGAAGACATTTCCTTGGATGTACATAGAGCCCATCATAAAGAAAAGCCCTCGAAAGTCGGACAGTTGACTTAATTTTGATTAAGTTAACGATGCTCAAGAGTGGAGCGGGTGAAGGGAATCGAAACTTTCAACTCACCTAGTTTTTATGAGGCTCTAAGGCAATTGTTGACTTTTCCTGACAGATTCCTGACAATCTGATATGGCTGAAAGCAAAAAAGGACCTTTCAAGGCAGTGACGCACAAGGGGAGTACTGTATTCGTTTACCAGACGCCCTCGTCAAAGAACGGGAAACAGTATGAATCCTACACACTGACCTATACGCAAGCTGGGAAAAGGATGAGGAAGTCCATTGCCGATCAAAAGAAGGCTCTGGAGGCAGCTAAAAAGATAGCCCAACAACTATCGGAAGGCACAGGCCATACTGTGGCACTTACGCCTGAGGAGATAGCCGATTACACCACAGCCCTGAAGATCCTTCGTAAATATCCCAGCACCTCACTTGCGAGCGTATCCCAGCAGTATGCGGAGGCCATGGATCGGTTAGAGATTCACGGATCCACCATCATGGATGCCGTCTTAACCCATTTGGATCAGAAGCAGAAAACCGCCCCCTCTGAAATCAAGGTCTCGGTACTCTTGGAGGAATATTTAGACGCAAAGGAAAAGGAGCACCTGTCCACCTACTACCTCAAGGATCTACGCCGAAAGCTCAGCAGATTCGCCGCATCGTTTCCATGCAGTATTTCCTCGATCAATTCAGGGGAGGTGAAAGCTTGGATTTCCCAGCAGGGTAAGGGACGAAACGCCCAGAATCTCCACACCACCGTATCCAGTTTCTTTTCCTACGCAAGAGAGATGGGCCACCTTCCAGCGAACGAGAAGCACGCTGCCGAGATGGTGAGGAAGGTGAAAGCAAAATCCTCTCCCATTGGAATCTACTCCCCTGAGGAACTGGTAAAGATTTTGGCCCATACGTCTGAGGAACTGTTTCCTTCTATAACTATTGCCGCCTTTGCCGGCCTGAGAAGTGCAGAACTCTTCAGGTTAGACTGGTCGGAGATCAAGTTGGATCAGGGGCATATCGAGGTCACAGCCGAGAAAGCCAAGACAGCATCCCGACGGCTTGTTCCCATTCTCCCATGCCTCAGCCAATGGCTCTCAACCTGCAAAAAGACCACGGGGAGAGTGACTCCCGAGCTGTCGAATCTCGATAACCTGACTAGAAAATATTCCACTATTTGTGGAAAGGCTGGTGTGGCATCCCATCGAAACGGATTTCGGCACAGCTTTGCCAGCTACCGTATGGCTGCCGAGAAATCAGCTGCACAGGTTGCCCTAGAGATGGGCAACTCTCCCGCAAAGTTGTTCTCCAATTACAGGGAACTAGTCACGGAGACAAATGCTAAGGCCTGGTTCAACGTAACCCCTACAAAAGTCAAACGGGCCAAGAAAGGAAAGACCGCTGATAGCTAAAAAAAGACCCATCCCAAACAGATTTTGGCCTAGGACACTTGGTGTCTCATTGGCGTGATACCCTTTCGGAAGTTCATGAAAAAGAATTCCAATCTAGTTTCTGTGGCTTTGCCTTGCAGTAGATGTATTGCTCTGGCACACACTACACATCAATAACCTTCCGATGCCCGCTGTTTGGTAGCACACTCTAAGCTGCAATGAGGTTTTTCCCATTCCATCAAAGGCAGAAAAAGTCACCACCTAAAGGACGTCCCAAGCAAGTCGGTGAGAAGAAGACTCAGTTAACTCTTCAACTCGATGAAATCAATCGCCGCAAGCGCCTTCTCGAGCAGACCATTGATGAAATCCCAAAAAAGCTCGAGGACCGGAAGCGCCGAGAAGAGCAAATGATTCGAGATAGGGCCAAACAGCACAAATCCATCCAAGGCCTCGATAGTCGTAAGCGAGAAGTCCGTTTAAAGACTCATGGAACATCCTGGGAAAAAATGACCCGCACAGAGAAACGAGCGACTCTCAACCGTCTTTTCATTCTGATTGCAGTGCTTGGGATTGCAGTATTCTTGCTTTTTAAGTCAGTTCGATAATGAAATAAGTCAATCAAGGGACCGCTCTAGTATTTCTTTTGAAACTCCAACGGACAGACACATCCTGTCCCAGCTTTAAGATAGTTTCCCTCTATGCGCAAACACCCCAGCTCCGGAGAACTGATTTTTTCCCCTAGCGACTTGGTTCGTTATCTTGAGTCTCCCTTTGCATCCTGGATGGCCCGTCATCACCTAGAGCATCCCGGCGAACTTGAACGTGCTCCGCAGTCTGAGGACATGAAACTCATCGCCGCATCAGTCGTCGCATCCAACGGGGAATCAGGAGCGGGTCAATCCCTCGGCCTTATCTCTCCTGGAGAACTGCGGGAGCAAAGCAAGGATCTGAGTGCTACCCCCGGCAACAAGGTGTTGGATCAGGCCGTAGAAAATAAGAGGAACAAGGATCTTCGGCTGATTGAAGAAGACCAGGGATCCTAGAACAAGGGCCGTGCTGTTATTGTTCAGACCTACTCCGAACATCACGGCAAGACGCTGACCCGGTGTCGCGCGCAGAAGACCTGCTATCCACCATCCTGCGATAAAATCGACCACACAGAGAAACATGCTGAAGAAGAATGCGGTGCCGAGGAACAGCCAGTCCGGGCTTGAAAACAGCTTTGGCAATGCAATCGCCGCATTCGTGTAGTTTAGCAGAAGGAGATTTGCGGAATTCACGAGTTTCAAGCCAGGTTTTGCCGATTTGATCCTTGTGGTGCCGATCAGGGGGCGGAGACAAAGGCCGAGAAACGAAGGGATGATCACCGCAAGTATCAAAACCAGGATCGTCCCGCTTCCCTTCATTTCAGAGAAGGCGTGGGTGTAGTCGCCGACCGCGAATTGATTGATCAGGTTCAGAGGCACGTTCATGAGCACGGGGCAAAGGAATGTGGAGGCCAGGACAAGACCTACTGCCAGAGCAAGATCGCCGTCCGTGTTCTGGGTGTATGCCGTAGAAGCCCCCGCTACAGGAACGGCTGAGAGAAGGGCCAGTGCCACGATGATGGCTTCCAGATTCTCCGAAGTACCAAGGTAGCTCATCGTGATCGAGATGAAGGAGAGAACGATCACGGGAAGGAACATGTTTGCGGCAAGTCCCGCAAAGAGAAGTCTGGGCGAGGAAACAAGGCCGCCGATTCGTTCCACGGACATCGTGGCGTTCATCATGAGGACCCCCAGCATCACCATGGAGGAGGAGATCGGAGCGGAGCCCCCGAACAGAGAAACCTGCCCGAAGGAAACGCCTCTTATCATCAATCCAGGCCCTGGGAATAACCCAGCGCAGAGATAACAGCCCAACAGCAACAAGATAAAGTTTTGGTGAACGAATTGGGCGGATCGTTCAACCCGGTCCTGATGATCGGAGGTCTTCATGAAACTCGTGAAAGGCTTAAATCATGGGAAGCGTCAGGCATTAATTTTATTCATCCCCTGTCTGAAGGATATTCCCAATCTTGTCACCTTTTTCCATGAACTCTCATCCCGAACTTCCGAATCCACTCTTTGCCTTGCGGTCGTGATGAATCATGCTGTCGGTTGCAATCTTTCTTTCATCCTATGCTTCACCTGACTAATCAACTCCGCCTTCAGATTCGAAGGATAACTTGTTTCCTGCTGCCTCCCTTTCTCTGCATGACGGCTCTGGTACTTTTGATCACTCAATTCACGGAACTTGCCTCCAAGAATGAAATCCTCTCACTGACTTCATTCCTCGTGATTCTCTCCTTCAGTGCCTTGGCCTTCAATTGGTGCAGGGTCTCCACGAACACCTGTTCAGAGGCGGATCTGGATGCTGTTTATGAAGTCGGGGTTGATCTGTTTCTCTCAAGCATGATGGCGCTCATCGCTGCATTCTTTGCGTGGCTCCAGTTAGGGATGACAGGTATTCCGTTATCCCTGAACCCCGTCTTTTTTACGATGCATTGGTTCTTTCTATTGTTCGCCCTCCTTCTTTTCCTTATCGCCATCATCCATCTTCTTGAGGTGGTGAAGCGTGGAACCCGAATGAAAGCATGGCAATAGGCTTCAACTTTCAGGACTCGCTCGGCGAATTATGAGGCGTATCAATCTTTGAGCCTCGCGTGGTGGGAGGGCCGCATTGTTTGCATCGCCGGCGATGTTCCTACTTCTCGTTTCTTCCCGTCATCAAGGAAACGATCAGGAGTGCGGTGTTGAGGGCAACTGCACCACAACCACGCCAGTAAAGGATCGGGAACCTGGAGAGAATGCTGTCGCCCTGTGCGTAAGAGTCGAACCGCTCGACCTTCAATTCATCCAGCAGTGCCAAAAAGGCCGTCTGGGTGGGGCCAACCCACTGTCCTCCGATATCAAGAACCCCGCCATCGATTGTTTCCTTTAGGAACATGCGGCCGCCGATCCGTGATTCCGCTTCCAGGACAAGGACTGACTTCCCGCTGCGATGCAGTTCCCTTGCCGCTGTCAGTCCCGATAGTCCGGCTCCAACCACGACAACATCGGTTTCATGATGACCTGAAAGGCATTTTCCGGAGAGTGTTGTCGCGTGCCGGGTGGGGGTGATTTCTGCGTTCATGGTCTGTATTGTTTTGTTTCTGGATCTAGACGACTGAATCATTGGTATGGTGCGTAGACCAAATATTCCGCGCTTTCAGGCGTGCCGAAATATTCTGCACGGATTCCTTGGCATGGGAGTAGTCGTAGAAACAATAGACAGATTTGAAACCCATCCCCCTGAGAATTTTGCCTATTCTTGAAAAGAGGATCTCAGCGTCCGAGGCCAAGGCATCCACGGCCGCACGGTACTCGTCACCTATTAACTCAGCCGGCTCGACGCCAAAGGCCAGATAAAGCGGGGTTTTGCGGTTCAGGTCGGGCAGGGTATTTTTTTCGATTACTTCGATCACCAGATCCAGCGGGTCATTGCAATCCACAACGATTCCGCCAGAAGGGACTTTTTTTTCAGCATCCAGCAGGAAGGGTGCCTGCAGTAAGCTTGCTGATTCAGGCCGGTTTTTGACGAAGTAGGCGGGGAAGATCATTCGGCTGACCGAGAGGGCGACGATCCCCAGAACAAAGACAAGAGCTGCAATGGTAAGGGGAGGGGAAAGGCCGAGTAACGGGGCACCGATGGCTGATTTTCCGGGATCCCATAGGGATTCAATTGCCAGGAACAGCATCCCGAACAATATCAGGGAGCCGACGAAGGGGGCCATCCCCACGAGCAGGAAACCCCGTAATGAACGAACGACATGCCTCCGGTAATAGACCACGCAGGACAGACCGGTCGCCCCGTAAAAAAAGGCCACGAGGATGCCAAGAGCGGACAGCGTATCGATGATTGCGGACTTGGAGATGGCGCTGACCACCACGTAGAAACCGACCGCCATCAACGCGAGCAATGTCAGGGAAACATAGGGGGTCTTGAACCGCGGATGCATCAGTCCCAGCTTTGCCGGGAGTACCCCTCGGCGGGCCATCGAAAGCACGGCCCGGGAACCGGGTACCAAGGCCAACTGCGTCGAAGCCAAGGCGCTGGTAGCTACCGCTAGGAGTACGAGAAAACTGAACGGCCCAAGAACGCTGCCGGACATTTTGATTAGGATGAGTTCGGAGGCCTCGATGGAGCCAAAGTCCGTATCGGCAAGGTAGAAAACAACGGAGACGGCCACCAGGGTGTATGTCCCCAGGAGAATGAGGGTGGATAGGAATCCCGCTTTTCCTCCGTCGGACGGATTACGACATTCCTCGGCAAGGTTCGTTGAGGCTTCCCAACCCCAAAAAGCAAACACGCCGAGCAACATGGCAGCGACCAGCGGCTGTACGCCGTTGTGGAATGGGTTCAACCATTTGTCAGAGAAGGGGGGCAGGTCGTGACTCCATGCAGCGGATACCGTAAAAAACCCGAAGATGATGAGGATTCCAACCTGAAGGAAAGAAAGGAACGACTGCAGTTTGATGGAGGATTCCGAGAGCGTGATGGACAAACCCACCATGACGATAATCACAACGGCGGCACCCGAAATGATAACGGCATGATTTTCAGCAAGGGATTGCTGGCCGAAAAGGTGGAGGCCATAGGTGACGGCGGTCTCTGCAAGACTCCCGGTGAGGAGAATGCCACACGCCGCAATGACCCAACCGGAAATGAAGCCGGGATTGACGCCGATTGCACGCGTGACCCATGAGAAGGTTGTGCCGCAGTCCGGATCCCGACGGTTAAGATAAAGAAATGCCAAGGATGTCAATGCCATCGGGAGAAACGACAGAACAAGGACGATAGGCGTCGCATAACCAACAAGGGCCACCATGGGTCCCAAGATCGACGCCAAGGAATAGGCCGGGCTTGTATTGTTAACACCGATGGCAATCGCCTGCATCAATGTAAGGCCTTCTTTCCGGGCATCCGATGTTTTGGATGCCTGTGGCGGAGTGTGCTGGTCTATTATTGAATTCATGTATCATATCCGGTAATAACTAAAATGCTCATTATCGAGCATAAAAACAGGTAGTTTTATCGCTATAGAAAAAGAGGTTGCGACGCCGAGTTCTTTTACCAGTTCATTCGCATAGTGAGGTTAGGGGAAGTATCTCGATGAAAGACTCAAGAAAACATCCTTAATTATTTGCATCACAGTAAAATTTGTGGCAGAGAATTTTTGAAATCATATAAATTTTATACCAGATGAAATTCAAACCGCTCCTTTCGCTGCTTCTTGCGGGTGGCCTGACCCATGGTGCCTTTGCGCAGTCTCCCCGGGTTGATCATATCATTGTGATTTTCCAGGAGAACTGGAGTTTCGACGGTCTTTATGGCAACTTCCCCGGGGCGAATGGCATCGCCAGTGCCAGTGAAACCTCGCTCACGCAGATTGATCGCATGAGCGGACAACCACTCTCCAGTCTCACCGGAAAGTTCAATAACGCCTACTCCTTTGTTACCGCCCCCTACGGCAAAATCCCCCTGCCGGTAGCAGTCGACAAAAAGACCCTCTACAACCTCCCCGGACAACTCGACACGAATTTC
>Ga0007813_1000267_pt1 | contig 18646 bp, 18 predicted proteins | sample CryBogCBE29Jun09_FD_71194 | JGI IMG/M metagenome (GOLD analysis project Ga0007813, IMG submission 71194) | Freshwater microbial communities from Crystal Bog, Wisconsin, USA - CBE29Jun09 | ecosystem: Environmental > Aquatic > Freshwater > Lake | place: Crystal Bog, Wisconsin, USA | collected... | reverse complement strand
GTGATTCAGCTTCTTGGAGTCATCGAGCCCCTCCAGTTGGAATCCTTCGGGCAGAATCACGGCGGCAGCCACCACCGGTCCAGCCAGAGGCCCACGTCCAGCCTCATCCACACCGGCCACGGGACGGACACCTTGGGCATGGAGATTCTCTTCATGAAAAAGAGAAGGGCCCCGGGAGCGTTTGCTCTTGGGACCCCTTTCAGAGTTTGGCCCGCGACGCTTTGTCGTCATCGGACCTGAAATTCAAGATTGTTTAGGCAACTTCCTGTGCCTTCTCCTTCACCGTGACAGCGGCCTTGCCCTTGCGGTTGCGGAGATAATTCAGCTTGGAGCGGCGGATCGAACCACGCTTTTCGATTTCCACCTTGGCAATACGGGGAGAATGAACAGGGAACACTCGCTCCACACCCTCTCCGAAACTGACGCGACGAACGGTGAAATTGGCGTTGATGCCTGTGCCCTTGCGGCCGATCACGATACCCGAATACTTCTGGATACGCTCCTTGTCACCTTCGATCACGCGTGTGTGAACACAGATGGAATCGCCTACTTCGAAATGGACGATGTCGGTTTTGAACTGCTCTTTTTCAATGGTGTTGATGATGCTCATGACAGGAATAATGGCCGAAAATTGGTCTAAAGTGGTCTGGTAGAATGCCTCCCTGAACCACTCTTGGCAAGAAGTAATCACCCCATAGCAACAAGTCACTCAAAAGCGGAAACCTTTTTAGCCTTCAGTCTCCCCCCGGCATCCTTCATAGTTGAGTGATGCGTCTTGTCCTTGCAGCCACCGGAGCCAGCGGATCGATTTACCTCCAGCGCCTGCTCCATCATCTGGGCCACGGTGCGGGGGGAGACCACGAAATTCACCTGGTTCTCTCACCCTATGCGAAGCAGGTGATCCACGAGGAGATCGGCTCATTAAAACTTCCCGCCGGTGTCATCGAACACAACGAGAAGTCGATGAATGCACCCTTCGCAAGCGGAAGCGCCCTCTTTGACGGAATGGTGGTGATGCCCTGCTCCATGGGCACTGTGGGACGGATCGCCGCGGGCATCAGTGAGAACCTGATCCTGCGCGCCGCCGATGTCTTCCTCAAGGAACGCCGCAAGCTCATCCTGGTTCCCAGGGAGACCCCGTGGAATCTCATCCATGCACGCAATATTGTGACCGTCACGGAGGCAGGTGCCGTCGTGATGCCCGCCTCCCCTTCTTTCTACAGCCTTCCGAAAAACTTCGACGAACTTGCCGACACGTTGGTCTGGCGGGTTCTCGATCAACTTGGCATCCCGGCACCTAACGCTTGCCGCTGGCGCGAGGAAGAAACCACGCCCGAGCAGTGATGCCCCGGAAACTTACCAAGGAGCAAATCCTTGCCTCCATCGCGGCCACGCTTGCACGGCTTGTCTTTTCCACCATCAGACTGAAGGTCGTCGACCGCTCCGGATTCCTGACCAATCCGCCACCGGGTCCTCGCATCATGGTCTTCTGGCATAACCGGATTACCGCAATAGCCGTGGGATTCCTGCGTCACTACCCTGGCAGACATCCCACGCGCAAAGGGGTCACCGTGCTCACAAGCCCTAGCAAGGATGGCGACATCCTGGCAGGCGTGATGGCCAATCTCGGGATGGGATCGGTGCGGGGTTCTAGTTCCCGCCGTGGATCGACAGCCCTTAGGGAACTGTCAGGACTTCTTGATTCGGGAGTCGATCTAGCCATCACTCCCGATGGCCCCCGAGGTCCGATGTACTCTCTTGGTATGGGGGCCGTCTTCCTCTCCCAAAAGACCGGAGTCCCGATCATGCCGGTACATGCCCGATACCAGAACGCCTTCCGCCTGAAGACTTGGGACAATTTTGCGATTCCCCTTCCCTTCTCCCGCATCGACATCACGATGGATCCCTACCTCACGATCGACCCGGAAGCGTCAGATCTGGAGAGCGAACGATTCAGGGTTGAAACCCTCCTCCGGGAGGAAGCCGAAAAATCCGACCCCTTGCTTTAAAATTCCAAAACAGAGAATTCATCAGGAACTCAAGAAACCTAGAAGAGAGAAGTGCTCATGAGGTATTGCAAATAAATTCGCCTTGTCCTTCCTTATTGAAATTTTCCTTCACGTTCATTCGTGCTTTTCTGATTTCTTGATCACTCACTTCATTGCCTCCTCCCAACTTCCCTAATCTCATGAAACTCATTGATGGCAAGGCGGTCGCCGCCGAAGTCGAACTTGAAACCCGTGCCCGTGTTAAGTCACTCAAAGCTCGTGGTATTACCCCGGGCCTCGCCGTGGTGCTCATTGGCGAAGATCCCGCTTCCCAAGCCTATGTCCGCAACAAGGACCGCACCTGCGCCTCTCTCGGAATGCACTCCCGCAAGTTCGAACTTCCGGCCACTACCAGTCAGGAGGAGGTTCTCAATCTCGTTGCCAAACTCAACACCGATCCAGCCATCCATGGCATCCTCGTACAGTCGCCTCCGCCGAAGCACATCGACGAGCATGCCGTCACTCTTGCAATCGATCCACGGAAGGATGTGGATGGATTTCATCCGATCAACGTGGCGAAGCTTGCCATGGAGGATCCGACCGCATTCGTTCCCTGCACGCCTCTCGGTTGCCAGAGACTCCTTATCGCGTCGGGCATCGAGACCTCCGGGGCAGAAGTGGTCGTGGTCGGTCGCAGTCTGATCGTGGGCAAACCGATGGCCCTGCTTCTCATGGCAAAAGGCAAAGGGGGCGACGCCACCGTGACCATTGCTCACTCCAGGACAAAGGATCTCGCCAACATCACCCGTCGCGCGGATATCGTCATCGCCGCAATCGGCAGACCCAAGTCTCTTGGTCCAGAGCACATCCGAGATGGAGCTGTTGTGATCGATGTCGGGATCAATCGGATCAATGATCCCTCCACCAAGAGCGGCTACCGCCTCGTTGGTGACGTCGACTTTGAGGCAGTGGCTCCCAAGTGCAAGGCAATCACCCCGGTTCCAGGAGGCGTGGGGCCGATGACGATTGCCATGCTCATGAGCAATACAGTCACCGCCTGCGAACGCCTAACAACGTAGTCGCGAGGTATTGCCCATAGGAGTTTTCTTCTCTATGGATCAATTGCTTATAAAAAAAGCTCCTATGAACTACTTTTCAGAGCGAATCAACCCCATTAACTCTTTCTCAGCAGGGCCTTGCCCAACCATGGCGAGGCAAAGAGTGCGGTTCTGGAAGATCCGTGAGGCTACTTTCTGCACTTCGGAAACGGTAACCCTCCTCACCCGTTCATAATAGACTTCGGGGGAGAGGATTTTTCCGTAGGTCAGAAGCGATGAACCGATGCGGTAATTCTGGGTGGCGGCCCGCTCGAGCGCCATTCGGCTTGTGCCGATCGAATAATCGCACGCACGCCGAAGCTCGGCTTTGGAAGGCCCCCTCTCGGCGATGTTGCGGCACTCCTTGAAGATCAGTTTTAGCGCCTTCAGCGCATTCTCCCCATCAAGTCCGAGGGCAACCTCAAAGGCTCCGCAATCGGAATGAGTCGAGAGAGATGTGCTCACGGAGTAGCAAAGTCCCCGGTGCTCACGGAGTTCCTGAAAAAGACGGGAACTCATGTTGCCACCGAGGATCACGTGAAGCAGATTCACCGCGTACCTTCGTGGATCGTGGGATCCAACACCCCGGTAGGAGAGGGCTATCTGCGTCTGCTGGGTATCACGCGATTCGAGGATAATTCTGGGTGCGTTTTGACGCCCAGGCGCTGGACTGGAGGAGCCTTTTGTTTTCTTTCGTAGCGGGACAATTGCTTTCGGGAGCTTGCCGAGGAGCTTCTCGGCCAAGGTGACGATCTCATCATGATCCACATCCCCGGCGGCACTCAGAATCGTCCGACCGGCATGATAGTGATTTTTCAAATAGGTCTTAAGATCCCGGCGAGTGATCGCCGCCAGACTTTTCTTTGTTCCCGTGATCGGGCGCCCGAGTGCATCACCGCGCCAGGTCTCAGCGGTCAGGAGTTCCTGCACATGCTGGGCCGGTTCATCACGTATCATCTCGATCTCTTCCACGATCACCCCGCGCTCCCTCTCCACTTCGGCTGCATCCAACATGGAATGACAATACATGTCGGCTAACACTCCGGTGACACGGGCGAAGTGTTCCGAAGCTGCTGTAGCGTAGTAACAGGTACGCTCCTCCGCGGTATAGGCATTCAAGTCTCCCCCCACCCCCTCGACCTCCTCGCTGATGCGCCTGGCCGAGCGTTTTTTGGTTCCCTTGAAGAGAAGGTGTTCAAGGAAGTGGGAGATGCCACCGATGCGGGCCGGTTCATGACGGGCCCCGACCGCGCACCAAATTCCGACTGCCGCGGTCTGAGAGGAGGGCATTGCGTAACTGGCCACACGTAATCCGTTGGCCAGTGTGGAGAGACGGGCGGTCATTTATGCGGAGCGGGCACGAAGGAGCGCCTCGGCAACCATGAGATCCGAGGGCCAGGTGATTTTAAGATTCGGTTCATGATTTTCCACAAAGGGAATCCTCCATCCTGCCGAGAGAGCCACGGAGACCTCGTCGGTCGGCGTTCCTGACAACTGGGTTTCAAGAAGGATTTTCAGAGCGTCAGCGGGGAATACCTGGGGTGTCTGCATGGCCCAGAGACCGGAGCGGTCGATGGTCCTAATAGCACACCCCTCCTGATCAACCTGATGAAGGGTATCGGAGACTGGAGAAGCAGCAGCCGAAGCACCTGATTGGGAGGCGACTTGGAGGCATCGGCCAATAAGTTCAGGACTGACAAGGGGGCGTGCCGCATCGTGAATGGCTACCAGTTCCATCCCGGGGGAAAGTGACAGCAACCCCTTCCTCACGGATTCATGGCGATTCGATCCACCGGTCACGATCGCTGTCAGCTTGGAGATCCCGGCCAAAGCCGCAACGGAACGGAATTCCGCTTCACGTCCCTGCGGAACGACCAGCACAATACTTTCGATGCTTGGAACCGCCTGAAAGGCTTGCATCGTCCAGGTAATAACGGGCTTCCCCGCGATCACTGCAGTCAATTTGTCCCCACCGAAGCGGTTCCCCGAACCACCTCCGACGATAACGGCGGCGGCATGAGTGACCGGTGTTTCCATGAGTGAAATCTTGCGATCTCCCGGGGTAGTTAGGAGAGCAACTTCTGAACCTCTGCGCTTAGGCTCTTGCCGTCGGCACGTCCTGCAGCCTTGGCCTGGGCTGCTTTCATGACGGCTCCCATCTGGGCTTTAGCAAGCGAATCAGGTGTTCCCAAAGAAGATGCGACCTCTGCAATAGCCTCCTTAACCAGAGCGGAAAGCTCCTCGGGTGAAAGTGAAGCAGGGAGGTAGGCCGACAGGAGCGTGATTTCTGCCCGCTCCTTCAATGCGGAGTCCGGTCGCCCTCCTTTTTCAAACCCCTCCGCCGCATCCTCGCGCTGCTTGATCTGCTTGCGGAGAACAATCGTGGCAATCTCGTCGTCCACCACGGCATCTGCGCCCCCCTTCTCGATGGCGGCGTATTTGAAGGCCGACTTGACCATCCGGAGCGTACTGAGGCGGTCAGCTTCGCGGGCTTTCATGGCTTCCTTGAGATCTTGGTCGATTTTTTCGGCGAGTGTCATGGCGTATATGATTTTTGGATGGAAACGACAACCTACGCGCTTGAGTTGGCTCCGTAAATGAATTCTCATGATGGGATGTCCGTACGTACCCGCTTCGCCCCTTCACCCACCGGTCTCCTTCATGTCGGAGGAGCACGAACCGCCCTTTTCAACTGGATCTATGCCCGTAAAAACGCCGGCACCTTCGTTCTGAGGATCGAGGACACCGACCACACCCGTAACACGGAACAGGCCAAGCAAGTCATCCTCGACGGCCTTCACTGGCTGGGACTTGACTGGGACGAGGGTCCTCAAAAAGGAGGAAACCACGGCCCTTACTACCAGAGCGAACGAGGCGCCATCTACGAGGAATATCTTTCCCGACTCGAAAAAGCTGGCCATCTCTACGAGGACAACGGGGCAATCCGTTTCCGTTCACCCCGTGAGAAGGTCGTCGTTGAGGACGAGATCTGCGGCAGAATCGAGTTTGACCTGACCAATCCTGGAACCCATCCGGATCTAACGCTCCGCCGTCCTGACGGATCGTGGATTTTCCACTTTGTCAGCGTGGTCGATGACATCGAGATGAAGATCACCCATGTGATCCGGGGTGAGGACCACCTCTCCAATACGCCGAAGCATGTCGAACTATACAAGGCCCTGGGAGCCGTGCCACCGCGCTTCGCTCACATGCCGCTGATCCTGAACCGTGACGGGAGCAAGATGAGCAAGCGTGACGAGGGTGCCGCCTTGGGCACCTATCCCGAAGCTGGGTACGCACCCGAGGCAGTCCGCAATTACCTGAGCCTTCTCGGCTGGTCACCCAAGGAGAACCGAGAGATCATCAGCACGGAGGAGGTCATCGCTCTCTTCGACCTCGATCAGGTCAACAGGCGCAATGCCGCCTTTGACCTGGACAAATGTTTCTGGATCAACGGGCAGTATCTGCTCCAGATGGATCTGGCTCGCTACGCCGAGTTGGCGATCCCCTTCCTCGAGAAGGCGGGGATTACTTGGCCAACTTGGGAGGCTCTTGAGCGCGTCCTCACAATCGTGAAGCCCAAGGTTAAACTCCTGAAAGACCTCCCCGAGTGGGTGGCCTGCTTCTTCACCGACGCACTGACCTACGATGAGCCCGCCGTAGCCAAGTCGCTCACTGGGGAGATAGCTGCGGAACGCCTCAGGACACTCTCGGATTCCTATGCTTCCCTTTCTTCTTGGGATGCAGCCTCTCTGGAGTTCTCGCTCAAGGAGACCGCCGTTAAGCTTGGGATCAAGACCGGAGAACTCGTCCACCCGGCACGGGTCGCTGTCAGCGGAAGGGGAATCGGTCCGGGCCTCTATGAAATGATCGAAATCCTCGGCAAAGAGCGAGTGCTTTCACGCTTTGCCAAGGGTATTGCCAAAGCAGCTGGAGCATGAGTATACCACCGGAGGTCTCAGTGGTTTACACGGCTAAAGATCTTGCCGGAGGTGAGAAGATCTTCCAAAGGCTTAATCCTCCCGCTCGTCTTGCAATCTTCGGGGATCCGGTCGCAAAATCAGCCTCTCCCTTCATCCAGAACGCCGCTCTTAAAGAGTGCGGTATCAACTCACAGTATGTCCGGGTCCATGTCACGGCCGCGGATCTATCGGAGAGTCTTGCAGCTCTCCTCCAAGCCGATTTTTTGGGTTGCAACCTGACCATGCCTCACAAGCTGGCGGCACTTTCGTTGATGCATCGAGTCAGCAAGGAAGCAAACCTCATGGGAGCAATTAACACAGTTGCCATCCGTAACGGGAAGTTTGAAGGCTTTAACACGGATGGACCGGGATTTGCGGCCGCAATCAAGGAGGAGTTTGGGATGCCTCTCTCCACACTGAGAGTTCTTATTCTGGGAGGAGCCGGAGGTGCAGGACGGGCGATCACCGTCCAGTGCGCTCTTGAGAAGTGTCACTCCATCACGATCGCGAACCGTACCCTTGAAAAGGGAACAGCGCTTGCTGAAGAGATCGGCAACGGTCTTGGAAACAGCGTCACCGCGATCACTTTCGACCAGGAAAACCTTACAAAGGCACTGGAATCATCAGACCTAGTTGTGAATGCTACTCCTCTTGGGATGAAAGAGGGAGATCCGTCACCTCTTTGCGATCTGCACCTAGGCAAGAATCATCTGGTCTATGACACCGTCTATAATGGAGGAACAACGGCATTGATCACTCAGGCGAGGGATGCCGGATCGAAGAGCGCCTCCGGTCTCTCCATGCTCCTGCATCAGGGAGCAAAGGCCTTCGAAATCTGGTTTTCCAAACCTGCCCCGCTTGAGGCGATGAGGGAATCCTTGAAAAAGATCGCCGGTTAAAGAATTTTCCGGGCAGCGATACAGTCGCAGGCGATTTGGGACTTAAGTTCCTCCAGACCAGGGAACTTCTGCTCTCCCCGTAAAAAACGAACAAACTCCAATCCCAACACCTTTCCGACAAGATCCTTTGAGAAATCGAAGAGGTGAGCCTCAACAGTACGGTGGGAGGCACTGGAATCAACCGTCGGTCGCACCCCGATATTGCAAACACCGGAAAGTACCGATCCATCGAAACAAACCCTGACCGCATAAACCCCATCGGGAGGGAGTTGCATTCCAGCAACATCGAGATTGGCGGTCGGGAATCCAATCGACTTTCCAAGACTTTGCCCTGAGACGACAGTTCCCGTCAGTAGGTAAGGTCTCCCCAGACAGGCCCGCGCATCCTCAAGATATCCCTCACCGATAGATGCCCGGATCCGGGTACTGCTGATGGGAGTGCCACTCTCCTTGAGCGGAGGGATCTGAATGACAGAAAAACCGGATTCCTTGCCAAGGATCTCAAGAAGTTCGAGATCTCCTTCCCCTCCCTTTCCGAATGACCATTGGCTTCCCACACAGATGGAGTTGAGCGGTCTAGCAAACATGACAAGAGAGGTGATAAAATCACGGGCAGGAACAGAGGCGAGTTCATGAGTGAAGGGGAGAAGTAGGATCGCCTGAATCCCCATCTCCCCTAGCAGTGAAATCTTGGTTTTGTTCCGAGTCAGCAAGTTAGGAGCTATTTCAGGGCGGAGCAGCGTAGCAGGATGACGGTCAAAGGTCATCACCACCGCAGTGCCCCGCAGTGAGGAAGCCTCATCCTTCGCACGACGAATCAAGGCCTGATGACCAAGATGGAGCCCGTCGAAGGTTCCTGCCGCGAGTACAAGGGGGCCATCAATCCCGGAGAGTTCCTCGATGGAATCAAGAATCTTCATGGTTTCCTGATTTCCTGACTTAAAAATCTTCCTATGCTCCGCGGAGGCGTGACACCTGAGGGAGGGTTAGAAGCTTTTCAAGGATGACTTCCCGTGAGGCTGTCTTGAGTTCAGCGGCAGGGAAAGCGTGATCCACATCAAAGCGACCAGACTTCGTGCGGCGGAGGGCTGTGAGATGAGCCCCGCACCCGAGATCATTCCCAATGTCATGGGCATAAGTACGCACATAGAATCCCTTGCTGCAGACAACCCTGAAATCGATCTGGGGAGGGCGAACCTCCATGATCTGATGTGCGTAAATGTGGACAAAGCGAGGCTCCCTCTCAACCGTCTTACCCTGACGAGCCAGCTTATAAAGAGCCACTCCATCCTTCTTGATGGCAGAGACCATTGGCGGAAGCTGATAAAAGTCACCATCGTATTTGGCAAAGGCCGCCTCGATTTGCGCGAGGGCAAGTTGGGGTACGTCACGGGTCTCGGTCACGATGCCATCGGCGTCCTGGGAGTCGGTTGTCTCACCCAACTTCAGGGTGCCGACGTACTCCTTATCCTCGCTCATGAGGAGATCCTGGATTTTCGTTCCACGCCCCAGGGTGAGCAGGAGCAACCCTGTGGCCAGTGGATCCAATGTCCCGCAATGGCCGATTTTTTTGGTCCCCAACACGCGGCGGGCTATTGCCACAACGTCGTGTGATGTCATTCCTGAGGCTTTGTCTATGGGGAGAACCCCATCGATTACGTTTTCTGATCGCATGGTAAAGAAATTAGTTGGGGGTGATTAGGACTTCTCGATCGTTTCGCAGATCGCAGTCAGGACAGACTCCTCCACGTCGGCAAGAGTTCCTTTGATACGTGCCCCGGAGGCCATGGGATGCCCCCCCCCTCCGAAAGCGGCACAGATCCTGCAGGAGTCAAAACTGCTGTCCTTCGAGCGAAGGCTTAACCGGACGCCTCCATCTGCAAGCTCCTCGAAAAAAGCAGCGGCCTTCACTCCCTCGATGCAGCGGAGATGGTCGATAAGTCCCTCGGTATCCTCAGGCATCACTTCAAGGGATTTGGCGACTGAAAGAGGTAGGGAGAAACTTGCGACCCGGTCTTCACAGGTGAACCTGGCAGTGACAAGGGCATGACGGAGCAATTCCAGACGACGGCGTGGCTGATGCTCGTAAAGGGATCTGGAGACAGCGGCCACATTCACGCCGCGAGCAGTCAGTTCGGCGGCAATCTCAAAGGTCCTGGAACTCGTTCCCTCGTAGCGGAATGATCCCGTGTCCGTCTCGATGGCCGCGAAGAGATTGGTGGCCATTTCGGGTGTGATAGTAATTCCTTCCTGAAGGAAAGATTCAGCAAGGATTTGACCTGTGGCGGGACGAGTCCAATCAATGAGGTTCAGGTCAGCGTAACCGGCATTGCTCTTGTGGTGATCAATGCAGATCCAGAGCGGAGCATGCGAGACCGCATCGAGAACGCTCCCCAACCTGTTCTTAACCGACGTGTCGAGCGCCACAACGGCATCGAAGCAGTCCTGTGAGGAAGAGGGAGTCGTGATTATTTCGGAACTGGGAAGGAAGGAGAATTTTCCGGGCATTCCATCATGGTTCCAGGCTGTCACGTCGTGACCTTCCTGACGCAGCCAAAGTGCCGTGGCTATTGTCGATCCTAGTGCGTCGGCATCGGGTCGCAAATGACTCGCCACGAGAACCCTGCGTCGCCCACGAAGGGCTTCACGGATCTCTGAAAAAGCCACACTTCTCATGAATCCTGACTTCCGGGCTTCATTTCCTCATCCCCATCTTGAGATAGGGTTGGTTCGATCTCATCGAGCAGACTCAGAACCCTGGTACCACGTTCGATCGATTCATCGATCTGAAAGTGGAGTAGTGGTGTGTATTTCAAGACGACACGCCGAGACAACTCATGTTGAAGGTGTTGGCGGTGGGAATTCAACACCTCCAGCGCCTGTTCTTTCTGCCACTTTGTGCCAATGACACTGATGAAGACATGGGCGTTCTTCAGATCGGGAGTGATGTCAACGGAGCGAACCGAAACCAGGGGAGCCTCGAATTTCATCTCGCGACCGATGATGACTCCAAGTTCCCTCTTGAGGAGTTCGCAGACCCGGATAAGACGGAGATTCATGGTGAAGGGTGCCGGGAATGAACCCGGCTAAGAGGGGGTAATGGCTGGGATTAAAGCGTCTGGGCGACTTTTTCGAGCGTGTAGCACTCGATAATGTCCCCCACCTCGTATTCCGAAAAGTCCCCCAGTCGGATACCGCACTCAAGACCTGCACGAACCTCTTTGACATCCTCCGTGAAACGGCGGAGCGTCGAGAGGCCGCCATCATAGACAGGCTGGCGACGACGAAGAACGCGCGCACGGGCGGTACGGGAGATCCGGCCATCTGTGACGAGCGAACCGGCCACCATTCCACGCGAGAGATCGAACAATTGCTTGACCTCGGCGTGGCCAATGACGGCTTCGCGCACCTCGGGATCAAGAAGACCCGTCATTGCGTCACGCATCTGGTCAGCAAGCTCGTAAATGATACTGAAGAGCTTGATCTGAACACCCTCTTTACGGGCGGCGGTGTTGGCGCTGTTCTCAACTTTGACGCCAAAACCGATGATGATGGCATCGGAAGCACTGGCAAGGAGCACATCGCTCTCAGTAATCGGCCCGACAGCTCCAAGGATCACCTTCAGGTCGATCTTCTCTTGGGGAATATCAGAAAGCATTCCGATGATGGCCTCAAGCGATCCCTGCATATCGGCCTTCAGCACGATCTGTAGGGTCTTCTTCTGATCGGCTTCGAGGTTGGCAAATAGGTTCTCAAGAGTGGCCCGCTGGGGAGCCGCCAACTTCTCTTTACGGAGAGCATCAAGACGCGTTTCGCTGAGTTGGCGGGCGGAGCGCTCATTCTCCATCACAACAAGTTCGTCCCCGGCATTCGGCAGACCGCTTAACCCCAGGACCTTGGCCGGCATGGCGGGACCAGCGGCCTTGAAGGGAATACCATCCTCGTTGATGAGCTGTTTGATCTTTCCCCAATAGCATCCGCAGATGAAGGCATCCCCCACGCGGAGCGTTCCTGTATTCACGATGACAGTGGCCGTCGGGCCACGGCCTGCCTCTACCTGCGCCTCGATGACACTGGCGCGGGCTGGTTGGTCGGGGTTTGCCTTGAGTTCGAGCACTTCGGCCTGCAGGGACATCATCTCGAGCAACTGGTCGATCCCCTTGCCCGTCGCAGCAGATACCTCACACACGACGGTGTCGCCACCCCATTCTTCAGGCACGAGTCCCTTGTCCTGAAGTTGCTGTTTCACACGGTCGGTATTGGCCGTTTTAAGATCGCACTTATTGATGGCCACCATGATGGTTACTTTTGCCGCTTGGGCGTGACTGAGAGCCTCAAGTGTCTGCGGCATGAGCCCGTCATCGGCAGCCACGACAAGAACGACGATATCGGTGACATTTGCGCCACGGGCTCGCATGGCCGAAAAAGCCGCATGACCGGGTGTATCGATGAAGGTGATGGGATGCCCCTTCCAATCGATGGAGTAGGCACCGATTCTCTGGGTGATCCCTCCCGCCTCACCGGAGGCAACCTTTGCGCGGCGGATGGCGTCGAGAAGCGAAGTTTTGCCATGATCGACATGCCCCATGAAGGTGATGATCGGACCACGAAGCTTTGTCTCCCCGGCCTTTTCCTCGAGCGGTTTGGGCGGTTCAACGACGACTTTTTCCTCTTTGTGAACACCGCCCCCGGAAACGCGCTTTTCACGCTCAAAAACAAACCCGTACAACTCACAGAGCTTGGCAGCAATCTCGGGCTCCACCGACTGGTTGATATTCGCAAAAATCTGCATGCCCATCAGGTCCTTGATGACCTTGAAGGCAGGAATGTCCATTTGCGCCGCAAGGAGCTTGATCTGGATCGGCGGCTTGATGTGAATGACTTTTCTGTTGTCCTCGACGCCCTCCTCAAGTTCGGTGTTTGGTGCGGGATCGGTCTCCTCCACGACCAACTCTTCCTCGGGAGCAATGGGTGGGCGAACCGGGGTCGAAGCCATATGCTCCGCCTCACCGATACGAGGCAGAGCTTTTCCAACGGTTAAAGCTCGCTTCTTGGGTGCGGGACCGTCGATCAGCGAAAGGGTCGGAAGATCCGTGGTCTTCACGACAGGTTTTTTCTCTTCGACCTTTTCAGGAGCCGCCGGCGCCTGTGATTTTGTCCTGGAGGTGCCGCGCGCTCCGGAAACGGAGCCAGAGCGTGAGGCTCTGGAAGGAGCTTTGGATGATGATTTTGAGCCGGCCCCTTTGGGTGCCGGGGACTTGGATTGGGAAGCTTTGGTGGCCATCGTGATAAATTGATTTGTCAGCGTGTTCCTCCTGTTTCAACAGGAAGAGGGACGCTGCTACGAGGCGGCCGGCACTCCTTTTTCGGCAACCTGGTTCTTTGCCGCGGTCAGGATGGCTTCCGCCTTCTCGAGTCCGCAACCGAGCACACCATCAATGTCAGTGGCCTCGGCGGTGATGATGACGTCGATGGAGTTCATGCCGCCGGAGGCAAGTGACTTGGCCTCCTCGTCGCTGATACCAAGTGATTTGGCAAGCTGGCTTGCAGCTCCACCCATCTGCTGTTCAAAAGCCTCTGCCGCGGAGCGGTCCTCCTGGATATCGATCTCCCATCCGGTTAACCGGGACGTGAGACGCGCATTCTGACCACGCTTGCCGATGGCGAGGGCGAGGTCCTCCTTGTCGATGGAAACATGGAGGGTATGCGAGGCCTCGTCGACCTCGATCGCGCGGATGCGTGCAGGCTTCAATGCTTCGCGGGCAAACTCCTTAGGATCCTCGTACCAGCGGATGATATCCACCTTCTCGTTGTTGAGTTCGCGGACGATGTTCTTGACACGGGCTCCGCGCATCCCGACGCAGGCCCCGACGGGATCAACTTTCTCGTTGGAGCTGTGAACGGCAACCTTGGTGCGGAATCCCGCCTCGCGGGCAATGGAGCGAAGTTCGACGGTGTGATCGGCGATCTCGCTCACCTCGATCTCGAAGAGTCTGCGGATGAAGTTGGGATGACTGCGGGAGAGGATGATCTCAGGACCGCGAGGGCCGTTCTCCACGGCGACCACATAGGCTCGGATCCGGTCACCGATGTTGTACTCCTCGGTGTTGACACGCTCGCGGGAAGGCATGATCCCCTCGAACTTACCCAGGTCGAGGATGACATCACTCCTGTCGAACCTGCGGATCGTCCCACTGACAATCTCACCGGCACGGTCCTTGAACTCCTCGTAGATCATTTCCTTCTCGATCTGGCGAATGCGCTGTGCAATGGCCTGGCGGGCGGTCTGGGCCGCGATCCTGCCGAAGTCACGCGGAGTGACCTCGATTTCAACCTCGTCGCCGACCTGTGCCTCTTTGTTGATGAGACGGGCTTTTGCCACGGAAATTTCTTCCTGGGCATTGGTGACGGTCTCTACCACGAGTGGTTTCGCAAAGGCGCGTATGGCACCGCTCTTGGGGTTGATGTCAATTCGCACCTCCCGCGAGCAAGAGAAGCTCTTTTTGGATGCGGCAACGAGTGCCGAGGAGATGGCCTCGATGAGGATCTCACGCTTGATACCTTTTTCGCGCTCGAGGTAGTCGAGCATGGCGATAAATTCAGAGTTCATGGCAATAGGAATTCCCGACGCGCAGGTCAGGAAGGGTTCCGGGACAGCGTGTCGGGGTTTGTCAATGTGACTGATAACTCTCTTCGGGTCAATCTAAACAACAAGAATCGGAAAACGTGGAATCTCTTTGACCTCTCCATGTCTGAAACTCATCCTGCGGCACACCTAGCCAAAGTTCTCAGCAACTCGGGATCACGGTTTCATGACCTCCTTCACAGCCCCCCCCCCCCATCGAACTTCCGATTCCAGGATGAATGCCTCGGCTTGGTTCTGGGGAATTCTTGTGCTGGTGACACTTTGGAAGGTGTACGCGGGAGGGAAGCTGGGATTGATTTTTGACGAGTGCTACTACTGGGAATGGTCGCTCCATCCCCAGGCCTGCTACTTTGATCACCCCCCCCTCACCGCCTGGATGATCAGTGCTGGCCACGCCATTTTGGGACAGACCACGTTGGGGATCCGTTTCTGGGCCATCGTGTCCGGAATCCTGCTGGCTCTGGCGGGTAGGATGCTCGGAACAGACATATTCGGCCCCGCAGCGGGCAACCGGGCAGGAATCCTGCTGCTCCTTGCTCCGATCTTTGCAGGCAACGCCCTGCTGATGACACCCGACACCATGCTGATGCCATCCTGGGCTTTTGCCATCCTGTTTGCTTGGCGGGGAAGCCGTGAGGCCGCACCAATGGCTTGGTGGATCGCGGCAGGGGCGGCGGCGGGAATCGGGATGCTCTCCAAATACACCATGGTTCTCTATTACGTGGCGCTCGCTCTGCTTTGGTTGTGCAGTCCGGGCAGAAGAGGAAAGCTGATCATGGGAATCATCATGGCCGGCGGGGTCACGTTCTTTTTTTTCCTTCCAGTGCTCTGGTGGAATAGCCAACACGCATGGATCTCCTTCAGTCACCAACTCAATCACGGCTTTAAAAACGAACATCACACACTCGTAAACTTCCAGAATCTGGCCGATTACAGTGCGTTCCTCGTTCTGCTTGTCTCTCCGGTCCTGGGAATATTTTGCTTCAGGTCGGCCTCCACGCGACTCTCCGATGAGCGCTTCCGCTTCCTTGCCCTCTTTTTCTGGACCGTGGTGCTCTTCTTTGCCTTCTCGGCGGCAAAAGCCCACATTGAAGCCAACTGGCCGATGGCGGCCTTTGTCACGGGACTCATCATGGTTGCGGGTGATTGGAAGCGCTACAGTCTGGCGTGGAGACGAGTAGCCGTGATTGTGCTTCTTGTGGCGGATCTGGGTGCCGTGGCCGGGGTCTCCTACCTTCTGCTTCCCGCTGACTCCCCCATCTCCATTCATCATCTCTCTCCCGACACCACCATGATCAAGGGCTTCCCGGGATCGGATCAGGTCGCGGTGGCGGTCCGGCAGGGACTCGGTGATTTCCAGGCCCGTCTCGAGGAATTTCTAGGTCCAAAAGCAGTCGCAGATACCATTAGCAAGAGTTTCCGTGAGTCGGGTGCTGATTTCCTCTGCCTCTCGACCTACCAACTGACAGGGGTGATGTCCTTCTATGCTCCTGATCTGGAGCCCGTGCTCTGGCTTCCGGATCATGGTCGTGCACGATTCCCTTGGATCAATGACCAGATCTGGTCGGGGAAGACCGCCCTCGTTGCAGAGTGGCCCCGCCGAGGCCCACTCTACACCAATCTCTTTGCGGATCTTCAGCCAGCCCAACCCGTCCAAGTTGGCGAGATCAGGAGTCCCCTCTTTCTATCCATAGGGCACTCCTACAAGCCGGAAAACGTGAAGAATCGTTAATCACCACACGCACTTATCACTCACCCCCTGACCTCTTATGACACGCAAGGAAAGAGCCGCCATACTGGAAAAAAAACTCCCCGAAATCTATCCGGACGCCCACTGCGAACTAGACTTCAAAAATCCGCTGGAACTGCTGGTCGCCACGATTCTCTCCGCGCAATGCACCGACGTCAGGGTGAACATGGTCACCCCAGCGCTGTTCAAGCGATGCCCCACGGCAGAGGAGTATGCCGCGATCCCTCAGGAGGAACTTGAGACGCTTGTCCGCTCCACGGGATTCTACCGCAACAAAGCCAAGTCGATCCGGGGCATGGGAGCTGCCCTGGTCGAACGACACCGAGGGGTTGTCCCAAAAACCATCGAGGAACTCTCAGCCCTCCCCGGGGCCGGTCGCAAGACGGCAAATGTCGTTCTGGGTAACGCCTTCCACCTCAATGAGGGTGTCGTCGTCGACACGCATGTGGGACGTCTCTCCCTGCGACTGGGGCTTACGGGCAATACCGACCCGATCAAGGTGGAGCAGGATTTGATCGCCCTCTTTCCGCAGGAGAGCTGGAGCGACCTCAGTCACTGGTTGATCTGGCACGGACGGCGGCGGTGCAAGGCCCGCAAGCCTGACTGCGAGGGATGCGAGATTCGCGACCTCTGCCCCAGCGTCGACAGACCTGACCGCTTCCTCAAAAAATAATCTGGAAATCGGAAAACCAGCGAGAAGACTAAAGCCAGCACTCACACCAACCATCATGAAAAAGATCATCCTCATCCTGTCAGCCGTTGTACTCATGGCTGTGGCCGCAGCCTTCGGTTACCTCTACATCTCGCTGAATACACTCGTGAAAAAAGCCGTCGAGACCGTCGGTCCGAAAATTACGCGGACGGATGTCACCCTGAGCTCCGCGCTCCTTTTCCCCCTTTCCGGCAGCGGCAGCCTGAACGGACTTGTGATCGGCAATCCCGAGGGGTTCGGCAAATCCTACGCCCTCAAGGTTGGTAGTATCTCCCTCAGCGTCGACAAAAACACACTCCTCTCCGACACGATCGTCATCAACGAGATCCTCATCAAGAACGCCTCCCTCACCCTGGAGGGAACACTGAGGGGTAACAACCTCGGGAAGTTGATGCAGAACATCAAAAGCTACGACTCTGGCTCAAAATCGACCACCTCGAAGGAAAAGCCCTCTTCCTCACGGAAGTTCATCGTGAGGAGGGTTATCGTTGCCGGAACCCAGCTCAATGTCGCGGCCAGCGCCCTAGGGCAAAGCGTCTCTCAAACACTTCCCCTGGGGGATATTCATCTTGAAAATCTCGGAAGCGACGGGTCTGGAATCTCCGCGGCCGATATCTCTCAGCAGATCCTCCTGCCACTCATCAACGACGCCATCAAACAAGGCATCAACATCCTTGCCAAACAAGGCATCAAACAACTCGAGCAGCAAGGCGCCGGACAGATCCAGAACGTACTCAAAGGATTGTTCAAATAAGTCCTGCCCAAGTTTATTCCAAAGAACAAGAGGCCTAGTAAGCGAGCTTTAACTGCAAACAACTCAATCAAAAATTTTTCTTAGACCATTTCACAATAGGGTGCTCAATAAAAAAACTTATAAGATAGGCAGCGACTATCATGAATGGGACCCCAGAAAATCCCCATTTATAGATTATTGGATGGTGAATAATATAAAGTGGATAACTGATGAACGCTATTAGCGCTATGATCTTTAGATTAGGAATTTTATCCTTTATCACGATCAGTCCGATGCATACGAGGCAACCTAGAAGGTAGTTGTCCATGCAGGATCGGGGGAATGTATATCCGAATATTACTACTTTAGCAACTAGAATCGTAATGGCATTAACTGTCATTACGACTAGTAAAGTTGGAAGCCCGAATGACTTATTTTCATACAAATAATACATCACCCCAAATAATAGATACAGTATGCAAAGAATGTTCCACTTTGGATCAAATGCATGAAGTCCTGGATGCTTGTTATTTAAAATAAAAATTAGTGACAAAATAATAGCCACTGAAGCTTCATAAGCTATTAAAAGTCTTAATCTACTCTGGCAATATCCTTTGATAATCAAAGGATATATTAAGGCAACTAATAAATAAAATCTGGTTTCGGTGTGCAGGGTCCACATATCAATTCCGAATACACCCATTTCTTGGAATGCATCCCCAATAAAAAAAACACCTAATAAGAACGATTTTATTGAAAATACGTTGTTGAAAATAGCAAGCAAAGCAATTCCAGCAACTAAAGTGGGCACAATCCTAAAATAACGATGCCATAAAAAACTTTTTGTTGTTGATTTTGT
>Ga0007813_1000249_pt1 | contig 19618 bp, 12 predicted proteins | sample CryBogCBE29Jun09_FD_71194 | JGI IMG/M metagenome (GOLD analysis project Ga0007813, IMG submission 71194) | Freshwater microbial communities from Crystal Bog, Wisconsin, USA - CBE29Jun09 | ecosystem: Environmental > Aquatic > Freshwater > Lake | place: Crystal Bog, Wisconsin, USA | collected... | reverse complement strand
GTCCTCAATTTCCGTAGGAAATCCGTACCTGCCAACACCAAGATCCCTGACTATAACGTAATCCGCTTCAAGGCCCTTGGATGCGTGCACCGTCATGCCTTTGGGGAGATTCTTGGCCGGCTTATCACCCCAAACACCATCAAGGGAGTGTTTATAACGACCAAGAACGATCACATCTGGGCATGCTCCTTCAGCACTGCCAGTGGACTCCTTGATCTGCTCAAGAATAGCAGAGGCTTCCTTCCTTGTGATGTGAACGGCCGGGCGACCAAGGGATCCCCTTCCTACGAGCGTCCTCTGGATTTGCCCTGGGTTTGAGGTAATAAAACGAGTGCTGACTTCCTGCAGCTCTTGTCCAAATCGCTGAGTTTCTCTGAGGTTAATCTTCACTGGATCCTCCCAATGACGATCAAACTGCGTCATTAGGGTGACGTCACTTCCGTTAAATCGGTAAATCGACTGCCAATCATCCCCTACGCAGAGCAATCTAGGATCTTCCACTTGGTCTAGCAGTGACTGGATAAGGAATGCCCTCCCCTTGGATATGTCCTGAAACTCGTCGATGATGATTACCTTAAAGCGGCTTTGGTATTCACCAGATCGAACCAAAGTGGCCGCTTTGGTGATCATGTCACCGAAGTCGATCTCACCCCGCTTTTCCAAGGTGCTTTGGTATCGATCGAGGACCACACTGAAGAGGGAGAGAAAACTTTTTTCCCGATGTCCTAATTGAGGATCATTAAACCTCTGGGAGATCAACTCTCTCCCTTCAGGATTCTCCTTGTATAGCGACAGACAGCGGGCCAAAAAGGACGCCATCACCCTAACTCTCTCTTGGAGAGATTTCAGTTTTGTTAGCTCTTCTTTTGTGAGGGGTTTGATCTCCACGCCCAAGGCCAAAAGTTGCTTTTCTAAATGCTGTTCAAGGTCTCCCTCGAACCCTTGGTAGCTGTACGTTTCTACCAAAGTTGTTTCATAAGTTTTATGCAGCTGCTGCTTCCATTCCATCTGGCGCAGGTAATCCTTTGGGTCAATTCCCCACTTGGTCTTGCCATCACGAGAAATGCCAAAGTGCTCGATGTAAATGTCGTAGTCTGGAAGGTAAAAGTCTGGCTTGTAGATACGCCTTTCTTTGGTTCCAGTTTTGGCTCCCTTGTATGCTGTCTCGTACTCGTAATTAATGCCGTTCAGTAATAGCCAATTGGCAATCTGAGCCTCCTGATTACTCTTCACCTTTTCCTCATTGAGGGTGGTGATGTCATTTCGGGAAGCCCAAGAGAGTTGTGACTTTTGGTCAGGGAATTCATGCTCTTTCTTTTCTGGGTAGAAGTCGTACGCAAGGTAGCGGATCAACAGTTTTGTGGCTTCACTCCCCTCCTCCATGATTTTTGCCAGTATTTGATTTAAAATTCTTTCTATATCGCTCGCTTTGCCTGAAAAAGCGGGCTTTCCACTTCCCTCTTTGATGATCTCAAGTCCAAGGGAATGAAATGTTCTGGCCTCGATCTTGGCATCAGTTACCGAGGTGATTCTCTCCCTGAGTTCCTTTGCCGCAGCTTTTGAGAAAGTGAGGAGCAAAATGTCTTCAGGCCTACAGATGCCCTTTTGGAGGAGATAGGCCACTTTCGTTATCACGGTGGTCGTCTTGCCAGTGCCGGCGCCAGCAACCACTAGAACAGCGTTGTCATGGGTTACCACTGCCTCCTTCTGGCTGGGCGTGAGGGTCTTCCCCGTGACCGAATCCAAGAAAGCCTCCTTCTCTCTGATCTCATTGGCGACCCAGACGTCGTTTCGACCCTTTCGCCATGCATCGGCATCCAGAAATACCATGCGGCAGGATAGTGCCGCTTCAGACGAGATTGCTGTAACCGGAATGTATGCCAAACCCTTGATTTCAGAGTATTTTCCCATCCAAGCGAAGAGCTCTCTCTTGGATATGTAGTGATCGTGCTGAAGGGAGTCCCATGCCCCCCGTATTTCATCATCTTTTTCCTCGAGAAAAACACGCGCCCTTCTGGTAGCCAGTTCCCGCGAAGCCATATCAAGCCTGCCCTTAAGAAAGACTGCATCTTTCTTTTTCAACCCAGGAACAGTGAATCGTTGGCCCCCTTGGCCTAATAGAATCAGGTCTGTCCCAAAGAGCCCTAGAAATGTCTCCTCGCAATGGCTGTTCTGATATTCAGCTAAGGGGAGACTTCCCTTAGTGCCATCTACCTCAAAAATAATCGAATCTCCTCGAACAACTACTGCGCTAGGCTTCCCCCAGAGCAGTCGGCGAATCGGATCTAGCCTTTTCCAGCCCGATGATTTTTCAGTAGTGCCCACAATATTGAACTAATCGAAATGATTTACGGGCCTATTAATCAGGCTTTCCCCTTTTCAATTTTATCCAGCAGCTTTACGACCTCGGTAAGGAATGAACTTTTCCCTGAAGAATGGGAAATTGCCTGATTTAACAGATCTTTGGCTCGCTCTTGGTTTTTCGGCTGCCTTTTGCCAGAAAGGTACAATTTAGCCAAATCTAGGCGAGCTGCGTTTGCAGATTTCTCGTATTTCCCATTGATGATCTGCTCATACCAGTAAACTGCTTTATCCATCTCAAAGTGGATTGATTCATTGTCTCCGTAAATCCTTGCTAGCATCTCAAAGCTGTCACAATAGCCATCTTCCGCTGCCTTTAATAACCAAGGGAGGGCCTTATCGGGCCTCCCCATGTAACCATAGTACAGTCGCCCAATGGTTGTAGCGGCTATTGCTGTCCCCGTCGTTTCGGCAGCAATAGTGAACCACGCCGCAGATTGTTCATAATCCGTTTTGACCCCCCTCCCTTCACGGAAGGCGTATCCAAGCCATGTTGCAGCACTTGACTCGCCATTCTCAAAGGCCTTAAGCAACCAATTAACGCCAAGAAGTTGTAATTCTGGATCATCCGATCGCTCAAGGTAGAGGGCTAGTTTCACCATTGATTTGGGGTGGCCTGCGTCGGCAGCCATCTGAAAAAAGGAGATGGCTTTATTTTTATCCTTTGTAACCCAGTGCCCATAGGCGTGCGCTTCCCCAAGGCAGTATAGAATTTCTCTGTCGCCTGATTGCTCAGCCTTTAATAGTTCCTGAACACATTCATCCAGTTTTTCTTTCAATACGCCCCTAGCCTCAACTTGATCACTGGAAGCATTTATCCAGAAGCTCTGAAAATAGAGCTTCTGATGGCTTTCATAGCTTTTTGCCAATTCATTCACAGCAATCCATGGGGGAATAGGTTCTTTTGAATTCCATGACCTACATTGGGGCACACGACCTTCTCGGTCGAGCCTTGGGATTTAGAAGCAGGTGATCGTTTTAGCTATTACACAAATTTCAGATACTTCCCCAGATACGCGCATCAGCTTGGGAGAGCATCGCATAGGGCGCTGTGGTGATCCCCCCGTGCGTACTGGTTACTAAACTCCCGCCCCTTTCTGCCAGTCTTTTTCAGTTGAAGCTGCTACAACACCGGTGGCCTTCCAATTTTCGGAACATAGCTCCGTCCCTTCTTTGCAATAAAACCAAGTTGGATGGCTTTCTGTGCGATCCTAGATACCTTGTAGGGGGGGATACCAACCCATTTTGCGATCTCTGAGCAAGTCCGCGGGCGAGTGTAACCATAGTTATCCCTCTGGTGAACATACCCCCGAATAAACAGGATTTTGGGCATCCAGAACTCAAGCCATGCAGCGTGTTTAAGTCTGCGTTTTTCAATCTTAGTCAGCCTTGGCAGAGGATACAGATTACTAGCATTTCCTGTGGAAAATTTATCGCTCATCTCTCTTTTGGCCTCTGCAATTAACCACACCTTCAGTCCCAGACGATCCTGCTGCTCTAACTTGTGCCATAGACCGTTCACCCTAGTGATGTACTTCCCCGTCTCGAGTATGGAGTGTGCTGCCAAGATCCTCTCCTCTGCTTGGAGGTCTTCCCATTGACATATTCGGTCTGAGTTCTCGTCCAGATAGATCATGCTTGCCTTAACAATGGGGTGGAATTGGGACCGATGGGACGGGTGAATTGAAGTCCTTTCGAGTTGGATGTCACTCTGTACGCTTCGGGTTTGAAAGTGCCGTCCCAAGCGTCCCAAGTCATATTTCATCGATCAATCGAACCCCTCTGAATCCCTTCACGCTGCCACATCCCCTCTCGATGCTATTCGACTTGGAAGCTCGATGCAGTTCCATCATTGCGTCAGGAAGTTGTCGCTCAACTTCCCTAACGGAACAGCTGGCCCAGTTCTTCTGGTCACAAAAGCTAAAAAAAGCTCCCACGATCTCACTGGTCGCAAGGTTGTCACAAGATGAAGTTTGAATCTTTGTACCAAGAAAGGATCGGAGCGCATCAGATTCATCCAATAAAGAATCAACCCTCCCCTGCTGCGCCTGAGTTACAGGGTATTGGTAATCATACTCGAGCAATTTTCGCGCCCCTTCTACTGCCCAACGCAGGATACCCGCCCCCTCTATATTCAAAAGATGCCTCCCAAAATCAGGTATAACCCTGTCGGTTTTAGGTCGATTGTAATTGATGATTAGCAGCCGCCTTCGCCATGCCCCATTATCACCATCAAGACGAACTCGGAGGCGACTGTTGCTCGTAATAATAACGCAGAACTCTCCCTCGAGCGTGTTGGAACCCATGCGTCCCTTAACCTCAGTTTCAAGCGCATCACCCCCGGAAAGAGCCTTTAGCACATGCGCTCCCTTTGTCATGAGGAAGTTTCCTGGAACATCTTTGCCAGTTAGGAGTGTTTTGCCAACAAAGCGCGCCAACTCAAACCGCTCAGCAAGTTGCGTTGTACGAAGCTCAGTGCAGTTACACCTTCCAATCAGCCCCTCAATGACATTACAGAGCTGTGATTTGCCACCTCCTGGGGTTCCTGTCAGCAGTAAGATTTTTTGGGCAAGATTCCGTCCCATGAGAGTCATACCTGCGTACAGTTGAATGGCCTCAACATCTTCCGGGCAGAGCGAAGGAAGCATCAGATCCTCCAAAAAGCGTGGGCAGGAAGCCCCTGCATCCCATTGAAAGGGGGTCGCATTACGGCTCTTGAACTTAGGGTCAAAGGATTGAAGTTTCCCAGTCCGCACGTCCAGCATCCCATTGGTGCAGTGGACAAAGCCACTTGGTCTGTCATCAAACCGTGAGTCGGTAATGGCTCTAAGGTTGTTAAGTGCCCCGGATAGCTTTGCATCTGACCGCTCCTTGTTCGCGATGTTGGGTTTTTTAAAGTGATTCCCTAGATCAAATAGCAAATCACTGATATTGCATCGCATGCTGTCTGCAGTCACAACCCTCCAAAGTCCTAAGGTAGGCACGTATTCATAGAACATGCGTGAGAGAGCATCATGAATAACATGATTGCGAGATGCATACACAGCGGGAGCGAACATCGGATTGAATGCATAAGGGTCTCCGTTCTCTTTTAGAAGAAAGGGACTGCCATGCTTTCCAATGACCACATCGTAGTCATTAGTCACATTTACATCCCCCTGCATGGAATGCACCACTTGTGGGCTAGATTCCGGCAATTGTGGAAATACAATAACCCCAGGCATAACTAAACGGAGACTCCCCTTCTGAGGTAGAGTTCTAAGGGAGTGAGTTGGTGGACCTGATGGGTAAGGATGCGTCCCCCCAACATTTTTGCTAGGCGCTCGAAGAGTGCATCTTCCTCAAGTTCCGTTCCTTTTATTACAGCTAGCTCTTCACGGCTCCAATAGCCGCAAGACGTAAGCTTGGGTAAAAAGGGATTAGGCTTGGGCTGTGGTTTGTGGCTTTTTGGGAGCAAGTCCATCATCCCCGAAAGAAGCTCTCCGTACCTTGCAATGGATTCATCCGATAGTTGTGTACAGTCATTGAGATCCTTAACCAAATTACCGTCACGCTTCATCAGCCCGCTAAAGTCAAACCCATCCACCTTGCATCCCACGTTGATCAATTGCTTTGCCCAATTGGTGGATGCATGCCGCCCCCTGGCATCATTGTCGATGAAGATCCTAACCCTTTTTCCCCGTAAAAGTTCCAAGGCATCCTGCGGAATATGACACCCAGCACTTCCCATACATATCGGTGCAACATGGTCATCCTTTTGTGATCCAATGAGAAAGTGTAGGCATGCCAGCATATCTGGACCTCCCTCACAGATTGCCACAGCTGGGAAGGGCACCGACTCTCTCACCCCGATGGGCCAGGATGCCATGCTGCCCTTGAGCATTTTTGCCTTTGAACCGTTATGGTGAACCCAGCCGCGCCCGTCCATGCGGCGAGCTACAGCAATCCATCCGCTAGAATCGGTGAGGACCCATACTTTTCCTTCGGACGAGTTCCATGATCGTAAAAATCCCCTTTTGGATGCCAACTCAAGTGCAATAGGGGTAATGAGTCGCTGCTTAGATAAGTGAGAGATCTCCTCGCCTGTAGGAATATCAAACGATGGGAAGGTAGGCTTTTCCCTTACCTGAGGGTGTGCTTGACATCGAATTTGTGGATTGCTGGATATTGAATTTCTAGTTCGAGCGATTTCAATAAGAATCCGGCACGCCTCACTCCGGCCAACCTGCTCCACTTCCATCAGTAGGTTAATAGAGTTGTAAGTTTTCCCGTTTCGGTGGTCGTAGAGAAGCCTACCCCCTCTTAAAAGTGATGCGCTGGGATTATGGTCTGTGCCGTCGGGAAACCTACAGGCCTTGCCCTCCCGAGGAGGAATCCCGTCCCACCCCCTAGCTAACCAAAGATCCGGTATGGCAACCTGATTTTTGGCAAGCTGTAGAGGGGTGTAGGGTAGTTCTTTTATTGTCTGCACTATTAGGAATTGGGATCAAGCCAACGTCTCACGGATGAATGGTTACATTAATCTTGCAACTGGATCCTTACCGCAGTCTGCGTTTAACCAGATGGCCTCCATCTCCTCTTTCGTAAAGTTTTTCCAATGAGAATATGGCTCTCTGCCATCTGCATAGGCTTTATATTCAAATTCAAATCCCATGCCTTCATCGACAGCATAAAGAGAAATGTTGGTTTTAGTTAAGCTAGCTAACTCATATACGATACGACTATTTGGTGTGTTCGCTGTACAGTAACTGACACACGGGAATCCGTTATGTGTGATAGACCAATCCCCGGCTTCATTTTTTTGAGGAAGCTCTAGAAAGTATGAGTTGGTGTGTCTTGACCATACCCCTTTTCTTATTGGATGGCTAAGCCGTTCAAAAATTTTCACTCCTTCTGGGCTTTCCTTATCCAGCATCTCTTTCTTGCGGGCCAGGAAGGTCTCTAAATCTTCCTCCTCAATTGCCAATATCTTGTTGAAATCTAAATATAATCCAATTCCATTTTTGACATTAAGAAACGGCTTAACAATTTCACATATATCAACGTATGTATCTTCGCAGTAAATTACATTTAAACAATTGTTTGCCATAATATTGATTGGTAGTTTGGTTAGATTTTGTTGTTAGTTTAATGTTGAACTTTCCGAGGGATTGGGCAGCTTCCGAAGCAATCCACGGGCCCACCCAATGCCCGCCACGATTAAAGATAGGGCCTGATTTTTACGTGTGAGGCTGGTAATCTGATCTAGTTGCTCCTCAATAATACAGCGCGCCCCTTGGTGGCTTTCGTAGGCGTCAAACCAGGCCTCGATAAACTCATCGAGCTCCAGTTTTAGAATTTGATTGGCCTGCTTGAGTTTTTGAATCTGTTTCTCTGAGTTCTTCATAAGATTTATATTTGAGGAATTGATCTGGGTTACAGATTAGAAAGGAAGATCGGCATCCGATTTACGGGGAGGTGCGATGGCCTCGTCTTCGGGAATCGATCTCACCCGCGTAAGAAGACGCCTCCAGTTGCCAAGGATTGTACCTCTTGTTCCCGCGGCTCTTTCTTCACGGGTCACGTCTTCTACGATGAAGCCGTCATTGCCGTACTTGTCCACACCATCAAGGCTCTGCTTTAAAACGATGCTGAGAAATTTCCCTCGCGTTCCATCATTCCTCTCTTTGCCTTCAAAGAGGCGAGTCTTATCAATTTTTGTGACGTCTATTGTTGCTGATATCATTGTGTGATCCATATTTCTGTTGTTTGGGTTTGGTTGGTTTCTTATCCCTGATATTTAGGGATTAGATTTGTTGGGCTTCTGCACCTCGCCGGCAAATTCGCCCGACTCGGCACGCCTGTTAAAATTTGCAATTGCCGCCCGGGTGATGTACTGCCGGCCTGATATGTTGATGGTTTGAAGCCATCCCTTTTGTCGGAAACGCCAGAGAGTTGAAGGTGATAGCCCTGACTGCTCACCGAAAGCGGTCATGCTCAGAGGGGGCATTGAGTCGATGAAAGGATCTCCACTCATTGACGTTGCTCCTTTGCGAGTTGCTCCATATGGGCTCGTAGGTCGTAACGAGAAAAAACCCTCGCCCCCTTTTTCCTGCCGGCACCAATGAAGGCGATACTCCGGATCTGCTTATCCTTGATAAGTCTCCAGATGACCTGGCGCGTTAGCCCAGATATTGGTTCAGGCACACCCTTTTTGGGTAGGCGGGCCCATTCAGGATCTTCTGTGATTATTTTAATTATTTGTGTTCCCATCTATATTGGGATCATTCTGCGTAAATGGACGAGAGTTACGCTCAAAAGAGAGGATATAGACGTGGTCAGTCCTTTGATGACCTAGCTTTATCGCTTGGCTTGAGTATTCCAGGCCTCAGAAAATGGGCCCGTAAAGGAGCTATTGAAGGCGCGTCGCTTTTAAGAGGAAAGTGGGTGCTCCACGGCCCCTTAACTCAATCAAGGATCAATCGGATCAGAGGTTCACTGGGGCTAAAGCCAGCTATCAGCAGGGTCTGGAAGCAGAGAAAGGCAGGATTTAAGCGAACGGACAAAATCACCTGGGGAAAAAGAGAAATGCGTCATCTCGCTACAAAATATGCTGCCGCTAGAAATCTTGTTGAAAAAACGATCCCGTATTCTGGAGCTGATGCAGGCGAGAAACGCCGTTCCGTTGCCATTGATGCATTCCATAATCTCTGTGACGCAACCATGGAGTTTTGTACTTTGCCAAAGCGGAAGTTTAGCTACAAACGCACCCCTGGATATTGGGAAAAACTCGATGCCTGCATCCCAATGATCAGACTCTTTATCGATATCCAGGGTGGTAGCTGGAGGGACCACTGGATCGATGTATTTTTAATGATTCTGGATAAAAAAAACCCAGTGCGAGTTTTAGGGGATCACATCATTCAGGTTGGGTTCGGAATGGATATTCCCATGGCCAAAGATCCTGCCACGCGAGCCATGTTTGTTGACTACATCTCGATGCCCAGCGGAAGGAGACGTCTTGACCACATCGTTGAGATTGCTCGGAAGCACATTTCAGAGTGGGATGCCTGCGTTCTTAGTTACACCGCAGAAAGGCACAGACTAGAGTTTGCTTGGTCCAGCGAAAGACTCCCCAGTAGGGACGTGTACGAGAATAACAGCGGCAGGGTCATTACCACTCCGGAAAGTTCGGTGGATAATGAAAGCAAGAAACCCAGACGAGTTGCAGGTCGGAGCTTTGAATTCGATCGTCAGGAGGAAATCGACGCAGAGAAAATGCGGTACTCCATGAAGCAACTGCTAAAAATGGCAACTGCACTACTTGTTGAATTTAAGGGGATTGGGCATCCGAGCGATGATGAGAAATATACGGAGGCAAGAAAACTTCTCCTGCTATTGCGAATCTTTCCTGTTGGACTCTTTGTGGACCGAGCAGCGAAGAGATTGATCGCCACTGGCAACCCCGAACCATCAAGACATGAGGTTGCTAGAATGACACTCCCCGAGATGTGCTTATTCATTCACCAGCACGATCAGAAGCACTTTCCAGAAACAACGGCTGAATAAGCCTCTTTTTCGAAGGGATGCCAAATGCTGAATTTCTTCCCGTTATCAGGAAAAAATAATGGCGGCCTAGGACACTTGGCGACCAGTTCTCTTGATACAGTCCCCTCTCACAATCCATCGCTTCAGCCGATCGCACCAAGTCCCATTCCACTTTAACTTTTAGTCCTGAGTTAGATGCCCTGATTGCATGCATTCTCACCAAAATCTCATACTCAAGCCTCGTCAGATGTACTAAGACCCGTTAACTTTATTTTCGCCCTCCACCCCTTGCCTGATCGACAATGAATGTTTTCGAGGTACACCAGAAAATCATTGCGGATTACGAACAGTATATTCGCTCCTTCATCTCAATCTCAGACCCTGAAATTTCTGGGGTTGTAGATCGCGAGCTTCGCAAAGGGAAACTATGGCCAGAGCCGCTCCTACAATTTAATCCGGCTTTTAAAACAGTTGGGAAAGTTGCAGACCTTTCCGAGAGAGGAGTCATACATCGCGAAGTCGCTGACATCTTTACGGGATATTCTCTTTATCAGCATCAGTTGGAGGCCATACAACTGGGAACGGAAAATAAAGATTTCGTAGTCACCTCTGGCACAGGCTCTGGAAAATCCCTCACCTACATAGGGACAATCTTCAGCCATCTTCTCAACAACCCGGGAACAAAGGGAGTTGTGGCTGTAGTGGTTTACCCACTCAACGCCCTAATCAACAGTCAGACTGAAGAATTCAAGAAATATCAGGACAACTACTACCGGGCAACCGGAAGAGAGTTTCCAATCACTTTCGGTCAATATACTGGCCAAGAGGATGAAGGGCGCCGCCAAAGCATGAGAGAAGGTCCCCCTCAAATCCTTCTTACAAATTACATGATGTTGGAGCTTCTCCTCACACGCATGCAGGAGAGGCCAATACGAGATGCGATTTACGATAACCTAAGATACCTGGTTTTTGATGAACTTCATACGTACAGGGGCCGACAAGGAGCAGATGTTGCGATGCTTATTCGCCGTATAAGAGCTCAGTGTAAAAGAGATGTCACATGCATCGGCACGTCAGCAACCATGGTTTCGGGTGGATCAGTTGAGGATCAACGCAAAAAGGTTGCTGAGGTTGCATCCAGCCTTTTTGGAAAGCGGTTCCAAGGGGAACAGGTAGTAAATGAAACTCTCGATTCGTCGCTTGATCACAGTCGTGGATACCCGTCAAAAGAGCAGTTATCTGCATCTATCCGAGATGGCATTACTCCAAATGAAGATTTTGAGTCGCTGAAATCTCACCCCGTAGCATTGTGGCTAGAGGCTGAGGCCGCCCTAGAAAAAAAGGGGGGATCCATTGTGCGCCGAAGGCCACGTCCAGTTGGGGCGCTGGCTGACCAACTTTCAAAAGAAACCGATGAACCCTTAGATGCATGTCGTGCCGCGCTTACGAACGCACTTCTTTGGATCAGCACTGTAAACGAAGCGATCCAAAAAAAAGGTGGTTACACAGTACTACCGTTTAGGCTTCATCAGTTCATTTCTCAGACTGGATCGGTTTATACGACACTCGATCAAGGGGAAGGCAGATTCATCACACTAGAGCCTGGCATTTACAAGGCTGACGATGCCAATCAGAAGCCTATTTTCCCGAACGTGTTTAGCCGCACATCAGGGCATGCCTTTATTTGTGTCACCCGATGCGGCAACAAGTTACAGCCCCGAGAGTTTCAAGATAACTCCAACGAAGATGACGATCACCTCGAAGACGGTTATCTCATCACAGGAGATAACGTATGGGATCCCATTCAGGACCTGGATTCTTTGCCGGATGGATGGTTTAGAAACAACCGATCTGGGAGAAAACCTCTCAAAGAACGTGAGGTTTTCTTCCCACAGCACATCTATTTTGATGAATTCGGGAATTTCTCTAACTCAACCCCAATGAAGTATGAGGGTTGGTTCATGAAATCTCCGCTTCTTTTTGATCCAACTAGCGGAACATTCTTTGATCACCAAACTAGGGAGGGAACAAAGTTGGCAAAGCTTGGTAGTGAGGGACGAAGTACCTCAACTACAATAACTGCTTTTTCAATTCTCAATCAACTGCGAGAAGCATCATATAAGATCGCAGATCAGAAATTACTGAGCTTTACAGACAACCGTCAGGATGCCGCATTGCAAGCCGGTCATTTTAACGATTTTCTCCAGGTAGTTCAGCTTCGGGCAGGGATATACAAAGCCCTAAAGCAATCTTACAATAATTGCCTTACTTATTCCCAGCTTGGGGAAGCTGTATTTAAGGCTCTAGCGCTACCATTCAATGATTTTTCTAAGCTGGAGAGGCCCCCCGAATTGCACCATGTCCGACAGAAGTATGAGACAACACTTCAGAAGTTTCTCATCTACAGGGCACTCGCCGATCTAAAGAGGAGTTGGAGGATCGTTCTTCCAAATCTTGAACAATGCGCTCTTTTAGCCATCGACTATCTTGATATTGAAGAAACTGCAGCCAGTGATTCATTCTGGGGCGATGTTGAGATACTGAAAGACTTGCCGAAGGTAAAGCGCAGGGAGTTCATATCTACAATTCTCGACTTTTTCCGTCTTGAGTACGCACTCCACAGTGCAAACTTCCTTGAGTTTGATAAGATGAAGGAAAATGCGTTTAGTTTTCGTGAGCAACTGCGCGAACCTTGGACTTTGGATGAAAAGGAGAATCTCCGACTACCATCAGTCGTACGCCTAGACCCGTTAAGCAGAACGTCTAACCTCTCATCCGTCAGTATGGGACCAGCAAGCGGTCTCGGTAAATACATCAAACAATTGGTGAAAGTTGAAGGTTTGGATGATTCATTTTTACGAGGCGACCATTATCGAGAGTTCATTCTAAAATTAATGAGGAAGCTTACCGATGCTGATTACTTGCACGAGTTTTCGGCTAGAAGTGAAGATGGGGGTGAAGTCCCTGTTTATCGCCTCAAAGTTGAAAAGATTCTTTGGAAGCTGGGAGATGGAGCAACTGTAAAGACGGACGTAATTAAGCGACGAAGCTTTCGGGATGCCACATTGAAGCCCAACACATTCTTCGCCGCTATGTATAGCCGTGATTTTGCAAATACAAAGCGCCTCATTGCTAGAGATCATACAGGTCAGCTGGACTCAGCTACTCGTTTAGAGCGAGAGGATCAATTTAAGTGTGACTGGTGGCTAGATGAGGCGAAAAATCACCCTGATGAAGCAAAGATCCGAAGCTCTGCAATCAGTGCGCTATTTTGTTCACCAACAATGGAACTCGGCGTCGATATTGGCGGGCTAAGTGTCGTTCATATGCGGAATGCGCCACCAAACTCTGCAAACTATGCCCAACGGTCTGGACGAGCTGGAAGAAGCGGGCAGGGAGCTCTTGTTTTTACCTACTGCTCGAGCTTCTCACCTCATGATCGTCACTATTTTCAACAGCAGGCAGAGATGGTTGCAGGTGCAGTTCAGCCGCCGAGACTGGATCTCTTTAACAGAGAATTACTCCATACCCATCTCATCGCGCTAGCGATATCTGAAATAGGAATGCCAGGGCTGGAATCTCAACCTGGCAGGTCTGCATCACTAACCGCCCTTGTGGATATGAACGATAAGGATCTAGTTCTCTCTGCAACTGCAAAGGAAAATCTAAAACTATCGACATCTACTTTGGATGCTATTCGGGCTGCATTTACTAGAACAATTAAGGACTTCTCACCTGAACTGAAAAACCGCGGATCATCATGGTTTTCGGACTCATGGGTCGAGACAAACCTCAATAAAATGTCAGACCATCTTGATCTCTCTCTCAATAGATGGAGAAAACTTTATCAATCAGCCAAATCAGCCCTTTCAAAGGCCACCCAACAGATTGAAAGTGGAACATTGGTCACATCTAGCGATGAGTATAAAAAACAAATACGACTCCAGCATCAATCAACTCGGCAGTTAAACCTTCTCGTTAACGACCTTGGGAGAGGGTCTACAGACCTTTCCGAGTTTTATCCATATCGCTATCTGGCCTCTGAAGGTTTCCTTCCTGGGTATAACTTCACTCGGCTACCAATACGTATTTTTATTCCAAATGGAATAAGCTCCGGGGAGTTCATTTCCAGACCACGATCTATTGCGCTTCGGGAGTTTGGTCCATTAAGCATCATTTATCACAACGGACGGAAGTTTAGGGTCGAACAGCTTGTTGTTCAGGACGCTGAAGATGCCCTCATCGATGCAAAGATTAGCACTAAAGCTGGATATTTCCTTGTTGGAGATCAAAAGGATCTTGAAATCTGCCCTTTCACAAACCTCAACCTTGGAGATAACTCAAACAAGGAGCACTTGGTTGACTTGATGGAAATGGGCGAATCAAGGGCATCGGAAATCGATAGGATATCTTGCGAGGAGGAGGAACGTGTTTCTAGGGGGTTTGAAGTGGATATATTTTTCTCGGTTGAGGGAAATCTCGACCGAGTGCGTCGCGCAGTTGCCCATGCGGGGGACTCCCAACTGCTTAATTTGAGGTATATCCCAGCCGCAAGATTAGTTTACCTAAATCGTAAATGGAGGTCTTCACAGCTATCGGGTTTCCCCCTAGCGATGACAACGGGAACTTGGAAATCTTCTATGCCTCCCCTTGAAGATCAAAAGGAGCCTCATAAATTTGTAACTCTTTGGACATCCAACACAGCCGATGCTCTTTACATCGAACCCATTCAACCTCTCGGATTAACTCCCGAAGGGGTTATAACCCTTCAGCATGCTCTGAAGCGCGCTATTGAATCTGAATTCCAAGTCGAACCAAATGAAATTGGCGTGGTAGCAGTTGGGAGCCCATCATGTCCCAATATTCTACTTTATGAGTCAGCTGAAGGAAGTCTTGGAATTTTATCAAGATTCGCAGATGACCCAGCTGTTCTCCATGCGGTTGTAAGAAAAGCAAAAGAGATCTGTAGATTTGAAGCATCAGATTACAGAGCCCCCGCTTCCTACGATGATCTCCTCAGCTACTACAACCAGCGTGATCACCACAGCATAGATCGCTTTTTAATTCAGGATGCTCTTGAAAAATTACTCGCCTGCAATATCGAGGTTCAAAGTAACCCTGGGTATCGTAGCTATGATGATCAGTATGAGTCACTTCTTACGGCTTTAGACCCAAACTCGAGCCTCGAACGAAAATTCATTGAATATCTATATAGTCAAAACCTTCGCCTTCCTGATTCGGCTCAAAAGCAGACCCCTGGTATCTACAGCCAACCTGACTTTTACTACGAATCCAAAATCTGGGTTTTTGTGGATGGTTCTGTTCATGATCAGCCAGAGGTAAAAGAGGCTGATCAAAGAAAACGGAATGAGATTTTAAGCCGTGGTGATGAAATTATTGTCTACAATTACAGGGATGATCTGCCTGCACTTTTAAAAAAGCGGCCTGATGTCTTTAGGAAGGTGCGATGAAAGCACAGTTTCAGCCCGGGAAGCTAATCACCCTTCGCGGCCGTGATTGGGTGGTCCTACCAACTGATGATGACAACCTCCTAGTTGTTAGGCCTTTGGGAGGTTCAGATGAAGAAACCACGGGTATTTTTCTCCCTTTTGAGATACCTCATGACACCCCTAAAGATGCCCGCTTTCTCCCCCCAGCATCTGAAGATTTAGGAGACATCTCAACTTCAAGACTTTTATATGATTCAGCAAGATTAGCCTTTCGTAATGGGGCTGGCCCATTTCGTGCACTCGCAAAGTTATCCTTCCGTCCCCGTTCTTATCAACTCATCCCATTGATCATGGCTCTCCGCCAGGAGACTGTCCGATTACTTGTAGCTGATGACGTAGGTGTCGGAAAAACAGTGGAAGCACTTCTCATGACCAGGGAGTTGATGGAGCGTAGGCGCATCAAGCGTTTTGCTGTGATCTGCCTCCCCCACCTTTGTGACCAATGGCAGAGAGAAATCAGAGAAAAACTAGATATTGAGGCCGTCGTTATCCGCTCTAGCACACAGGCAAGATTGGACCGTCAGATTCAAGGTGATACTAGTGTCTATGAGTATTACCCCTATCAGATCATCTCTATCGACTACATTAAATCTGACTCCCGTAGAGATGTATTTGTGGAGCAATGCCCCGAATTAGTCATCGTGGATGAGGCCCACTCATGTGCTCGTCCATCAGGAGCTTCAAATAGCCAACAACAACGATATCACCTCTTAAGTAGGCTCGCGGCGAAGCAGGCACAGAATCTTGTCATGCTTACTGCAACGCCGCACAGCGGCAAGTCAGAAGAATTTCAATCCCTCCTAGGTCTTTTAAAACCTGAGTTTGAAGTGCTTGATCTTCCCAATTCCACGCAGAATCAGCGCAAGGAGTTGGCAAAGCACTTTGTGCAACGCAAGAGGGCAGATGTTGAGAAATGGTTGGGTGAGGACACACCTTTCCCAACCAGAGATCCATTTGAAGTCAGCTACAACTTGACCCAAGAGTACTCATCCTTTTTCGAGGAAATTATAGAATTTGCTCGAAAGCTTGTTGCCCCCGATTCCAAATCCCCAGAGGGGCGAAAAAAGGTTCAATATTGGACAGCTCTAGCGCTACTCCGAGGGGTTATGTCGAGTCCTGCCGCAGGCGTCAGTATGCTTTCCACAAGGTTGGAAAATTTAGCGTCTCTTAAAACAACAGCAGACGACTCGGCCTCAACGGACAATCTTACACCGAAAGAGGATGCATCCCTTTTTGAAAATCCAGTCGCGGACTCTGAGGATCTTTCTGGTGCAGATACCTCGCCAACTCAACTTGTGGAAGAGTGCTCTTGGTCTGAACATCAGAGGAGGCAGTTAAAAGGTTTTTCCACCCGCCTCTCTGGCCTCTCCGGCCCTTCTCACGATGGAAAACTGGCAAGCCTCGCAGCAGTTATAGAGGACTGGTTAAAGGAAGGGTTTTGCCCGGTTGTCTTCTGTCGGTTTATTCCAACGGCCAACTACATTGGCGAACACCTCAAAGAAATCCTTCAAAAGAAGTTTCCAAAGATGGATTTACAGGTCGTCACAAGTGAGGAGCCAGACGAGATTAGAAGAGATAGAATCCGGGGAATGGAGGCCTCGCCTCAACGCGTTCTGATTGCTACCGATTGCCTTTCTGAAGGAATCAATCTTCAAGATCTTTTTACTGGAGTTCTTCACTATGACCTACCCTGGAACCCTAATCGCCTCGAACAACGGGAGGGACGAGTCGATAGGTTTGGTCAGACAGCGCCAGTGGTTAAGGCGTGCCTCTTGTTTGGGGCTGATAACCCGATCGATGGTATTGTTCTAGATGTTCTCCTCAGAAAAGTTAGGGAGATTAAGCGTGCAACCGGTATTAATGTTCCATTCCCCGAGGACTCACAGTCCATTATCGACACAATTACTCAGGCACTTCTTCTAAATCCCGATCGCAAGGTCACTCAGAAAAAGAAAGACAACCAAGCAATCTTTGATTTTAGCGAGTTTGATGAAGCAGAGCAGGCCAAACTCAACATTACCAGAAAGGTTGATGAGGCTGCTGAGAGAGAAAAAACCTCACGCAGCATTTTTGCTCAGAATGCGATACAGGCGAGTGAGATTGAACAAGATTTGAAATCTGTTGATGAGGCGATCGGGGATCCCCGCGCCGTTGAGGAGTTTGTTGTAGGTGTTCTTCAAAACATCTTTGGTGCACAGGTTATAAAGAGTTCAAAAGTTGACGGTTACACCTTGGTGACGGGCAACCTGCCGCCGCAGCTTCACAATATTCTTCCGAGTGGATCGACTACGGATATTTCTTTTTCCTCACCTCCCCCAAAAGGATTCCACTACATAGGTCGCAATCACCGATTTGTGGAACAGCTTTGCCAGATGGTCATGGGGAATACGCTTGCCCGAACTGAAAAAGGGGCAGCGCGAGCGGCAGTAATTCGAACAAAAGCAGTTTCACAGAAAACAACTCTACTTCTCTTCCGGTGCCGTAACGTGATCGAGCAATCACGTGAATCGGTTAAAAATCCTCACCAGATTGTCGCTGAAGAGATGCTTCTGTGGGGATGGAGATCAACATCAACCTCTCGTGAGTTTATCAACCATGAAGATGCCAAGTCTCTACTTCAGACCGCTCGAGCATCAAGCGACATGTCAACGCAATCCCGAGCCAACTTCCTTGAAATGGAGCTACAGTCTATTTCGGGGCTAGACGTGGAGTTCAATAAGATCGCTGAGGAACAATCCAAACGACTTGTTGCGGCTCACGAACGTTTTAGTGCGCTGATGGACAAAAACCGTTACCAAGTCGTCTATCCAGTACTTCCGATGGATTTACTCGGAATCTACATCCTGCTACCGGAGGTGGCTTCATGAACTACCCCAGTATCCGCATTGAGGGTTCAATATTCTCACCCGACATAATTGATCGACTGGAGGATCTTCCAGGCCAAAGGCCGGCAGAGTTTGGACTCGAACCTGGTGCAAAGGTAAAAGACGAGATTGCTCGGGCATGGGCAGATGCTCAGGACTACTGGCGTATTTTCCAAAGAAAGCTAGAAACGCTAAAGGGTGATTCCCCAGCCACAACCGAGACCCGCAACAACTGGATTGTTCCACTTTTAGGACTCCTAAAGTACGATCTTGAATATCAGAAGTCTGGAGCGGAATTAAACGGGAAGATTTACGCGATCTCCCATCGGGTGATTAACCGAGCCCAGACTCCTATTCATATAGTCGGTTATAGGGATCCGGCTGGGCTTGATCGCAAACCGACGAATGCGACTTTGCGAATGTCAGTTCATGCCGTCGTACAGGAATATCTCAACCTGACAGAGGAGCTTTATGGACTGGTTACCAACGGCCGAGTAATCCGCTTATTACGGGATAGTTCCAGACTCATTAAGCAGAGCTATCTTGAGTTTGATCTAGACCGAATCTTTACAGACGGACTCTTTGCAGATTTTGCGATCCTTTACCGCTTGCTCCATGCAAGCCGACTACCCGTTACAACAGATAGCAATGCTGAAAGCCTCATTGAGCGCTACCATCAAGATTCCGTAGACTCTGGGGCTAGAATACGCGAGGGACTTTCCAAGGCTGTAGAAGGGGCAATCCTGACCTTCGCCAATGGCTTTCTTTCTCACCCAGAAAACGCACACCTCCGGCAACGCATCGCCAGTGGAGATCTCTCCCCTGAAGAATATTACAAATCTCTGTTGCGCCTCATCTATAGACTCCTATTTCTCATGGTTATTGAGGAAAGGGGGTTGGTATTCCCATCTGGTGCTTCCCTTCGCCAAAGGGAGACCTATGAAAAGTTCTACAGTGTTCAGCGCCTTAGAAATCTCTCCGAGAAGCGATATCTTGCTGATAAACGCCAGAGCGATCTCTGGCTAGCCCTCCTGTCCACTTTCCAACTCTTCGAGGCCCATGGTCCTGGAGAGTTGCTAGGCCTTAAGCCACTTGCAGGCGATCTGTTTAACACAGAGGCGATTGGAGCTCTTGGAGCCTCTAACCTCGCAAATGACTCACTCCTCTTGTGCTTGAGATCACTGGGGCTCTATGAGCACCCCGAAAACCGCCAGCTAATACGGGTCAATTATGCCGCTCTCAACGTAGAGGAGTTCGGCTCGGTTTATGAAGGTCTGCTTGAATATGAGCCTTCGATCAATACCACGGGAAATATCCCGTACTTCGCCTTTAATCGCGGCGACGAAAGGGGCTCTA
>Ga0007813_1000244_pt1 | contig 19773 bp, 18 predicted proteins | sample CryBogCBE29Jun09_FD_71194 | JGI IMG/M metagenome (GOLD analysis project Ga0007813, IMG submission 71194) | Freshwater microbial communities from Crystal Bog, Wisconsin, USA - CBE29Jun09 | ecosystem: Environmental > Aquatic > Freshwater > Lake | place: Crystal Bog, Wisconsin, USA | collected... | reverse complement strand
TCCACGACCAGTGTCTGCACCGTTGATCCCACTTCGGGCCTCGTCTCCTACGTCGGCGCTGGTACCTGCACCCTCGATGCTCACGTGGCAGCGGGCACGAACTTCACGAGCGCAGACGGGACCGATCAGAGCTTCACCGTCGTCGCCGCCAAGCCCTCAGTTCCGGGAGCACCATCGCTCACCGACAACCACGGCTCGATCTCGCTTACGTGGTCAGCTCCGTCGAGTGACGGTGGTGCGACGGTGACCTACAAGGTGGAAGAACAGACGAACCACGGGACCTGGAGTGAAGTGGTGACGGGTCTCACGTCCCCGACCTACACCTACCAAGGCACCACGGCCAAGAGCACCTACTCCTTCGCCATCGTGGCGGTGAACAGTGCTGGACGAAGCGCTTGGTCAACGGCAGTTTGGGTGAAGGCAGCGCCGGTGAAGCCTTCTGTTCCTGGAACCCCTGTGCTCGTTGATCACCACGGCTCGTACTCGATCACCTGGTCCGCTTCGACGAATAACGGAGGCGACACCGTGACGTACAAGGTCGAAGAGCTCACCAACAAGGGTTCGTGGACTGAAGTGGCGACGGGCCTCACGTCCCCGACCTACACCTACCAAGGCACCACGGCCAAGAACACCTACTCGTTCGCCATCGTGGCGGCCAACAGTGCCGGTCAGAGTGCATGGTCGCCGGCTGCCTACCTCAGGGCGTCGTAGGGGCAGAACTGTTCAACGTTGCGCACCACCCCCGGGGAGTTCCCCGGGGGTGGTGGCATTTTGGGAGCAATGGAGAGGGCCCCTCGTCGCCACCCGGGCTGCGGAGACGGAACCTCATTCCCCCTCGGCAAGCGGGAGCGCCATGCGTCATACTCCCATGGTGATCGCTTCGCTTCTGCCCGAGGGACCAGTGAAGGTCGTTTCGTCTTGACCACGAATCAACCGCACGATGCCCGATAAATGGGTCGACATGCGCCCCTCCGAGAGCGAAGCAGCTCGAACAGACGTCAACACCGAGTTCCTCCACACCTCCAATCACCAACGAAGCCACATTGCGCTCGAGGACCATAGGCCACTGTGTCATGTCAATGACCTCCTTGATCACTTCGGCGAGGCCTCGTCCATCGCTTGAGCGTGGCGTGGACCCTCGCGATCGTCGACGGTCCTCGCCGGAGGTTTCGGCCCAACCGATACCATCGGCTCATGACTGCTCCAACGAGACGAATCCTCGCAACCTCCGGCGGCATGGTTCCCGGTCCAGTGCAGATGACCTGGAGGCTGTCCGAGCAACTCCTCCACGCCCTCACCTTGACCGGCGAGACCCGACCACGTGTCTGCCTCCTCGAGACCGCGATCGGCGATGCTGCCACCTACTACGCCCTCGGCCTCGAGGCCTTCGCGGTTGCTGGGTGCGACGTCACCCCATTTCGTGTGTTCCCCCAACCGAGTGGCAACCCTGAGGAGATCCTCGGCAGCGCCGATCTCATCTGGGTCGGTGGTGGCTCGGTCGCCAACTTGTTGACCCTCTGGCGCCTCCACCACATCGATGAGGCAATGGCAGCTGCGTGGGAGCGGGGCACCATCCTCGGCGGGGTGTCAGCGGGGTCGATCTGCTGGCACGTCGGCGGGACGACCGACTCCTTCGGGCCGGAACTCCAACCCGTGACCAACGGCCTCGCCCTCCTCCCCTACGGCAACGGCGTCCACTACGACTCCGAAGCGCAACGCCGTCCACTCCTCCACTCCCTCGTCGCCGACGGGACGATGCCAGAGGTCAACTACGCAACCGATGATCGAACCGGCATCCTCTACGAAGGCACCACGCCGGTCACCGTCTTGACCGATCGACCCGTCGATCCCGTCGCGGGTCCTGCCGCCTACCGCGTCGAGCGCCGCGGTGGCGAGGTCGTCGAAACCCGACTCGCGCCCGGACCCATCGTCGAGTGAGCGCCCCGAAGGAGCAACGAGCGCTCTCGTTCGGCAGCGTCGCTGACGCCTACGACCGCTTCCGGCCACCGCTCCCCCGCTCAGTGGCCGAGTTCTGCGGCGCAACGGCGGCGAGTTCGGTGGTGGATCTCGCAGCAGGTACTGGACTCGCCACCCGCACCTTCGTCGACCTCGGCTGCACCGTCACCGCCGTTGAACCAGACGCCGCCATGCGCGAGGTGCTCACGCAACGGTCGCCGACGGTGACCGCACTCTCGGGCGCTGCTGAATCCATTCCGCTCCCCGATGCCAGCGCCGACCTCGTGACCGTGTGCTCTGCGTGGCACTGGTTCGACCCACTACCGGCCAGCAGAGAAATCGGACGCGTGCTGCGTGACGGCGGTCGCCTCGCCATTGTGTGGAACGGCCTGGACCAGCGCGTCGACTGGGTTGCAGCCTTCGCCCGACTTCGCGATGCCATGGTCATGCCCCACAACGACCAGAGCCGCGTCGGCTACTCGCCGTCAGCGGTCGTCGTCGACGAGAAACTCTTCGACCAACCAGTGACCACCACCATCTCGTGGAGTTGGGAGCGCTCTGCCGAGGATCTCGTGGCCATGCTCGCCACCTACTCCGGCGTCATCACCGCCGATGATGCGGCACGAGCAGCGATTGCCCACCACGGCCGAGATCTCCTCGCCAACCATGTGACGAGCGAAGGAACCGTCACCATGCCGATGGCAGCCCGAGTGTGGCTGGGCGCTCGACGAGACCGACCTACTCGCTGACGCTGAGCGCGATCTTGCCCACCACGCGTCGCTCCTGCAGTGCGAGGAGAGCGAGGGCTGCATCATCGAGGGAGAACAGCGTCGGTTCCGCTGGTGTGAGGGATCCTTCTTCGACCATCGTGAGGAGCTCGCTCAGGAGTGCTCCTTGGGCGGCTGGGTTCGTCATGGCCCAGATTCCCCAGTCAACCCCCACAACGGAGCGATTCCGCAGGAGGATCTGGTTGGTCGGGATCTCTGGGATGGGCCCAGCGACGAATCCAATGACCGCGAGGCGTCCGCCATCTCGGAGGGTGCGGAGCGCTTGTCCGGTGAAGGCCCCGCCGACAGGATCGATCACGACGTCGACGCCACCGTCGAGCGATCCCCGCACGTCGTCTTTCAGCGTGGTGGCATCGCCACCAATGGTGATCGCTGCACCAGCTCGATGCGCCGCCTCTCGCTTCTCCTGCGTGGACCCCTGGGCGATCACCGTTGCGCCGAGCGCAGTGGCGACTTGAATTGCGGCCAGACCGACGCCCCCACCTCCGCCGAGCACGAGGACGCGTTCGCCAGCGGCAAGGTGCGCGCGGGTCCGGAGCGCGAAGAGGGCGGTGGCGTAACTCTGCGTGAAGCATGCTGCGGCCGGTGCGGAGAGTTGCTCGGGAATCGGCACCGCTTGGCCCGGTCGAGCGATCACCTCGGTGGCGTACCCACCCATGCCACACGACACGAGCACCCGAGTCCCCACGGCTGGCCCCGACCACTCCGGCCCAACCTCGCCGATCCTTCCCGCTACTTCACTCCCGGGGGTGAACGGTGGGTTGGGCTTGATTTGGTAGCGACCCTCGACGAAGAGCGCATCGACGTAGTTGACGCCTGCAGCCTCCACGATGACCCGAGCCCCGTTGTCGGGCACCGAAAGCGACGGCATCGTGGCAACGGCGAGGTCTCGCACCGACCCCGGCGTGGTGCAGAGGACGGCCCTCACGACTGCACGGTGCGCACAACCGGCTGACCGCCGAGCACGGTGCCGACGACGCCGATGTCCTTGATGACCATTGGGTCAACGCTCAGCGGGTCGGCATCGAGCACGGTGAGATCGGCGAACTTCCCCACCTCGATCGAGCCAATGACGTCATCCATCTTGAGCAACCACGCTGCCCCGAGGGTCATCGCCTCGAGGGCCGCTTCGGGTGCGATCTTCTCGTGCTCGCCGAGGACCACGCCGGTTCTCGTCACTCGGTTGACCGCGCACCACATGGTGAACAGCGGGCCAACGGGGGTGACCGGGGCATCAGAGTGCAGCGAGAAGTGGACACCCTCTCGCTGCGCAGTGGCAGCGGCGTTCATCCGGCGCGCCTTATCGGGCCCGACCGTTGAGGATCGGTGGATATCGCCCCAGTAGAAGAGGTGGTTGGAGAAGAGGTTCACCCCTACGCCCATCTGCGCCATCCGACGGAACTGATCCCGCGAGGCGAGTTGGCAGTGCTCGAGCCGGTGTCGGTGGTCGGGGCGGGGCGCTTCGGTGAGGACTCGTTCGAGCGCTCGCAGCGTCACCTCGGTTGCTTCGTCGCCGTTCGTGTGGATCGCTGCTTGGAATCCGAGTTCGTGGAGCGGTTGGAGCTGGTCGACGATCTGGTCCTCGTCCAAGATCAGGAAGCCGTGGTCCGTGCCGCCGCAGTACCCGGGCCAGCGCAGTTTGCCGGTGTAGCCCTGGATGGAGCCGTCTGCGATCCACTTGAGCGGTCCCATCGCAACCCGATCGGTGTTGGCATCGCGAAGTCCGCTCAGGTGATCAGAAAGTGCTGCACCCTCCATCATCCCCGTGAGCGTCGCCATCGACGGTGCGTAGACCACCCGGACGGGATAGTCGGCTCGGTTGGCGGTGGCGAGGAGCGTGTCGAAGGCGCCTCCGAGGGTCACCATCGACAGATCGGTCATCGTCGTGCAGCCAGCGAGTTGGGCCAACCACCCGCCGTTCCAGACCGGCACCGATGGATCGGCGGTGGCGAAGTCCTCTGGCGCGAAGAGGAGGCCCATCGCCGTCTCGTGGAACTCACCCAGTGGGAGGCCATCGGCATCTTTCAAGACACCACGGTCACCCGTTGCCGCGGTGATGCCGCGAGCCTCCATGAGGGCGCTGTTGGCGTAGGCCAGGTGACCAGAGGCGTTGATGACCAAGATCTTCACCGTTGACGATGCTCGGTCGAGGTCGTGTCGGTTGAGCGAGTAGTTGTCCTGGAACGTCGGGTCGTAGCCGTACCCAATTACCGAGACCGACGAACCCTCTCCCTCTCGAATCGACGCCGCAGCGGCCAAGCGATCGACCACGTCGTCCACCGACCGACAGCCCGGAGCCACCGTGCCGTCAGGTCGCATGCGGTCGTCGTAGCCCAGCCACACGTACTCACCAATGGAGCCGTTGAAGACGAGGTGTCCGTGCGCTTCGACGAATCCAGGGACAATCACGCAGTCCTCGTAGCGACGGTCGACGGAGAAGTCGCCACCACTCAGATACCCAACGACGTCGGCTTCGGTGCCGACGTGGAGGATCCGACCGTCACGGACCGCAATCGCCGTCGCCGTTGGACACGATGGGTCCATGGTGTGAATGGTGCGGGCAGTGAAGACGGTCGTCATCATTCCTCCTCGTGCGCCATGATGCTACGACCCAGCTCTCGGTGCTGGCGAGTTCGACGTAGGAGACCCCATGGCTGCACCCACTATCTCGTGGCATCGCGGTGGCAGTGAACTCGAACCCTCTGCTTCACGAGCAGCGTTCGTCGCCGCTGCACGACGTGGCGCTGCCATGGTGGAAGTCGACGTCCGCCAGAGTGCAGATGGGATCTTGGTCTGCGTCCACGATCCCGATCTCCCGGGCATCGGCCCCGTTGCCGACGCCAAACTGGCCGGCACGGACGTCTTCACTCTCGAGCAGTTCTTGGACGACCTCGACCGAGAGGATCCTGAGCGCCGAATCGTGGTCCACTACGACCTCAAGGACGCTGGTTACGAGCTCGAAGCAGTCGACGCCCTCGTGGAGCGCCACCGACCCTTCTTCGTCACCACCGGTGAAGTTCCCTCCATTGTCCTCCTCCGCAGAGAGCGCCCAGACGTCCCGGCCTACCTCACCATTGGCCGAAGTGCTGCGGGTCTCTCTCGATGGGCGACGCTCCGTCTTCGCCTCAGCGAGCTCTTCCCTGAGGCCACCATCAGATCCTGTGCTGCCACCGGCATCGCCATTCACCAGACGCTCGCGTGGTGGCCGACTCGCTGGTGGTGTCGGAGACGCGATCTCCCCGTGGCGGTCTGGACGGTCGACGCCGACGCAGACCTGCAGAAGTGGCTCCGACGCCCTATTGCCGTGCTGACGACGAACCGGCCACTCGCTGCGTTGGCGCTTCGAGAAGCCCTCTGAATGCACGAATGGGGGTGACGATCGTCACCCCCATCTGCGTCGCCGCCGAAGCGGTTCTGTGGAGCATGCAAGATTCGAACTTGCGACCTTCACCGTGTCGAGGTGCTGCGCTACCAGGCTGCGCCAATGCTCCGCTTGGCCTCCAACCTTACCAGCCTCACTCGGCGTCGAAGAACTCCATGAAGATGGGTGGAATCTCAATCGTGAACTCGAGGGGCGATCGCTCAGCCTCGAGGATGAGGGCGCTGCCCCCTCGATCGGCCGGGGCCATCGTGGTCGCAACCCCGCTCGGCACCGCGAGGAGTGGACGGAGCTGTTCGTCACTGCTCATCCTGATCGTCACGGCTACAGGTCCATCGCTCCTCGACGAGATCACGTGCACGGACGAACCACTCCGCGTCACGTCGAGCGACGTGGTCGCGCTGTCTGCGAACACCGCCAGCCACGCTGGCTGATTGGAACGAGTGCCTCGAAGGGCAAGGACGAAGGGGGCGTACTGGGTGATGGCGAACGTCGACCGCCTGCCCGATTCCAAACCGATCACCCCCTCGGGCGCGACGAGCGAGGTGGCAACCGACCCAGGAAACCGTTGCTCGTGCGAGCGAGCTCCAAGGACCGGCACGCACTCGAGGAGCGGGCCGGTCTGCTCGAGGGCCATCTCGAGGAGCGGAAGGTGGTAGAGGTCGTGGATATGCACGGTCGACGGCGTCAGCACCTCGGGCAAGGTGCCTACCGCCCCGTGTGCCGCCCACCACATCCCAGTCAAACTCACGCTGGAGCGGAGGTCGACGTCGTAGGCGCGGTGGTAGGGGCCGGCAACGATGCCCAGTTCGGGATGGAAGAGCGTCTGCATGCGAGCAGTCACCCGCTGCAGGATTTCTCGACCACTCGCTGCCATGAGCTCCGAAGACGGCCGTCCAATCCAGAGGGCGAGGGCGAACAGATCAATGCCGTCGTAGGTCGGCGAGTTGTACTCCGCGAGGTCCCCGTCGCGTTCGACTTGAGCGCGAAGTGCACTGCACCAGTCGACGGACGTTGCCGAGGCCGCAGCGTTGCGCAGATGTTCTCCAACCCAGCCTGCGAGCCAGGCATAGAGAAGGGCGGGATTGGAGTACTCGACGGACAGGCGATCTCGCTCCCCCTCGACGCAGCGTACGAGGGCATCGTCGATCTTCGCTCGGAACGATGCGTCGAGCGCAGCGCCAGTTCGCTCGATGAACAGCGCCAACCCCACGCCAACGAATTGCCGCCAATTCGGATCGAAGTCCACCCACTCCGCAGCTCCTTCTCCCGGTCGAGTCGCCTCGGCGAGAACCGGGAACGTTCCGTGCCACGGTGTCCCCGGTTCGTCGTACTGGAGCTCGAGGACATTGCTCACGGTCCGGAGCGCTCGGTCGATTCGCCCAAGGGTGACGTCGAGGATCGCACCGTAGAGCGACTCACGGACGCTGTGGAAGTTGAACGCCGAGAGATCGTATCCCGGTGTTACTCCAGGAGCGAGTCGGAGCAGTCCGCGGTCCTCGTCGACCAACGCCTCGTGAACGGCAACCAGCGAGGTGGATGCATCAAGAAACACGGTGCGCTCAGTCGCTCGTCGGCATTCTCGAACTCGACGAACCGCCTTCTGGAATGTCATCGGGAGTGGCGATTGGCCAGAGGAACTCGTCCACGGTCATGGGCTTCAAATTCTTCGATTCGAGGAATTGCTGGAAGTCCTCTGCCCACGCTCGGTGCCAACCAATTTGACGTTCGTGGAGTTCGCTCAACGAGAGCGCCGAGAGGTCCACGTTCTTCACACTGCGATCGGCCTTCGCTCGGCCGGCGTCGGTGGAGAACCGTTCAGCCTGGGCAATCGCCACCTGCACTGCGGCCTCGGCGTCTGCGGCGGCGTCGTGGGCACCGCTCAAGGTCACGCCGTAGAACTCGCTCAAGACCTCGAGGCGTCGCTTGCCTCCTCGGTACTTCGCGAAGGTCTTGTCGATCACCAACACGTCGATGACTGGTGCGTTGAACCCTTGGGCCACGAGGCCCACGCCGAGTTCCCGACGGGCGAGCGCTTCGACCATAGAGAGGTCGTAGACGAGGTTGGAGCCAACGATGGGGGTCCCGGCTTCGGAAGCTTCGAGCAGCCGTGCGACGATCTCAATGGCAGCGTCGATGAGCGCGATGCCTTCACGTTCGACTCGCTCGTTGGAGATGCCGTGGACATCGATGGCCCCCTGAGGAATGGGTCGACCGGGGTTAACGATCTGGTTGATCCTTCCGTCCACCTTGACGCCACCCTCATAGGGGACGAAGGCGAAAGAGACGGGAACGTCGTGGTACCGATCCGTTCCCGTGGTTTCCAGGTCGAAGCCGATGAGGGGTCCTGCACTCCACGTTGTTTGCACGACCCCATGTTCGCAGGTGGGGTGTGACAACGGCGCGATGGACGCGTCGAAACCGGGGTTTCGACTCTGTGGAGGTGGCGCCCGGATTTGAACCGGGGGCTGTACAGCTTTGCAGGCTGTTGGATTCGGCCGCTCTCCCACGCCACCGTGGAACCACCATCCTAGTGCGTTCATCTTGCCGACTCATTCGACTGAGGTGGAGGCGGACCGCGCTGCTACGGTGCCACTGTGCAGCGTTCTCTCCGGCTCCAGCGCGACGAACTCCTCGCCGATGCGAGCCTGCACGGCGATGCGTTCTGCACCACCTACGCCGCTGCCGCCGACCAGTGGTTGGCAGACCTCGTCGATCGGGCAACCAGCGGCGACACGAAGCACGTGGCCCTCGTGGCCGTCGGCGGCTACGGGCGCGGTGAACTCTGCCCCTACTCTGACCTCGACCTCGTCCTCATCCACAGCGGGCGCAGTGACATTGCCGCTATTGCTGATCGGATCTGGTATCCCATCTGGGACGAAGGCGTCAGCCTCGACCACAGTGTCCGCCGCCCGAAAGAAGTCCACGCTGCAGCAGCCAAGGACCTCCGCGTTGCCCTCGGACTCCTCGACGCCCGGATCATCGCTGGCGACCAGAAGACGGCATTTCCGGTGCTCGCTGAAGTGCAGGAGATCTGGCGGTCTCGACTCGGTGGTCAATTCCTCACCGACCTCGCCGATCAGATGGCCGCACGCCACGCTGCCCAGGGTGACCTCGCGTACCTCTTGGAGCCCAATTTGAAGGAGTCCCATGGCGGCCTCCGAGACGTCAACGTGCTGACTGCAGTCGCGAAGTACGCCCCTCGCCTGGGGGATCTCGTCGACCTCCGCGTCCTCGAGCCCTCGGCGTCACTCCTCACTGCCGTCCGCGTGGAACTCCACCGTGGTGCGGGCCGAGACCTCGACCGGCTCCTCCTCCAAGAGCAAGACGCCTGCGCCGAACGGCTGGGGATGTCCGATGCCGACGCCCTCATGCGGGCAGTTTCTGAAGCTGGGCGAACCATTGCTCGGCTCTCGGACGACATCTGGCGACGACGCACGCACTGGGAACCGCTCCCAAGTGGACGAGGACGGCGCAAGCACCGCGACACGGACGAGCGATCAGCGTTCCCGATCGACGCTGACATTGTCGAGATCGATGGCGAGCTCACCTTGACGTCCGCAGCCCCGGTAGCGACCGACCCCACGCTCGCCTTCCGCTTGGCAGCGCACGCTGCCGAACTCGACCGCCCCATCAGCCTGGTGTCGCTCTACCGCCTCGCTGATCAGATGGGGGACGTCCCCGACCCGTGGCCACCAGCACTCCTCGAGGCGTTCATCCGCCTCTTGGCCACCGGTCGCCGGGGCATCGTGGCGTTCGAAGCCCTCGATCAGCTCGACCTCATCACGAAGTTCTTGCCCGAATGGGAGCCCGTTCGCTACCACCATCAGCGCAACGCCTACCACCGCTTCACCACCGATCGCCACCTCCTCGAGGCAACCGCGAACGCCGCCCTCACCGTGCACCGGGTTGATCGAGGCGACCTGCTCCTCCTCGGCACGTTGCTCCACGACATTGGCAAAGGACGGCCCGGAGACCACACCGAGGTCGGCATGGTGCTCGCCGCCACCATTGGACACCGCTTGGGCCTCAGTGTCGAGGACACCGCCACGCTCGTGGCCATGGTCGAGCACCACCTCCTCCTCCCCGACACGGCAACCCGCCGAGATCTCTCCGACCCTGCGACCATTGCCAGAGTGGCCGAGCTCACCAAGAATCGCCAGCGGTTACTCCTGCTCCACGGGCTCACCGTTGCCGATAGCCAGGCCACCGGACCAGCCGCGTGGGGACCTTGGAAGGCCAACCTGGTCGACGAACTCGTCCGTCGGACCCTGGCATCCTTCGACGGCGCCGACTCGCCGCCGATTGCGAGTTGGGTCACCGATGCGCACCGGCGCCTCATGGAGACCGCACGAACGTCAACCCAGCCTGAAGTTGTCTTCGATCCACCGCGCATCGCCGTGGCGGCGCTCGATCGCCCAGGGCTGCTCGCCCTCGTCACTGGAACCTTGGCCACCTTCGGCTTGGAGGTCCACTCAGCCGACATCCTCGGCGAATCCGGCGTGGCGCTCGAGGTCTTCACCGTCTCAACGGACGCCGATGCCTGGCCCGAAGCATCGGCGTTCGCTGCGATGCTCCACCGCGTGGTCGCTGGAGACGTCGACCTCGATCGAGCACTGGCCGAGCGGCGACAGGTCTACGACCGGGCCCGCCGTCCCCAATCGGCCCGTCCTGCCACCCCAACCGTCGCCACCGATCGAGAAGCGTCGTCGTCGTCAACGGTGATTGAAGTGCGCGCCGAGGACCGTCTGGGCCTCCTCCACGAACTGACCAGTGCACTCTTCAACTTGAACGTCGACGTGGTGAGCGCTCGAGTCTCTACCACCGGTAGCGCCGTGGTCGACGTCTTCTACCTGCGAACTGCTGACGGACGACGCCTCGACGATGCCGATCGAGTGCGCGAGATCTGCGATGCCCTCGCCCACGTCCTGGCCGGGCCAACAATCGCCAGCGCCTCATGACGACCACGGACCGATCCAAGGGATAAACTCCGGCCGTGGCCACTCGCGAACGCTCGCCTCAGTCTCTGCTGGAGCGGCGCGTCCGGCGCGTGGGTCTCGTCGCCACCGTGATCGTGGCCGTCGGAGCGGTTGCCGCTGGATCGTTCGCGCTCATGAGCCGAGGCCTCGCTGCCAATGCGTCGGTCGACGAGATCAGCCCAACCTTGGTCGTGACCGCAACCAACCCCGCCTCTGGCACCCACTTCCAAGGCGGAAGCCCAATCTCCATCACGTTCAACAACCCCATGAACGCCGTCGTGCACCCCACCATCCGACCGGTCGTCGCTGGGACGTGGGCGCTGTCGGCGCCGACCACCTTCACCTTCACGCCGACGGGTGCGCTCATCCCGAAGACCACCTACACGATCTCCGTTCCGAGCGGTCCCTCTGGCGTGACCGACGTCGCGAACCACACGCTCGACAGCCCAACCATCATCCGATTCACCGCCGACGGGGGCTCAGTACTGCGACTCAACCAGTTGCTCGCGCAGCTCAACTACCTGCCGGAATCGTTTACCCCAGCCACTGCAGATGCCACCGCGTGGACCTCACTCGCTCCGGTTCCTGGAACCTTCAGCCCTCGGTTCAGTGCGCTGCCGAAGGTGGTCGGCACGCTCTGGCACCCCTCGCAGTTCACGGTCATCAGCAGAGGTGCCGTCATGAACTTCGAGTACCAGCACGCCATGACCACCGATGGCGTTGCCTCGGCCGATGTCTGGTCAGCGCTCCTCAGAGATGCCGCTGCTCACAAGGGCAACACCCATAATTGGAACTACGTTGTCGTCAACCAGACTCGACCCGAGACCCTGAAGCTCTTCGTGAATGGTCACCTGCAGTACACAACGCTCGTCAACACGGGAGCGAGCGGCGTCGAAACTGCCGTCGGCACCTACCCGGTGTACCTCCGCTTCTCGTCCACCACGATGAGTGGCACGAACCCCGATGGCTCGCACTACCACGACACCGGCATTCCGTGGGTGAGCTACTTCAACGGTGGCGATGCCCTCCACGGCTACATCCGAGCGTCCTACGGCTGGCCGCAGAGCCTTGGATGCGTCGAGATGCCCTTCGCCAATGCCGGTGCGGTCTGGCCCTACACGCCAATCGGCACGCTCGTCACCATCCTCCCTGCCTGACGCGATCTGCGTGGAGGCACCACCCACCCGACAGCCATGGTGGGAGGTGGTCGGCATCATTGGGCGCACGCTGGTCGTCCTCGGTCTCGCTGTCTGCGGATTCGCCCTCTACCTCACCGTCGGCACCAGCCTGAGTGAACACCACGACCAAGTCCTGCTCGCCGAGCGGCTCAATCTCCCAGCGCTCCACAACCTCGTGCCTGCGGGGCACACCGTGGCCGGCCCTCAGCCCACTCCCCCCATCGGGAGCGCCATTGGTCGGATCATCATTCCCACCATCGGCGTCAATCAGGTCATCATCGAGGGCACCGGGGAAGCACAGCTCGAAGCAGGTCCTGGCCACTACGCCGGGACCGTCCTGCCCGGTGAAACTGGTGACGCTGCCATCGCCGGACACCGAACGACCTGGGGGCGACCCTTCTGGTCGCTCGACCGCCTCCGTCGCGGCGACCCCATCATCGTTGAGAGCCCACTCGGACGATTCACCTTCACGGTGACTGGAGCCGTCACCGTGCTCCCGACCGATCTGGGTGCGATTCTCCCGAGCACAACGCCATCACTCACCCTCACCACCTGCACGCCGAAGTTCTCTGCCGCACGCCGCCTCGTCGTCCGCGCCATCCTCTTGACCTCTGCACTCCCCCGCCACGCCGTTCGCCTCCGTTGGTCGACTCCCCTGTCGGCGCCGAGGCCACCATCACCCCTCGTGCTCACACTGGTGGTGGCGCTCACCGCACTCGCTGCCGCCCTCACCGTCGCGCTCTGGCGCCGCCAACGCTTAGCCAGTGTGCTCGTTGGCGTCGGCGGCTTCGCCGCACTCTGTGTGACCTACACCCTCATCGCTCGAGCACTCCCTGGAGGATTCTGACGTGGACGCTGCTACTCGTGATGGACTCATTCGACACTTCGCTTCGTGGATTCCCGAAGACTCTCGTACCGCCAACCCCACCTACGTCGCCCTCGTCGACGCCGTGATGGGCAGCGATGACCTCTTGGCGCTCGCTGCGCTCGTGCCGCGACCGCAGTTCCCGGCGAACCTCCTCTTCGCATCGGTGCACGACCTCCTCTTGGGTGGCGTGGACCATCCCCTCGCCACCTCCTACGCCTCGGTGGTAGCGAGCAGGGGACTTGCTGGCACGCACCGCTCCCCCGCCGAAATCGGCGCGCTCTTCAGCGACTTCGTCACCGAGCATCGCCCGAGGATCATCCCCCTCCTCGAGCAGCGATTCACGCAGACCAATGAAGTGCAGCGATGCGGCGTGCTCCACGCTGCGATTCGGTCAGTTGGGCTCGGCGCTCATGACCCAGTGACGCTCCTCGATGCGGGTTGCTCTGCAGGACTCAACCTCTTCCTCGACCACTACGCCATCACGAACGCTCCAGGGGTGAGCGTTGGTGACCCCACAAGTGACGTGACGATCACGGTCGAGCACCGAGGAGCTGCACCCACGGGCACCATGCCGACCATTGTTCAGCGCGTGGGCCTCGACCAACATCCGCTCGACCCAGCTGATGACTCCGACAGTCGCTGGCTCGAAGCCTGCCTGTGGCCCGATGACCTCGAGCGATTCACCCGCCTCCAGAAGGCGCTCGCCATCGCGCGTCGAGAACGAGCGAGCTGCACCATCCGCACCGGCGCCCTCGAGCACGAGTTGGCGGCGTGCGCGCAGCTGAGCGACCCGTCGACGCACCTCATCGTGATCACCTCGTGGGCCGCCGCCTACCTTCCAGAAGGAGCCCACGAGGCATTCCTCAACCAACTCCACACCATTGGTCAGCGCCAAGAAGCAACGTGGATCGCCATGGAGCCCGCGGGTGCCGCGCACAGGCTCGGCCTCCTCGACGATGCCGCTGCTTCGTCACTCAACCAGCAGACCGTGGTGGTGGCAACCACCCTCACCGGCGGTTCCTTCACACCGCGCCTCCTCGGGACCTCCCACCATCACGGCTACTGGCTGAATCTCACGGCGTAGGGTTCGGCGCAGTCGGACCCCAACGATCGGGCCGACGACCCGTTCGGTCGAGGAGCCCCGAAGCGTCGAGGTCGCGACCAAGTCCAACGGCTGTTGGCCCGAAGCGGTCCCGCACCGCGTCGATCGCCGTCGTCACCGGCGTCCACTCCTCCTCAATGGCCTGGACGGCGCCGTCGTCCATGAACATCGTGAGCTGTTCGTCAGCGGACTCGCTGAGGCCGCTGGCGCCCACCCCGAGGAGGCGGACGCCCCCACGGATCGCAACGGTGGTCAAGAGGTCGGTCGCCACCTTGGCGATTGCCTGGCCGGTGTTGAGACCACGAGCCTGTGTGGCTCGGCGTGACACCGTGGTGAAGTCCCCGAATCGCACCTTGATCGCAATGGTTCGGGCCACCATGCCCTTCGACCGCAACTGGGCTGCCACTCGTTCGGCGTGTTCGGTGAGCACCGCCGCCAGCTCCCCCGCGTCGTGGAGGTCCACGGGAAAGGTTGATTCTTGGCTGATGGATTGCACCGGTCGACCACCCGACACGGGATCGGGATCTCGACCATTCGCCATGGCCGAGAGGTGCCGACCAGCTCCTCCGCCGAGGAGGCCGATGAGCACCGCCTCGCCAATGTCGGCGAGTTCTGCCACCGTCGTGATCCCAACGCCTGCGAGCTTCGCCGCGGTGGAGGGACCGATGCCCCACAGCGCCCGCACTGGGAGCGGTGCAACGAAGGCTCGCTCCGTGCCGGCCGGAACGACGACCACGCCAGGGCCATCTTCGACGCCAGTGGCCGTCGCACGGGGCTTGGCCTGGCGACTGGCCAACTTGGCCACCATCTTCGTGGCGCCAATCCCCACCGATGCCCGAAGCCCCGTCGTGGTAGCGATTCGTTCCCGGAGGAAGTGCGCGATCTCGAGTGGGTCACCCATGCGACGAACCGCAGGGGCGACGTCCAAGAACGCTTCATCGAGCCCAATGGCTTCGATCTGGTCGGTGACCTCAGCGAACACCGCGTGTACCTGCGTGCTCACCTCGTGGTAGCGAGCGAAGTTTCCAGGTAGCACGATGGCGTCAGGACAGAGTTGGCGGGCTTTGACCATCGCCATGGCCGATCGAACGCCGAACGCTCGAGCTTCGTAGGTGCAGGCTGCAACCACGCCGCGGTTGCCCGTTCCGCCCACGAGGACCGGCTTACCGGCGAGTTCTGGGTGATCGAGGACCTCAACAGCAGCGAAGAACGCGTCCATGTCCACGTGGAGGATGGTGGGAGTGAGCGGGGGTGCCTCAGCCATTGGGACGGAGTAGGCGGAACGACTCCGCCGCCTTCAGCCCGGCCCGACGGCCATCTTCTCCCGCTCGGTGCCGGAGCACATCGCCAATCGCGTCCCCCTGGCCGTCGAATTGACTCCGGTGGCAAGCAACAGCGGAGATCTTGACGTCGAGCGTCGCGGAGATGTCGACCACGCAGTTCGGCTCGAGGGTGCCCGACAGCAGTACTTCGCTCACACCATGGGGCGCACCGGCCTCGGGGAAGTAGTGCGGCATCGCTGCAGCCGGAGCGACCGCGTCGAGCACTGCCCAACCGAGCGCTCGATGGTCAGCGTGGTTGAAGTAGTGCTGGCCGAAGAAGATCGCCGTTGGATCGTGACTGAGCACCACGTCTGGACGGAGGCATCGAATGCGCTCGACGAGCATCCGCCGGAGCGTGTGATCGTTCACAATGTCCCCATCGCCAACGCCGAGCACCTCAACCGAGACCCCCGTAATCGCGCAGGCTGCTTCGAGCTCTTCAGCCCGCAGTGCAGCGGTCGACTCGGGGCTCGCATCAGGGTTCGTCGATCCCCGCCCACCATCGGCGATGACCATGAGGTGCACCACTGTGCCTTCTTTCACCCATCGGCTGAGCGTTCCTGCAGCTGCAACATCAGCGTCGTCAGGGTGGGCGTAGATAGCGAGCACAATCTCGGGCGTGGCCGTGTGGAGGTCGAGCGTGCTCACTTCCTGGCCTTTGGCTGAGTGCTCTTGATCAGCGCTCCGACTTCTCGCTGAAAGTCACCGATGTCGTCGAATCCCTTGTAGACGCTGGCGAAGCGCACGTAGGCCACCTGGTCGAGCTTTCCGAGGTGCTCGAGCACCGCCTTGCCAACCGCTTCTGAGGTCGGATCGCCCGAGAGGTCGCGAAGGTCGTCTTCGACTTCTTGCACCAAGTTGTCGATCATGGCTGGCTCCACCGGCCGGTTCTTGCAGGCAGCTTCGACGCCCCGGATGACCTTGAGGCGGTCAAAGGGCTCACGAGAACCGTCACGCTTGACGATCCAGAGGGGAACCTCTTCCACGCGCTCGAACGTCGTGAAGCGCTGGCCGCAACCCTGACACTCTCGTCGACGACGAATCGCGCTTCCCTCATCAGAAACTCGCGAGTCGACCACGCGGTCATCATCTGCAGAGCACCATGGACATCGCACCCTCCAACCCTAACGCCATCATCACCCACGGCCGCTGCAGTTTTCGGGGCGATTTAGGGAATCGGGATGCGCTCGCCTGGCACGATGACCGAGGTGCCGAGGTCATTGAGGATCGCTGACTGCACGGCAGCGACGGATCGTCCGCCCGCCACCGATGCGGCAATGGATGAAACGGTGTCCCCCGCCTGCACGGTGTAGTAACCGTTGAGCGCCACGCCTGGAGCCATCGTCGATGCGGCACCAACAGGGAGCGGCGAGGGAAGCACGGCGGACAGCGCCCAGAAGGCCAACGCCACGATGGTCGCAGCGAGGAGACCAACTACCTGGCGGCGTCGACGCAGCACTCGAGCCGACGGGCGCCGGTGCGATGGACGGCGGAGCGGTTGTACCGTCGCTGCGTCCTCGTCACGACCACCGGCGATCACCCGCAGCTCGGGTCGTGGCCACACCAATTCGTCGAGCTCGTCCACGTCGAACATTGGAACCATCACCATGACTGCCTCCTCAACTGCTTCTCACGTCTTGTGCGAACGCCTGTTCGCTTGGTTCAGAGTTCAACACGAACAAATGTTCGTGTCAAGTCGAACAGATGTTTGCTTTCTGCCTCGACGCTCAGTAGCATGCCAAACAGGTGTTCGATTGAACCTTGACTCGATCTGGAGGTCGACGTGTCCGAAGTCCTGACGCCAAAACGCAAGATGATCCTCGATTTCATCGCGAGTTCGACCCGTGACCGTGGCTACCCGCCATCAGTCCGGGAGATTGGTGAGCACGTCGGCCTGACCTCGTCAGCCACCGTCCACACGCACCTCGCCGTCTTGCAGCGTGAGGGCTATCTCTACAAGGACCCAACGAAGCCACGGGCCATTCAGGTTCGCTACACCCCCGAGCAGCGACCTACCCAGATCCAGACCAGTTCGCTCCGCCACGTTCCCCTCATCGGATCGGTCGCCGCAGGAACTGGAGTCTTGGCCGACCAGCAGGTCGAAGAGCTCTTGCCCCTGCCGGAGAGCTTCATCGGTGCCGGCAACGTCTTCATGTTGCAAGTCCGCGGTGATTCAATGATCGAGGCGGGGATCTTCGACGGCGACTACGTGGTGGTTCGCGAGCAGGTCACCGCAGAGAACGGCGAGATCGTGGTCGCAGGAATTCCCGGCGAGGAGGCAACGGTCAAGTTCCTCCAGCGCAACGGAGCAACGATCGTGCTCCAGCCAGCCAATGCGTCCTACGCCCCCATGGAGTTCCGCTCCGACGAGATCACCATCTTCGGCAAGGTCGTCACGGTCATCCGCTCGCTCTAGGGATGACGAACGTCAGGGCTTGAACTCCATCGCCCGATCGAGTCGCCCGAGGCGGTACATGAGGACGTCCAAGTAGTAGTTCTGATGCAGACGCCAGGGCGCCTTCGTCCCTTGCTTCGGGAGCGCAGCCGAGGTTCGGGTCACGTACCCCGACGTCAAGTTGAGGAACGGTTGGGTTGGCGCTCCGGGCTCTGGAGCCACCGGGATCGCCATGCGGACGTGCTTTCGGTCCATCAACTTGAGCAACCGGCAGATGTAGTCCGAGGTGAGGTCCGCCTTGAGGGTCCACGAGGCGTTCGTGTACCCGAAGGTCAAGCTCAAGTTCGGCACCCCGCAGAGCATGATGCCCTTGTAGGCAATGGTGTCGGCGTAGTTGATGGCTCGCCCATCGACCGTGAGGGCGAGTCCGCTCAGGAGTTCCATCTGGAGCCCAGTGGCCGTGACAATGATGTCCGCCTCGAGGACGGTCCCGTTGGTCGTCGTGATCCCCGTCTCAGTGATCTCGGCGATGGTGTCGGTCACGACCGACGCCGCTCCACTCGAGATCGCAGCGAACAGGTCGCCGTTGGGCACCAAGCAGATGCGCTGGTCCCACGGCTTGTAGGACGGGTTGAAGTGCGTGTCGACGTCGAAGCCCTCGGGCAGGGCCTCGACCGCTGCCTGGCGCAACGCCTTCTTCACGAGCGCAGGGCGTCGCTGCGCGAGTTGGTAGGTGAGCGTGCCGCCGAAGATGTTCTTCCCCCGCACGAGGGCGTAGGCGACCTTGGCCGGGAGGTACTTGCGGAGCAGGTCGGCGACACGGTCTCGATCGGGTCGAGCCACCACATAGGTCGGACTCCGCTGCAGCATGGTGACCGACGCTGCGGTCTTGGCCAGTGCGGGGATGAGGGTCATCGCCGTCGCCCCGCTCCCGATCACCACGATCTTCTTCGCCGTCGGGTCGAAGTCCTGCGGCCAGTGCTGCGGATGGATGAACGTTCCAGCGAAGCGCTCCTCGCCGGGGAACGTCGGGCGATACCCAGCGTCGTAGCGGTAGTAGCCCGTGCACCCCATGATGAACCGACAGGTCATCTCTCGAGTTGCCCCGGTTGCAGGGTTCTCGACGGTGACCGTCCACACCGCGGTGTCGCTCGAGAATGACGCCGCAACTGCCTTGGCGTTGTAGGTGATGTGCTGCTCGACGCCGTAGGTGGTGGCGGTGTGGCGGATGTAGTCCAAGATGGCTGGACCATCGGCGATGGCCTTGGCGTCGCGCCAGGGCTCGAAGCGCCACCCGAGGGTGAACATGTCCGAGTCCGAACGAACGGCTGGGTAGCGGAAGAGATCCCACGTTCCACCTGAGACGGCTCGAGCTTCGAGGATGGCGTAGGACTTGTCGGGACAGGTCTTCTGCAGGTGACAGGCGGATCCAATTCCCGACAACCCAGCTCCGAGGATGAGGACGTCGACGTCGACCGGCGTGAGCTGCATCAGTCGGCCCACAGTTCGTCGGTGTAGCGGTCGGTCCCAGGAATGGTCGGGATGAACGGCAGCGCTGCGACCATGGTGCCGACGCCACTGGCGTCGAGGACTCGTCCGAGCGCGCCGATGGTTGCGTCGAAGGACTCGAGGGGAGAATCTTCGAGGAAGCACAGGAGGAGCACTCGCCCACCGTTAGCGGCTGCTCGCGGTACGTCAGCGGGGGCATCGTCTCGGAGGGCTTGTGGGGTGAATCCGGCAGCGAGCGCCAGGGTGGTCCCGGCCATCACCTCTGGCAGCACCTCTCGCTGGAGACGCTCGAAGAAC
>Ga0007813_1000240_pt1 | contig 19890 bp, 16 predicted proteins | sample CryBogCBE29Jun09_FD_71194 | JGI IMG/M metagenome (GOLD analysis project Ga0007813, IMG submission 71194) | Freshwater microbial communities from Crystal Bog, Wisconsin, USA - CBE29Jun09 | ecosystem: Environmental > Aquatic > Freshwater > Lake | place: Crystal Bog, Wisconsin, USA | collected... | reverse complement strand
TGCATGCCTCGTGGGGTCTGGATCCATCGTGCTGCACCACGCGGTGATTGGCACCGGTGCAACGGTGGGTGCCAACGCGGTCGTAGGCAACAACAAGGTCGTCCCTGCTGGTGCACTGGCCATCGGCGTGCCGATTTCGATCAAGGAGGGCGGATCCTCCGCGCTCGTCATTGAGTACTCGGCCAAGGAGTACGTCGCCAACGCCGCTCGATTCAAGAACCTCCTGCGTCGGATCGACTGAGGCCTCGGTGGCTGAGGGGCGACCGCCGCTGAGGGTGGGTCGTCAGAGGGGCTTCCACACGGGTTGGCGTCGTTCGAGGAAGGCGACACCAGCCTCTTCGGGATTCCCCGTGAACCCAGCGATGATCTGGGTACGGTTCTCGAGTTCCTTGGCGTGGCGGAGACTCGGCGCATCGAGTGCAGCGTTGAGGCCAATCTTGGTCTGCCAGAGCCCGTAGGCGTTGTTGGCGGCCAGCGATTGCGCCCGCTCGATCGCCCGGTCGAGCAGTTCGTCGCTCGGCACCACGCTGGTGACGAGACCCATGCGGTAGGCCTCATCGGCGAGCACATGGCGACCGGACAGCATGAGATCTCGAGCGTGCCCCGCTCCAACGATCTTCGGGAGGAGGTAGCTCGTCCCCATGTCCATTGACGAGAAACCTGCGGTGATGAAAGCACAGCCAAACCTGGCATCTGCAGCGGCGATGCGGAGGTCGCAGTGGAGGGCGAAGGCGAGTCCTCCTCCAACCGCAGCCCCGTGGACTGCGGCAATGGTTGGAATGGGGAGTTCGTAGAGCCGGGTCATCTGATCAGTCAAGCGGACCTGAGCGTCGTACATCTGCTTCCACTGGCTCGATGCCTTTGGCGTCCACGGTGCCCCGCGTCCGCTGCGGTCAGCACCGGCGGAGAATCCCCGCCCAGCTCCGGTGAGTACGGCAACTCGATAGGTGCTGTCGCTGCTCACGGCATCGAGCGCTGCGTCGAGACCATCGAGCAGAGCGCCGTCGATAGCGTTGAGCGACGCTGGTCGATTGAGGGTGATGAGGGCGATGCCAGGTTGCGGTGAGGAGAAAGTGACGGCGTCCATTGCTCGGTTGTAGCACGACGACCAAGGTCGGCGAGGGACTCAGCCCTTGTCGGGCAGGTCGTACTCAGCGACCACGTAGGGGTGATCCTGGTCGTAGGCCGTCAGCGGCTTCGGATTGAGCACGCGGCCGATTGGGCGACACTCACTTCCGACAATGTCGAGCCGCTCATCGCCGAGACGGTGGCGGACTTCATCGGCAACGGCGGCGAGCGACGCGACGGCTGCGGGGTGGTCGAGGGCGATGTCGACAGTCTCACCAGGATCGACGGAGAGGTCGTAGAGGGCGTCGAACCTCTCGTTGCCCTTGGCAAAGTGCAGTTTGAACTGCGCATCTCGCACTGCCTCCAAGGAGTTCTGCCGGTAGTAGGCGAAGGTGGACACCGGTGTTGGAGCTCCATTGGTCCAACACGCACTGACGTCGACGCCGTCGATCGCGAATTCGTCGGTGCACGTCGCTCCAGCGAGTGTGGCCAAGGTGGGGAAGAGGTCGAGGGACCTGTGCAGGTCGTCGTTGACGACGCCACGTGGAACCGTTCCTGGCCACGAGACGATTGCTGGCACGCGTAGGCCTCCTTCCCACGTCGAACCCTTGGCGCCACGGAGGGGGAGATTCGATCCGCCGACCGAAGTGGTCGACCCCCAGGGCGGTGCAGCGTCGCCGAGCGAACCGTTGTCGCTCGTGAAGATCACGATGGTGTTCTCGCGCAGTCCGAGTTCGTCGAGTGCATCGAGGAGGACACCGGTCGCCCAGTCAATGGCCCCAACCGCTGCGCCGTAGGGCCCGTTCCTCGAAGCCGCCAACGCTTCAACGGTGACGTAGATCGGAAGGTGGACGTAGAGGTGCGCGAGGTACAAGAAGAAGGGGCGCTCATCGTCTGCTCGCAGGAAGCGGAGGCACTCCTCGACGTAGCGCTCGGTGAGCGACGCTTGATTGGGTTGCTGCTCGACGACGACTTCGTCTGAGAGGAGAGGGAGCGGAGGTAGCCAGTCGAGGATGGACGGTGGGTTCACTTGGCGACCCATGTCGTTGGAGTAGGGGAGACCGAAGTAGTGGTCGAACCCGTGCCGGGTTGGGAGGAAGTCTGGCTGGTCGCCGCAGTGCCACTTCCCAACCATCTGGGTGCGGTACCCGACACGAGAGAGCACGGTCGCGATGGTCTCTTCAGTATCGGGGAGGCCGAGCCCTTGCCCGGGGAAGAGGACCGGGAGCCCATCGAAGCTCCCGAATCCAATGCGCGGGGGATAGCAACCGGTGAGGAGGGCGGCTCGCGACGGGGAGCACACCGGTGAGGCCATGTAGAACGAGGTGAACCGCATCCCCGATGCCGCCAGTGCATCGAGGACCGGGGTGGCGTTCTGGGTGGAACCGTAGCACCCGAGATCGCCGTAGCCGAGATCGTCGCAGTTGATGAGCACGATGTTCGGACGACTGCCACCTCGCGTCGCCATGGCGGTGTCCTCAGTTGGTCGACTTGGCTAAGGCCACGCCGGCGTACAAGGCGATGCCAGCAGCCATGGCCGACTCGTTCAGGATCATCCGATTCGAGTGGTTCGGTGGCGCCTCGTAGAACTCCATGCCCTCAGGGCACATCCCGAGGAAGACGAGGGCGCCGGGGACCTTCTGGAGGACGTAGCTGAAGTCTTCGGCGCCCATGACCGGCGTGGGCATCTCGATGGCGACGTGCTCTCCGAGGACTCCTGCAGCCAACTCCCGACTCCACGTCGCCGCCGTCGCATCGTTGATGGTGACGGGGTAGCCGAGGTGGACGTCGACGTCAGCGCTCGCCCCGTGCGCAGTAGCGACCCCATGGGCAACTTGTTCGAGCTGTTCTCGAACGTACTGGCGGGTGAGGTCAGACACGGCACGGATTGTGCCGTGGAGGCGAGCTCGCTCCGGGATCACGTTGCTGGTCGTTCCCGCCGTGACCTGGGCGACGGTGACGACAGCTGGATCGAAGGCGTTGATGCGTCGCGTCACCATCGACTGAAGGGCGAGCACGATCTCGCACGCCACGGGAATGGGGTCGAGTGCGGTGTAGGGGCTCGATGCGTGACCGCCTCGACCCACAACGTCAATCGTGAACTGATCAGATGACGCCATGATCGTTCCACCCTTCGTGGCGATCATGCCGTTCGGTACCGACGGTGTGGCGTGGATCGCAAAGGCGAAGTCCACCCCGTCACCGAGTCCCAAGATGCCCTCGTCGAGCATCAACGCTGCACCGCCGTGCCCTTCCTCGCCAGGTTGGAACATGAAGATGACCGTTCCGGAGAGGTCGTCGCGTCGACGGCTGAGCAACTTGGCCGCTTCAACGAGCATCGCAACGTGGGTGTCGTGTCCGCATGCGTGCATCGCTCCAGCAATGGCGCTCTTAAAGGGGAGGTCGGTGTCTTCGTCCATGGGGAGTGCGTCCATATCGGCACGGAGGAGCACGGTCGGTCCCGGTCGCCCGGTCGCTAACACCGCAGTCACGGAACTGAGCGCACGTCCGAGGTGGATCTCGAGGTCGTGACCTTGAAGTGCCGTCACGATGGCCGCTTGGGTCCTCGGGAGTTCGAGGCCGAGTTCAGGGTTCTGATGGAGATCACGCCGAAACGCAATCGCAGCGTCGAGGTGACCTTGGGCTTCAGTGAACAGATCGATGAGGGTGTCCATTTCCGCAGTGTACGACGCTGCGCCAGAAAGCTCAGGGACGCCGGGTGTGGTGCTCAGGCGCGGTCGTGCGCCGTTTCGATCGTCAGGCTCACTGGACAGTGGTCACTGCCCATGATGTCAGCGTGAATCTCCGCAGCGAGGACCCGTGGAACCAAGTCTTCTGAGACGACGAAGTAGTCGATCCGCCACCCGACGTTGCGCTCGCGCGCGCCTGAGAAGTTGGACCACCACGTGTAGTGACCGTTTCCTTGGGTGAAGAGGCGAAAACTGTCCACGAACCCAGCGTCGAGGAGCGCCTGGAAGCCACTTCGCTCTTCGTCGGTGTAGCCCGCCTTTCCCCGATTCGCTTTCGGGTTGGCGAGATCATCAGGCTGGTGAGCGACGTTGAGGTCCCCACAGATCGCCACTGGCTTCTTCTTCTTCAGGGTAACGACGTGCTCGTTGAATGCAGGGTCCCACTGTTCGTGCCGCAGCGCGAGGCGACCGAGGTCGCTCTTCGCGTTCGGGGTGTAGGCGGTGACGAGGTAGAAGTCCTCGTACTCAGCGGTGATGACCCGCCCTTCAGTATTGGGGTTCCCAAAGCCATCGCTCGAGAGGTCGTACTTGGTGACGAGGCGCTTCGGAAGGCCCGTTGTCACCGACAACGGAGCCGAACGCGTGAAGAGCGCAGTTCCGGAGTACCCCTTCTTCTCAGCTGAATGCCAGTGCTCGACGAAGCCATTGACGTCGATTTCGGCCTGGTGCTGCTCCGCCTTGGTCTCTTGGAGGCAGACGATGTCGGGAGCGAGACGCTCGAGGAAGGGGTCGAAGAGCCCTTTTCGCTGAACTGCTCGAATGCCGTTGACGTTCCAAGACACGATGCGCATGCGCCATGGTACGCGACGCTGCCCACTCCTGATCAGTCGTCGTCGACCGGTTGTGGAATCAGATCTGCGCCATTGGCCGGGTGGTCTTCATGGTCGGTGAAGAGCGGGAGGAGTGCGTAGAGCCAGTCGGCGGTGATGTAGATGATGACAACCGTCGGAATGATGGGGGCGAGGATGACAGCGAGAACGTCGCATCCAGTCAAGATGAAGTTCGGAACTCGCACCGCACGCCATGCCGCCTTCGTCATGTGGGCGGTGCCGAGGCCTCTCCACCTGCAGTACTCGAGGAGGGCGTTGACGAGAATCCCATTCGCGAGCGATAGACAGGCGAGGAGTTGCACCCCCACGGGGAAGTCTGGGTGGCTAATTGTGCGGGCGAGACCCAGCATGACGAAGGGAATGAGGGTGATCGAGAAGATGGTGAAGAGGTAGAGCACGGTGGCCCAATGGTCCATTCCGCAGAGCATGCGACGGAGTCGTCGGGTGTTGATCCACGAAGCAGCCAACCAGAGGTAGCCGATCACGACCGCGACGAAGGTGGGCCACTGCTCCCACAATGCGTGGCGGAGTCCGGTGATCCCCACGTTCTTCGGTACTTCGAGTTGGATGACCAAGATGGTTGCGGTGATCGCGAGAATGCCATCGGTGAAGAGAGCGAGCGGTTCCGTCGAGCGAATGGCCTGTTCACGACCGTTGAACGTGAAGATCTTCTCTCGCGGTTGCTTTGCTTTCGAACTCCCCATCACCACTCGCTTCGCCAGGTCCTCGTTACCATCGTAGGACTGCGGTCGAGTGGTGGCTGCAGCACTGGCAGTTCTCCTTCTACATTGTGCCAATGGGGCGAGAGGAGGGGAACGGCATCTCGTCGCGAGCGGTCCGCAACAGTGTTGCCGTCGTGGTGTGCGGCGTGGTGCTCTACGTCGTGCTCCCCAATCTCATCCACACCCTCGAGGCGTGGCCCCATCTCGCTCGCCTCGTAGGGGTATGGATGGCGGCCATGGTGATCGCTGAGGTCCTTAGCTTCACCTGCTCAATAGCGCTCCTGCGCCTCGTGCTGCAGACGAAGGAGTGGTTCGCCGTCGCAACCTCTACGTTGGCGGGCAATGCGGTCACGAACGTGCTTCCCGGGGGAGACGCAGCCGGGGCGGGTATGCAGTTCCAAATGATGTCGAAGGCGGGCATTGATCCAACCAAGGCTGGCGTGAGCTTGGCAACGACGTCGATCGTCGGCGTTGGAGCGCTCCTCGCACTGCCGGTGTTCGCGCTTCCAGCACTCCTCGGGGGAGTGGTCATCCGCCCCGGTCTCTTCCACACCGCCCTCCTCGGAATCGGTGGTTTCGTCTTGGTCGCGGCCTTCGGTCTGATCGCGCTCACGACCGATGGGATGCTCCGACTCATCGCACGTGCAATCTCCGCGATTGCTCGTCACGTTCCGAGCCGAGCCGCAGCAGCGGCAGGCATTGAGGAGCGAATCCTCCATGAGCGCGATCTGATCAGGAGCGATCTTGGCTCGAGTTGGTGGAAGGGCAGTCTCCTCATCGGCGGTCGCGTCGCCCTCGATTTCGCCAGCCTCCTGTGCGCGCTCCACGCCGCCGGAGCCAACCCCAATCCATGGCTCGTGCTGCTCGCGTACTCGGCGACGGCGGTGCTGGCACTCGTGCCGCTCACACCCGGAGGGCTGGGCGTTGTCGAGGCGTCGCTCGGAGGACTCTTGGTACTCGCTGGTATTCCAGCGTCAACGGCCCTGCTCGCGACGTTGGCCTACCGATTGTGTTCCTACTGGCTTCCGATTCTCGCCGGGGGAGTGAGTTGGCTTCTCTACCGACGCCGGTACCGCTGAGCGCACCGACGGTGCACTCCATTCACAATGGTCGGGCTGGCGGGATTCGAACCCACGACCTCTTGACCCCCAGTCAAGCGCGCTAACCAAGCTGCGCTACAGCCCGCTACTGCTTCCAGTCTACGCCCTCGCCGAGACAGCCTCGTGCAGTTGCTCGGTGTGGCGTACCGCTCGCTCCACTCAGTGGAGGCTCGCCCAGACGACGGCCATGTGCAGTCCAGCTCCAACGACGGTCAGCGCGTGGAAGAGCTCGTGATGGCCAAAGACGCCGGGGATGGGGTTCGGTCGCTTCGCCCCGTAGAAAATGGCACCGACGGTGTACGCAATACCACCGGCCAAGATACCGAGGAAGCCGAGAACTCCGAGGCTGGCGATGAGGGGACCAACGAAGAGCATCGCCGACCACCCAACGATCACGTAGGGAATGGCATTGGCCCACTTGGGCGCATCGATGAAGAACTGGCGAACCACAATCCCGACGATCGCTCCGACCCAGGCAATGGTCAAGAGGACCACGAGGTTCGTGCCCTGAAGGGCAACGACGCCAATTGCCGTGTAGGTCCCGGCGATACCGAGGAAGATGGTGGAGTGGTCCGCCCGGCGCATGCGTTGACGGCCGACGGGCCCCCAGTTGACGAGGTGGAGTAGTGCGGATGTTCCGAACATGATGGCGAGACCAACCACGTAGATGCAGACCGCAACGGCCTCCGAAGTCGTCGTGGTCGCTGACTCGAGGAATCCGAAAATGCCGAGCGTCACACAGAAGGCGCCGAAGTGAATCCATCCACGCATCTTCGGCTTCCCGGATGGTTGCGGGGCGCGAGGGGTTTCCCTTGCGGAGTTGACCGTCACGGTGCGCTCCGCATCCACAGGTCACCTGCGGCAATCTTCGGTGTCGGACCGAGGTCGTAGAGGTCGCTCAGGCCGAACTCTTCCACGATCGTTAAGGCCTCGCTGACGGCGTCGGGGGCGAGTTCCCCCTGCCACGACTCGACCCACTGGGTTGCATCGCTCGGCGCTGCTCGTCGCACGCTCGTCGCCGATGGCTTTGCGAAGGTTGTGGGGTCCGGTTGCCACCCCGACCAAGCCCGACTCCTCCCTGAGAGGTAGGTGGCCATTGAGGAGAATGCCTCGCTAGGGTGCTCAACGATCGACTCGTAGTAGACGACGTTGGTGGCGGGTGTCAGGTGGCGCAGTCCTCTCGATTGCTCAACGCACCACCGGGTGACTTCAGCCAGGAACGCTTGGCGGAGGACGAGGGTCCGTTCATGAGGTTCGAGGTGATCGAGTCGACCATGAGGTCGGAGGAGGTCACCGTGAGCTCCCCATCCGAGGCTCGCCATTGACCAAGCGGTGGCGAATGGGTGCCGCAGGACGTAGATCACGGGCATCTCTGGATACCGAGCGTTGAGCCAACCGAGGAGGGCAACGGTGCGAACGTCCTTCACCACCCGACGCACCGGGTGGTGGGCGTGGTTGTACTGGTCTGTCCACTTCGAACGGAGCTGACCCGAGAACACCTTGTCGGCGAAGAATCCAAGCCGTTCATTCTGTGCGTCGGGCGCCAAGTAGGTGGCATCTGGCATGCCTCCTCGAAACTGCGAGCAGCGCTCGTCGAAGGGCTCCATGATGAACCGGGTGTCCGAGGCCGCCGACAGCACTTCGGCCACCCAAGTGGTGCCTGATCTGGCCGAGCCAACGACGAAAGCGGTCGAGGCGAACTCGCGATCACCGTCGACGAAGAGCTCGTGACCGAGCGTGGTCGCCTGCTTGGCGACGAACCACTTCGCCCATTTGGCTGCCCGCTTGGGCTCATGGGCGACTCGCGTGAGGCGCCGCGACCACGCGTGTTCAGGGTCACGCATGAGGGACTCCACTCGCATCCGACGTCATGGTCGAAGCGTAGTGGCGCGCCGTTGCCGCTGCGATGGCGTCCCGGTCAGGACGTCGTGACGTTGCCACCGTGCGGCTGATCGGGATTCGTGAGCCACGCTCGTGCTTCGCAGAGGTAGGCGATGGTCTCACCCGTTGCCTTTGCTTCCAAGGCGGCGAGGAGTCGACGATCGAGGGCGTCGAGGAGAACGTCGAGGGTTGCCATGGAACGATTGTGCCACGTTCAGCCGCCAGCAGCGGCCGTGACCACCTCAATGACCGCGCCGTCTCGGAGCGTCGTTTGGTGCCAATCAGCTCGCCGGATCACCTCGAGGTCCATGGCGACGGCAACGCCCTTGTCCGGAGTCGCCCGCTCCTCGAGGAGTGCACCGAGTGAGCACCCTTCAGCCACGACGACGACGACGCCATTGACGGAAACGGTGATCACCGGCCTGCTCCGTGCGATGCGACGAGGGAAGCGAGGTGCTCGGCGGTTGCCGGGGCGAGGAGGAAACCGTTTCGGTAGTGGCCGAGGGCGAGGTAGAGCCCAGGAGTCGTCGTGGCGCCCACAATGGGTCGGTGGTCTGGCGTGGTTGGACGGAGTCCGGTCATGACGTCGAGGACCCCACACTCATCGAGGAACGGGAGCAGCATCCTGCCGTCGTCGAGGAGTTGGTGGAGGTCGCTGACGTGCACGGCAACGTCGAATCCTCGTTCAACGGCAGTCGCTCCGAGCACCAGTGACCCGTCGGGTCGCGGGACGAGGTAGAGCGGCCGACCCCGAACCACGCTGCGCACCACAACTGCAGGCGTCTGGACATCCCGCAGCGGCTCCAAGCGGAGGATGACGCCACCCACGGGGTAGATGGCTGGTGCCGAAGTCGAATCCGGAAGGGCAGGGAGGGGTGCTGCGCCAGTGGCGACCACGACGCTCGACACGTGGAGTTGCCGTTCAGGCGTCGTGATGGTGAGACCTGATCGTGTCGCAGTGATCGACGTGCAGTTCTCACTCACCCCACAGACCCCAAGTGTGGTCGCAGCCTCGATGAGCGCCACGACGACCGCCCGGTTATCAACCGCAGCGTCGCGATCGAGGAAGTAACCACTGCGTACCGACCGGCCAAGGCCGGGTACGAGGACGTCGAGTTCTCCTCGGTCGACCGGGCGACCCGGAAGGCCGAGGTTTCGCTGGAAGGTGACCAGGTGGTCGATCGCTTGAGCGTCAGAGCGATCGAAACCGACCATCACCGTCCCTGGAGCTGCGTAGGGGAGCGGTCGGCCGATCGTGGCGCTGAGCTCAGCGAGGAACGGGTCCCACGAATCCCGAGCGACGACGTGGGTCGACGCCGCATCGGCCTCAGCGAATCCGGTCTCGGCGACACCGCCGAGCATGCCGCCAGCAACGAATGACGCCCCCGACCCGGGCGAGGGGTCGATGACCGCCACGCGCAGATCGCGTTGGGCCAGACGCCACGCGGTTGCGAGTCCGATCACGCCGCCGCCGATCACTGCAGCGTCGACGACGTCATCACGCAACGGAGGGAACGTCGTGCCAATGGAGGGTCGTGTTGGGCCCGACAGCATGAACGGTTCCACGTCTCAATTCTACGATGCCGCCGCTTCGGGGAATCGGGGGAAACTGCTAGCCTCAAGGCACTGCGATTGGGCCAACGTCGTCCCGAGCCACGACGACCGCCAACTCCACAGGAGATCAGGGATGACCCCGCAGCTTTGGAACACGCCATCGGCACAAGGTCTCTACGACCCCGCATTTGAGCACGACGCCTGTGGGATGGGTCTCGTCGCTGACCTCCACGGTCGCAGGAGCCACGGCTTGCTCGACCAGGCCCTCACGGTGCTCGAGCGACTTGAACACCGTGGCGCTTCAGGCGCCGACGTTGCATCAGGGGATGGCGCAGGCGTCCTCCTCCAGATTCCAGATCGATTCCTGCGAGGTGAAGCAGAGGAGCACGGCGTCGTCCTGCCTCCTGAGGGTCAGTATGCAACCGGTCTGGCGTTCATGTCGAAGACGCAGTCAACCCACGACTCCCTTTCGGCCATTGCAGCGATCGCGCACTCAAAGGGGCTGGTGCTGCTGTGGCACCGCGAGGTTCCCGTCGACAACTCGATGCTCGGCGCCGGAGCGATCGACGCCGAACCCACCATGATCCAGATCGTGCTGGCTGCGCACGATTCGGCACTCGCGAGCGATGCGCTGTCGTTCGATCGACGGGCCTACGTCGTCCGCAAGATTGCTGAGCGGACGATTCCCGAGCTGTACTTCCCGTCGCTGTCGAGCCGAACCATTGTCTACAAGGGAATGCTCACGAGCACGCAGCTGCGTCACTACTTCAAAGATTTTGCTGACCCGCGTATGGAATCAGCCATCGTGCTCGTGCACTCACGGTTCTCGACGAACACCTTCCCATCGTGGCCGCTCGCACATCCGTTCCGCTTCATCGCGCACAACGGAGAGATCAACACCGTCAAGGGCAACCGCAATTGGATGCGCGCTCGTGAGGCGCTGCTCGAATCTTCGGTGTTCGGAGACGACCTCGAAGAACTGTTCCCGATCTGCACCGACGGCATGTCCGACTCAGGCTCGTTCGATGAGGTCCTCGAACTCTTGCACCTGAGTGGTCGTTCGCTGCCGCACGCTGTGCTGATGATGATCCCCGAGGCCTGGGAGAATCAGCCGCACATGGACCCAGCGAAGCGGGACTTCTACCGATACCACGCTTCGTTGATGGAGCCCTGGGACGGTCCAGCAGCGGTGGTGTTCACTGACGGAACTGTGGCTGGAGCGGTCCTCGACCGCAACGGTCTCCGCCCATCGCGGTTCTGGGTGACCGATGATGGTCTCGTCGTCCTCTCCTCCGAAGTGGGCGTGGTTGATCTCGATCCCGCAACGATCGTTCGCAAGGGTCGCCTTCAGCCCGGGAGGATGTTCCTGATCGATACCGCACGCGGCATGCTGATCGAAGATGAAGAGATCAAGCGCGAACTCGCCACAGCTGCCCCCTATGGCGCGTGGATCGCCGAGCAGGCCGTCCACCTCTCCGAGCTCCCACCACGCAGGATGCTCACGCCCCAGCACGCCAGCGTGGTGCAACGCCAGCGCCTGTTTGGTTTCACCCAAGAAGAACTCCGCCTCATGGTCGCACCGATGGCCAAGACCGGCGCAGAGCCCCTTGGTTCGATGGGGTCCGACACACCACTCGCCGTGCTCTCTGGTCGACCGCGATTGCTCTTCGACTACTTCTCGCAATTGTTCGCCCAGGTGACCAATCCGCCGCTCGATGCAATCCGAGAAGAGATGGTGACCTCCATTGCCTCGACGGTCGGACCCGAACGGAACCTGCTTGAGGCAACGCCGGAGAGTTGCCGCCAGATCGGCCTTCCCTATCCCGTCATTGACAGAGACGACTTAGCGAAGTTGATCTACGTGAACGAAGGTGGTGAAACACCAGGGTTCAAGGCGTTCGTGATCGATGGGTTGTTCCCGCTCGCCAGTGGTAACGCCGCGAAGCCGAGCGCAGATGGTGCAGCGTTGCTGGCCCAAGCACTCGAGCGAGTAGCCGACGAGGTCTCCCGAGCCATCGAGGGTGGGGCGAACCTCATCGTCCTCTCGGATCGTAACGCCACCGCTGAAATGGCGCCCATCCCCTCACTGCTTCTCACGGCATCTGTGCACCACCACCTCGTTCGAACCAAGACGCGAACCAAAGTCGGGCTCATCGTGGAAGCGGGTGACGCCCGTGAAGTCCACCACTTCGCCCTCCTGCTCGGTTACGGCGCCGCGGCCATCAGCCCTTACCTGACCTTCGAGACGATCGACGACATGATCGCCTCAGGTGTCCTCGAAGGAGTAACGCCTCGTCAGGCGCATGCCAACTTCGTGAAGGCGGCATCGAAGGGCGTGCTCAAGGTGATGTCGAAGATGGGCGTCTCCACCGTCGCCTCCTACACCGGGGCCCAGATCTTCGAGGCACTTGGGCTGAGCCACGAGGTCGTGGAGCAGTACTTCACCGGCACCACGTCTCGACTCGGCGGCATTGGTCTCGACGTCATGGCCGCCGAAGTCGCGGCCCGGCACGCAGCCGCGTTTACCGAGCGGCCGACGGAGCGAGCGCACCGAGAACTGGCCGTCGGCGGTGAGTACCAGTGGCGCCGCGAGGGTGAAGTGCATCTCTTCAACCCGAAGACAGTCTTCAAGTTGCAGCATGCGACGAGGTCGAAGCGCTACGAGATCTTCAAGGAGTACACCTCCCTCGTCGACCACCAAGCTGAGGAACTCGCAACCCTGCGTGGCTTGTTCTCGTTGCGGACCACGACACCGATCCCGATCGATGAGGTCGAATCAGTCGCCTCAATCGTCCAGCGATTCTCGACGGGAGCGATGTCGTATGGCTCCGTCTCGGCAGAGGTCCACGAGACGCTCGCCATTGCGATGAACCGAATGGGCGCTCGATCCAATACCGGAGAGGGTGGGGAAGACGAGGAGCGCTTCGTTCCCGAAGCCAACGGCGACTCGCGTCGCTCCGCGATCAAGCAAGTCGCCTCCGGACGCTTCGGGGTGACCTCGAACTACCTCGTGAACGCGGACGACATTCAGATCAAGATCGCCCAAGGTGCCAAGCCCGGTGAGGGTGGCCAGCTGCCGGGCTCCAAGGTCTACCCCTGGATCGCGAGGACCCGACACTCAACGCCAGGCGTCGGCCTCATCTCGCCGCCACCGCACCACGACATTTACTCCATTGAAGATCTCGCGCAGCTCATCTACGACCTGAAGAGCGCCAACACCGACGCTCGGGTGCACGTGAAGTTGGTCGCCCAAGTCGGCGTTGGCACCGTTGCCGCCGGTGTCGCTAAGGCACACGCCGACGTGATCTTGATCTCAGGCTCTGATGGTGGCACTGGAGCAGCTCCGCTCACCTCACTGAAGCACGCCGGAGGACCGTGGGAGTTGGGGCTCGCCGAAACCCAGCAGACCCTCCTCATGAACGGACTGCGAGACCGAGTGGTCGTGCAAGTGGACGGTCAGATGAAAACTGGTCGGGACGTCGTGATTGCAGCGCTCCTCGGTGCTGAGGAGTTCGGATTCGCCACCGCTCCGCTCGTCGTCTCAGGCTGCATCATGATGCGCGTCTGCCATCTCGACACCTGTCCTGTTGGTGTGGCGACGCAGAACCCGTTACTCCGTGAGCGGTTCTCAGGGAAGCCGGAGTTCGTGGAGACCTTCTTTGAGTATCTGGCCGAAGAGGTGCGTGAGCACCTCGCATCGTTGGGTCTCCGGTCTCTCGACGAGGCAATTGGTCGGATTGACCTCCTCGATGCGACGAGGGCGATCGCCCATTGGAAGGCTGATGGTCTCGACCTCACGCCCATCCTCTTCGACGCGCCCGCCAACCATGGCACCGGCAAGCGACACTTGAGGGACCAAGAGCACGGCATGGACGCAGCGCTCGACCACCGAGTCCTCGATGCGGCAATTGCCGCGGTGCGCGACGGTTCCACGTTCACTGCAACGTTGCCGATCTCTAACGTCGACCGTGCCGTCGGCACGCAAATCGGCGCTGCGCTCACTCGCCTCCGTGGAGGCGACGGCGCTCCCGAAGGCACCATCACCTTGCACCTCGTCGGTTCTGCTGGTCAGAGTCTCGGAGCGTTCTTGCCCAAGGGCATTTCGCTCCACCTCGTCGGTGATGCCAACGACTACCTCGGCAAGGGACTCTCCGGGGGAACGATCACCGTGCGAGCTCCTGAGGGGGTGGGCTTTGATCCATCGACGCAGATCATCGCTGGCAATGTCATTGGGTACGGCGCAACGTCAGGGTCGATCTACCTCGGCGGCATCGTCGGTGAGCGATTCTGCGTCCGCAACTCGGGCGCAACCGCTGTCGTGGAGGGCGTGGGCGACCATGGTTGTGAGTACATGACCGGTGGTCGCGTAGTCGTCCTCGGTCCGACGGGGCGCAACTTCGGCGCCGGGATGAGCGGGGGCATTGCCTACGTCTACGACCCTGATCGAGAACTCGATGGTCGCGTCAACTACGAGATGGTCGATATTGAACCTCTGAACGACGACGACGCCGAATGGCTGAGAGGGGAGATCACTCGGCACGCAGGCTTCACTGCGTCCCCTCGCTCAGTAGCGCTCCGAGATGGCTTCGACGCCGCTCAAAGCGATTTCGTCAAGGTGATGCCTCGTGACTACCGAAAGGTGCTCGAAGCCATTGCTGCGGCAACGAGAGACGGACGAAATGTTGAGGAGGCAGTGATGGCGGTGTCCCATGGGTAAGCCAACGGGATTCATTGAGTTCGGGCGCGAGACGCCACGACGTCGACCGGTGCCGGTTCGCCTCCGTGACTGGCGTGAGGTGTACGAACCAGCTGACGACGCCGTGACAACCGCTCAGGCAGCTCGCTGCATGGACTGCGGCATCCCCTTCTGCCATGAGGGTTGCCCCCTCGGCAACTTGATCCCAGAGTGGAACGACCTCACCTACCGAGGCGACTGGGCGACGGCCATTGAGCGCCTCCACGCCACGAATAACTTCCCCGAGTTCACGGGACGGCTGTGCCCGGCACCGTGCGAAGGATCCTGTGTCCTCGGGATCAACCAAGATCCCGTCACTATTGAGCGCATTGAGCTCGAGATCATCGAGCACGCCTTCGCCGAAGGATGGGTCACCCCACAGGTCGCGACGGCGACGGGGAAGAGTGTGGCGGTGATCGGGTCAGGCCCGGCGGGTCTGGCAGCGGCGCAGCAATTGACGAGAGCTGGTCACGCGGTGACCGTCTTCGAACGCGCCGAGGCGCCCGGGGGTCTCCTGCGCTACGGAATTCCGGAATTCAAAATGGAGAAGTGGGTGATCGATCGTCGGATCACCCAGCTCGAAGCAGAGGGCGTTCAGTTCCGCTGTGGCGTCTCGGTGGTGGCAATGCCAACGCCCGCTGCTGCCAGCGACGCAGCCGTCATCACCGTCGACCAGCTCCAGGAAGGCTTCGACGCCGTCGTCATCGCTACGGGCTCGACGACACCTCGCGACCTCGCCGTCCCTGGACGAGCAGCCAGCGGCGTCGCCTTCGCCATGGACTACCTCCGGCCATCGAACCTCGTTCGTGAAGGACGCCTCGACGAGCCGACCATTTCGGCCGCTGGAAAGCAGGTCGTCATCATTGGTGGCGGTGACACCGGTGCAGACTGCCTCGGTACCGCACTCCGTCAAGGGGCAACGAGCGTCGTCCAACTCGAGATCATGCCGCAACCGCCCGAGGATCGGAGCGGAGCCAACCCGTGGCCAACCTGGCCCGTCATCTTCCGAGTCGCTTCGGCGCACGAAGAAGGTGGCGAACGTCGCTACAGCGTGCAGACGAGCCAGTTCATCGCCGAGGACGGGGTGGTGACCGGTTTGGAGATCGAAGACGTCGACCACGCGTTCCAGCCGATTCCTGGGACTGCTCGGGTGCTTCCCGCCGACCTCGTCTTGTTGGCGATGGGCTTCACCGGACCAGAGCAGGACCTTCCGACTGCATTGGGGTTGGCGATCAACGCACGGGGCACCGTCGAGGTCGACCAAGACTGGCGGACCTCAACCGATGGGGTGTTCGCCTGCGGGGATGCCGCGCGGGGGCAGAGTCTCATCGTGTGGGCGATCGCCGAAGGGCGGAGTTGCGCCGCAGCAGTCGACGCCTACCTCATGGGTGGCACCGAGCTGCCAGCACCTATCGTTCCGGGCCAGCGCGCACTGGCGTAAGTAAGATCGAAGAGCGCGCGGCGGGATCGCCGGCACGTCAGGGGGAATGATGCAGTCGACGATGATGGATGCTCCGCTGTTGGTTCGCGACATCTTGCGACATGGTCGGACCATCCATGGGCACTCGACCGTCACCACCGTTGTTGATGGCGGCTACGTGACGGCAACCTTCGCTCAAGTGGCCAATCGGGCTGACCAGTTAGCAGCTGCACTCACCAAGCTCGGCGTTGCGGCCGGTGATCGGGTGGGAACCTTCTGCTGGAACAACCAGACCCACCTCGAGGCCTACTTGGCGATTCCGGCCATGGGCGCGGTGCTCCATACCCTCAACATCCGGCTCTTCCCTGAGCAACTGGCGTACGTCATCAACCACGCCGAAGACAAGGTCATCATCGTCGACGCGTCGTTGATCCCGCTGCTCGCCAAGGTGCGCAGCGAATTGACCACGGTTGAGACCATCATCGTGTCCGGGAGCGGCGACGCCAGTGCGCTCGGACCCGTTCTGTCCTACGACGATCTCCTCGATGCCGAGCAGCCTGGCTTCGCCTACCCCGAATTCGACGAGCGTTCCGCAGCGGCGATGTGCTACACCTCGGGCACCACGGGTAATCCGAAGGGCGTCGTGTACTCGCATCGATCGACCTACCTCCACTCCATGGCACAGCTTTCGGCCAACGCCATCGCGCTCGGAGAATCCGACACCATCTTGATCATCGTCCCGATGTTCCACGCCAACGCCTGGGGAACGCCGTATTCGTCGTTCATGGGTGGAGTGAACATGGTGATGCCCCAGCAGTACCTCCAAGGAGAGCACCTGTCTCGCATCATCCAAGAGACCCGTCCGACCTTGGCCTGTGGCGTACCGACCATCTGGAACGACCTCCTGCGGGTCACCGAGGGCAAGACCGTCGACTTCTCGTCCCTCCGTGCCATTACCGCAGGTGGATCGAATGTCCCCCAAGCGTTGTTCGAGCAGTTCGACCAGCGCTTCGGCGTGCCACTGGTACAAGGATGGGGCATGACTGAGACGAGTCCGCTCGCCACCTATGGCCTCGCACCCATTGGAACCTCAGGCGACGAGGCGATGGCGTACCGCGTGAAGGCCGGACGCCTGCTCGCTGGCGTCGAGGTTCGCGTCGTCGCCGATGACGGGAGCGTTCTCCCCAACGATGGTCACTCGGTGGGGGAGTTTGAGATTCGCGGTCCTTGGGTGACCGGCTCGTACTACCGAGATGACGACACTTCGAAGTTCCACGACGGATGGCTGAGGACTGGCGATGTTGGCACGCTCGATGCGCTCGGGTACATGACCATCTCCGACCGATCAAAGGACGTGATCAAGTCCGGAGGGGAGTGGATCTCCTCCATCGAACTCGAAGGCGCCATCATGGAGCACCCGGCGGTGTTCGAAGCAGCCGTCGTTGCGGTGCCGGATGCAAAGTGGGATGAGCGACCCCTTGCCTGCGTGGTCTTGCACGAGGGCCACTCAGCGACGCCGGCAGAACTCTTGGAGTTCCTCGGACCAAAGGTCGCCAAGTGGTGGCTGCCCGAACGGTGGACCTTCATCGACGTCGTCCCGAAGACCTCGGTCGGAAAGTTCGACAAGAAGGTCCTGCGAGCGATGTACGAGGCAGGAGATCTCGGCGTCGAGACGGTGGCGTGACCGAACCGCTCCACGAGGCTGCGCTCGTTGCTGTCGGTGAGCACTTAGACGCGGCATGTGAGCTTCTCGGTGACCTCTCCTACGACGCACTGGCGGCAGCGGCGGCACTCACCGAATCAGAGCGAGTGGAGTACCTCAACGCCGAACGACGGTACGCCCGGGCTCGGCGGAGCGTAGAGAAGGCTCGGGCACTCCTGCGCGACGGCTAGCTACTGCTTGCGATGTCGATCGTTGAAGCGCTCAGAGAGATCAGATTTGACGAAGATGACCGCCGCCAATAGGAGGGTGTAGATCACCACGACGGTCAGCACCAGCCGCCAACTCGAGTAGATGAGGACGGCGAAGAGCACGAGGACGAGGTAGAGGCGTACGGCGAGGAGGCCCTGCCAGGAACACGGCTTCACCATTCCAGCCTTGGAGGTGCAAAACCAGTGCTTGGGCAACGGATCGCTCACGGCAGTGGGGAAGTACTCGTCCGACCGTAGAGCGTGGTTCTCTGTGCGAGGGGTCGGCCCGTCGGCGCCACGAGGTCAACAAATTCTTCGGCGGTCATTCCCTGTCCGTGTTCAGCACCGGCAGCTCGAGAGATGTTCTCGTACATCAAGGTGCCACCGAGGTCGTTGGCGCCAGCAGCGAGAATCTGGCGAACCCCGTGATGGCCGAGCTTGACCCACGACACCTGAATGTTGTCGATGGAGCGGTGGTAGGCAATGCGGCCAACGGCGTGCATGAGGAGACTCTCACGGAACGTGGGTCCCCGTCGCGATTTACCTTGGATGAAGATCGGTGTCGCCATGTGGACGAAGGGGAGGGGCACGAATTCCGTGAACCCGCCGGTTTCGTCTTGAAGGTCTCTCGTGACGACGAGGTGCTCGGCCCAGTCTCGAGGACGCTCCACTGCTCCGAACATGATGGTGACGTTGGAGTTGAGGCCGACGTCGTGCGCAGTGCGGTGGGCGTAGAGCCATTCCTCGGTGTTCACCTTGTCGGGACACAGAATGGCTCGCACATCGTCGACCAAGATTTCCGCAGCCGTTCCCGGGAGCGTTCGCAGACCAGCGTCTTTCAAGATTCGCAGGTACTCCGCCAACGAAAGCCCACTTCGACGGGCACCCTCGGTCACTTCGAGCGCGGTGAATCCGTGGATGTGGATGTCATCTGATGCTGCTCGGACGGCTCGCAGAACGTCGATGTAGTACTCACCGTCGAACTTCGGATGAATACCGCCCTGGAGGCAGACCTCGGTGGCACCGAGGGCTACTGCTTCTCGAACTCGGTCGCTGATCTCGTCGAGCGAGAGCAGGTAGGGATCGCCACGGAGTGAGAGCGACAGTGGGCCCTTGGAGAAGGCGCAGAACTTGCACTTGAACGTGCACACGTTCGTGTAGTTGCAGTTCATGTTGACGACGTAGGTCACCTCATCACCGACGGTGGTCGCTCGAAGGTGGTCGGCGAACGCCGCCACGTGGGGAACCTCAGCACCTCGTGCCGAGAACAACGTGACGATCTCGTCGACGCCCACTCGCTCACCACGCTCCACGGCGTCGAAGATCTCCGTGAAGACCGGTCGGATCGGACCCGTGTGTTGGGTGAGCACCATCGGAGGTTCGAGTTCTGAACCTGAGCACCATCGATCGTTGCGCTCGAGTTGGTCCGCATCTTGAGCCGCGAGGACGTGTCGGAGCACGTTCTGATCAACGAAACGCTCGGGTTGGCGGGCGAAGGCAGGGTAGATCGTGAGCCGTGGGGCGAGGTGGTAGCCAGCGCCTTCGGTCACTGACCGCAACGTCTCGAGCGCTGGCCATGCCCGCTCAGGGTTCACGTGGTCAGCAGTGACGGGGGAGACGCCACCCCAGTCGTCGATGCCGGCGTCGAGGAGTACGCCAAAGTCACTCGACAGATTTGGCGGTGCTTGAAGGTGGATCTCTGCCGGCAAGAGAATGCGTGCCATCGCGATGGTCCGCAAGAACAACTCCGGATCCGCTGCAGGCCAACCCGCCATGGCGGTACCAGGCTTCGGGAGGAAGTTCTGAACGATGACCTCTTGGACGTGTCCGAATCGAGCGTGGCTCGCAGCGATGGCGGTCAAGCTGTCGATGTGGTCTGCTGGCTCTTCACCAATGCCTACCAAGATTCCGGTGGTGAA